>Ga0247727_10008274_pt1 | contig 19383 bp, 14 predicted proteins | sample WisWelCaveWW1625_FD_202498 | JGI IMG/M metagenome (GOLD analysis project Ga0247727, IMG submission 202498) | Biofilm microbial communities from Wishing Well Cave, Virginia, United States - WW16-25 | ecosystem: Environmental > Aquatic > Deep subsurface > Groundwater > Cave microbial mat | place... | reverse complement strand
TCGGGCTCTCATCGTTTGGATGCGCCAGGAGCAATTCTAGGGCGCGGGAATATTGCAAGGCTGCGCCGGCGGTATCGCCCTTGGCTTCAAGCAGGGAGCCGAACAGTTCTCGAGCCTCTGCATGATCAGGCTGCGCCGTTACTAAGCGACTGAGCCATTCTTCCGCCTCAGCTTGCCGACCGGCCTTCACATAGGCTTGGAACTGATCGCTCGTCGAGAGGATAGACGGAGTCGGAACAACCGGGCCTGCCGTCTGCGACGATGGTGCCCATAGCTGGTCCGGCTCGGAATTCGCCCACGAGAACCCACTAGTCCTCGGGATCGGGCTGGGCTCTCCAGACGCAAGCTCAGGCTCGTTGACTGAGAATTGCCCTTCCTGTAGAGGGGGAACCTTGGAGGTCAGATTCCAGGGATCGTCCGGTTCCGTTCCGGTCCATGAAACGTTTGGCGAGCTCTGCGGTTCCGAGGTGGCCATTCCTGCCGACCCCTGCGGCTCTGCCGTCGCGGGCGCTTCAATGGAACTCTCGCCTCTCATCAGCGCAGAAAGCTTCGCGACAATGGGATTGTCCGGAGCGAGCGACTGGATCTTCTCAAACAGTTCTTCGTGGAGAGTGGGCATGCCGGGTTCCGGGTGCTGGAGCAGCAACTCAATCGCTTTCCCATACTGGAGCACAGCGTTGGCGGCGTCGCCTTTCTCTCCGTAGAGCTCTCCGTAGAGTTCAAGCATTGCAACCGACTGCGGTTCGACGGCCAGCACATCTGTAATCAGCGTTTCAGCTTTCACATATTCTTGTGCCCGCAAGGCCGCCCCAGCAAGGTAGCGATATTCGCCGAGCGCCACCTGAATATCTCCGCGTTGCAGATGCAACTTGGCGAGTAACTGACAGACCTCCGGATTGCCGGGCTCTCTGGTCAGCATTTGATTGAGAATGGCCTCAGCCCCGGCAAATTGTTTTTCTTCGATACGGCGGGTAGCTTCCGACAGCAGATCGAGCGGCTCGGCACTCTTGGGCGGGCCTCCTGCAGAACCGGCTCCCGTCTTGGCGTCTCGGCTACGATTCCCACCTGGCTTAGTGAAATGTTCGATGAACTGGGCGGCCTCACTGTTGGCAGGATCGATCCGCAACACGGCTTGATACGCATCCTGAGCCTCAGCATAGCGCTGCTGAGCTGACCGCTCCCGCCCTAACTGCAAGTAAACCTTCGAGGCTTCGTCCTGCATGTTTTCTTGCAGGCACAATTCCGCCACCCGCTGCTGGGCATCCAGATTCGAGGGATCCTGGCTGACGATCTTCTTATAGATGTCCAGCGCGTCTTTGCTTTTTCCCGCTTTGAGGTAGCGTTTCCCGGCGGTGAGATAATCTTGGACGGCGCTACTCAGCAGACCGCGTTCAGCATTGAGATCTCCCAGATGTCGGAACACATCGTACCGTGAAGGATCAAGCTTCAAAACCTTCTTGAACGTGGCAATCGCCTTGAGGGTGGCCCCTTCGGCACGGAAGGCCGTGGCCGCCTGCATAAAGGCGGCCACGGCATCGTTGGCGGCTTGGCGTTTGAGGTGTAACTCCCCGATTGAATTGAAGATACTCCCATCGCCGGGCGACTCGGAGGAGAGCTTCTTCCATTCATGGATGGCAGCGTCGAATTGGCCCCGTGATGCAAAGAGTTGTGCGCTCTGCAATACGCTACTGCGGTCCATCGCCAAGTCAAACCTCCCTAACCCGCATTATTCACGAAGACTTCTCCTGCAACCGCGGATGTTCAGGCGAGAGGCACGGCTCTTTCCTCTAGCCCCTAGCCTCGCGCCCCTCGCCCGGCCAGCGGGCACGCTTTCGCCACGAACTCTCGTGAGTAATGCGGGTTAACGTTCAAACGCTAACAGTGTCCATGGGCATTGTCAACGAAATGGGGCATTTAGCCCGCAGTTTTTGGGGGAGGCGCAGCAGAGAGTGAAGCGTATCTCGTGAAGCGTGAAACGCTGGAATCAGGTGCAAAACATGAAGCGTCCGACTCAGGAACAAAATACGCTTCACGAACGACGCTTCACTCGCAAGCGCAGCGGATCCGCGATCGCAGCAGAGGCGCTCATGAATAATGCGGGTTAGGGTTCGGCAACGGCCATCTTCAAAACGTTCGAAGCCTGAGGCCCCTTTGCGCCTTGTACGACCTCGAACTCGACGTTTTCTCCCTCTTTCAAAGTCTTGAATCCTTCTCCTTGCAGCGCGGAATAATGTACGAAGACATCATCCCCGCTCTCAAGGCGAATGAACCCAAATCCCTTGCGATCGTTGAACCATTTGACCGTACCTTTTGTCTTCACAAAATACTCCTTTCCTCAACGACCACGCCTAGTTACGTGGCCGGTCCCGGAACCCAGTTGGCGACATACACAATGAAGAATAAAAGACAGGAAAAAAGCAGGTTGGAATGACGGGTTCAATTGGAGAGACAAAATCGATCACGAAACCCATCTCTGTTAGAATTCGCGCAGCATGTACCACGGCGTTTCAAATCTTGTCAAGCCATTCTTTGCCCACACGCTCGCCGGACGTGAGGTAGACAAGCCTCGCCCGCTCGCCTATATATAGTGTCACACTGGGCGAGGAGCCTGTCTGACATCGCCTTTGTTAGGAGCGTGATTCTTCGAATGTTTCTACGAACGCTGCTGGATCGCTACATCTTCACCGAACTCCTTTCCCCCTTTAGTCTCAGTCTCGGGGCGCTGTGTTTTGTAATGCTCACGCGGGAACTCCTGCGCTTAGTGGAGCTGCTGGTCTCCAAAGGCGTCGGGATCATGGCAGTCCTGCAAGTCTTCGCCCATCTGATGCCATCGTTCCTCGTGTTGACCCTCCCGATCGCCGGGATCATTGCCTCGATCACCGCCTTCGGTCGACTGTCCTTCGATAAAGAGTTGGTGGCGATGCAGACCGCAGGCCTAAGCCTCATGCGATTGGTTCGCCCCGTGCTGCTCTTTGCCTTGCTTGTATTTGGGTTGACCTTGTGGTTGGCCCAGTGGGGGCAACCCTGGAGTTCCACGAACCTCAAGAAAGTGGCGCTGAATCTCCTTCGGGATCAGCTGGTGCTGGCGCTGGACCGGGGAACATTTAACGAGCCCATCCCCAAGATCATGATCTATGTTCCGGATGGGAATCCCGAACAGGCCACGACCGGTATCTTTGTCTCCGACGAGCGGAATGCAGATGATCCCCGCATCATCGTAGCGCAACAGTACGAGGTCTTGATGGATGCCTCTACGAATCAAGTCGCCTTACGCTTGCAGCACGGAGTCATTCACAGCCGGCAGAATCAGGCCGATCAATACGAGCAAGCATCCTTCGCCAGCTATGATCTCAAACTTCCGCTGGACCAAAGCGGCTACTCGGCCACGGAGGAACGCCCGTCGTACGACGCTATAATCGGCCAGCTCGCACAATCCCAATGGCGCGACACCGCTGCGCTCCGGCGATTGATGGAGTATTATAAAGATCTGGCCTTCCCGACCGCCTCGCTGGTATTTTGCCTGTTAGGCGTCCCGGTCGGCATCGTCTCGAAACGATCCGGTCGAATCGGCGGGTTTGCGGTCGGGGTGTTAGTCGTCATCGTTTACTACATGCTGAACATCGGCTGCGAATTCCTGGTCACAACGGCAAACCTGCCGCCTTTTGCCGGGGCCTGGATACCGAACGGTATGTTCTCTCTCGCCACCGTCGTGTGGTTTTACATCATGAGTCGCCAGTAACCCCATGCCCATTCTCTTCCGCTATCTCCTTCGCGAGTACGGAAAAATCTTCACGATGTGCTTCAGCGGGCTGATGACGGTGTACCTCGTCATCGACTTCTTCGAGAAAGTGCGCCGCTTCTTGCGTTACGACGCCGCCTGGCTCGACGTCCTGACGTATTTCCTCCTCAAGGCTCCCGCGATTTCCTTCCAAATCGCGCCGCTGGCCATCCTGATGGCCACATTGCTCACGTTTGGCCTGCTCTCACGCGGCCACGAAATCACGGCCATGCGCAGTTGCGGCATCAGTTTACTCTGGATTACCTCTCCCTTCATTGTCTTTGCCACAGGGATTGCTCTCGTCCTGTTGCTCTTCAGTTCCACCGTCATCCCGCTGGCCGCGAACAAGTCCGAGGAGATTCGGTCCACGCGCATCGAGAACAAGCCCCCCGCCGCCACCGTGAAACTTATGCAACCCTGGACGAGAGTAGGAGCCGACAGCCTCATGCAAGTCACGAGTGTTTCCGTCGGCGGGGAAATCCTAGGCGGCGTGCGTATCTTTCAGTTCGATCGCAACTTCCAACTAGCCGACATGACTGAAGCCGGCGAAGCCCGCTACAGCGACTCCTCGTGGATGCTATTCCAAGGGCGGCACCGGCGATTCTCTCCCGATGGAACCGTTGCGACTATTGTCTTCGACCGCCAAGCCATCGGCCTGACCCTCATTCCCGATGACTTCACCACTTGGCTCGCCGGCGACTCCGAGTTGATGACGTTCCGTGATATCCGAGCCTACTCCAGACGCCGGCAGCAACAAGGCTCCCAGGCCGCACGGCTGACGACGGACTATTACAGCCGAATCGCATTCCCGTTCGTCACCGTGATCATGGTCCTGATCGGCATCGCGCTGAGTCTACGCCGCAGCGGCGCCCGAGGAGGCAGTATGGCGATGGGCATTGGGCAGGCGCTCGCGGTCGGCTTCTGCTATTGGGCGACACACTCCATCGCGATCGCGCTTGGCCGCGGCGGAGTCTTGACGCCTCTGATCGCAGGCTGGATGGCGAACGTGCTTTTCATGAGTTATGGCCTCTATCTGATGCTCAAGGTGCGGTATTAAGCGCGAGACGGGCGAGAAAGGCGGGACGAGCGAGACGAGTGAGATCTGAAGACTGAAGTGTTCGAACTCCGATCCTCAGCCTTCGGACTGCACTCTTCTCGCTTGTCTCGCCCGTCCCGCCAGTCTCGCCAGGCCACTGGTTGACTGATCCCGGCGCTTCCGGTAAGTAGAGGCAAGAGCCTTGCTAGAGAGGTTATAAGAACATGCGCTCGCGTGTCGTCGTCACAGGGCTGGGGGTGGTCTCTCCGATCGGTATCGGGGTCAGCGATTTTTGGAAAGCGGCCCTCGCCGGCCAATCCGGCATCTCGGCCATTACGTCGTTTGACCCGTTTCCCATTGACGGCTACCGCTCCAAGGTTGCAGGCCAGGTGCGTGACTTCGCGGTCGAACGATTTGTCAACTCAGTTCATGGCGAACGTGTGGACCGCTACGCCCAGTTTGCCCTCGTGGCAGCGAAAGAAGCCCTGGCAGACTCGGGCCTCCGGATGGAGAAGGAGAATCCCCACCGTGTCGGGGTCATTGTAGGTGCCGGCATGGGCGGCATGGTCATGGGCGAGCGTGAAATCACCCAGCTCTACCAGCAGCAGAAACCCCATCGCGTTCATCCGAATTTTATACCAGTCATCACCCTCAATTCGGCCTCCGGCATTCTTGCGATGGCCTACGGCGCCAAGGGCCCGAACCTGACCATTTCGACAGCTTGCTCCTCCAGCGCCCATGCCCTTGGGCAAGCCCTCCACTGTATCCGCGAGGGCCGTGCCGATGTCGTGATCACCGTGGGAGCCGACGCCAGCATTACCCCGCTCGTCTTCGCCGGATTTTGTGCCCTGCGCGCCCTCTCGTCCAAGTTCAACGATGACCCCGAGAAGGCCTCCCGGCCCTTCGATCGGTTGCGAGACGGTTTCGTCATGGGAGAAGGCGCCGGGACGCTCATCTTGGAGTCGGCCGCTCATGCCAAGAAACGGAAGGCGAGAGTGTATGCCGAAATTGCGGGCTATGCCGCCACCAGCGAGGCCTATCACATGGTCATCCCTCGTGAAGACGGCCTGGAAGTGGCCCATACGATGAAGCTGGCACTTGCGGATGCCGGCGTGCCCCCTGCACAGGTGGATTACATCAATGCTCACGCCACCTCGACGTCCATCGGCGACGCCGTCGAGGCCAGGGCGATTCGACGACTCTTTAGATCGCGCGCAGACAAGATTACCATCAGCGCCACCAAGTCGCTGATCGGCCACACGCTGGGTGCCGCCGGCGCGATCGGGGGCATCGCCTCAGTGCTGGCCCTTCACACGGGCCAGGTTCATCCAACCGCCAACTATGATGACCCAGATCCAGCTTGTGCGCTGGCAGGACTCTCTCGATCAGTGCAGGAGCGTCCTGTGAAGGTGGCCTTGCTAAATGCCTTTGGATTTGGCAGCAACAACGCTGCTGTGGTATTCAAACAAGTGAAACGTGAAAGGTAAAACGTGAAACGTTTCGGAGGAAGAGCACTCGGCAGTCCTACGTTTCATCTTTCACTTTTCACCTTTGACGATTTTTGAGAGAGCATCAATAGATGGCAGCCGATCCCACCATATCACTGAAAATCCGTACCGCCTTAGCTGAGTACCTGAAATGTGATCCGGCCACGATACTGACCACGCAGCATCTGCGTGACGATTTAGGTCTAGACTCTATGGCGGTGATCGAACTGTTGTACCGCATTGAGGAGGCCTTCGATCTTCAGATCCCCGACCAAGACCTAGTGGGGCTGACGACGGTCGGCCATGTCGTGAGTTATGTTGAGAAGCGGGTGGGGAAAACGGCCTCACCGGCTTCGACCAAGAAACCACTGAAACCATCCAAGCCAAAGGGCAAAAAGAAATCCTAATCCCTATGGCGACTCGATCACGCACTCCTATTTCACTGAAACAGATTCACGGGCTGGTCGGCGGAGAACTTGTGGGATCGCCGCAAGCCAGTGTCACGAGCCTGGCCGGCTTTGAAGAGGCGGGCCCGAACGATCTGACCTTCGTCACCGGCGATCGGATGCTCAAGACGGGAAGGCCCATAATTGCCGGAGCGCTCCTCGCCCACCGGCGACTTGCTGAGATCGCCAACCCCCACATCGTCGTCGCGAATCCCGCCTTGGCCTTTGCGCAGGTCGCCCGGGCCTTCTTTTGCCCCGACTCCCCTCCTCGCGGCATTGACACGGCCGTGGTCCGTGGCACTGACACTCAGGTTAGTTCCGATGTCTCGATCTGGCCGGGAGTCACCCTGGGAGACCGGGTGACGATTGGCGCGCGAGTGACGCTCTACCCCGGTGTGTTTGTCGGCAACGATACGACGATCGGAGACGATACGCTGCTGTATCCGAACGTCGTCGTCAGGGAGGACTGTACGATCGGAGCGCGGGTAATCATTCACAGTGGCACGGTAATCGGAAGCGACGGATTCGGCTATGTACAGGACCAGGGACGGCATTACAAAATTCCCCAACTCGGCGGAGTCACAATCGAGGATGACGTCGAGCTCGGAGCGAATGTCACGGTCGATCGCGCCACACTCGGCCAGACGGTCATCAAGCAGGGCGCCAAAATCGACAATCTGGTCCAGATAGCCCATAACGTGACCATCGGAGCCCATTCAATCCTGGTAGCGCAGGTCGGGATCGCCGGCAGCACGCTCGTGGGGCATCACGTCATGATCGGTGGACAGGCAGGGCTGGCAGACCACCTCGTCATCGGAGATCAGGTCATGATTGCCGCTCGCGCTGGTGTCAACCGCAGCCTCGAGCCCAACCAGATCGTCTCAGGGGCCCCTGTCATGCCGCATGAAGTCTGGGTGAAGGCCCAAGCTGTGATACCACGGCTTCCTGAACTCCGGCAGGCGGTACGTGCATTGGAAGAACGGATGAAGCAGCTTGAAGCATCGCACTCGGCTCCTCCAGCTTCTAAGACGAAAGCCAAGAAAAGGAACCGTGAAGCGTGAGGGGTGAGGCGTAAAACGTGAGACGTGGGACTGCAGGATGCTCAAAAAGGCCATCCAGCAAGGCCGCAGCGAGCGAAGAGGCGAGGCGTACGCTTCGGTACGTTGAGTCTCTGAGCGAAGCGAGAACGCCGCTGGCGGCCTTTTTCAGCATTCTGCTAGTCCACAACTCCACGCCAACAGAACAGCTTCGCCCAGTAAAATGCGGCCCAGGGCACAAACACAGCCGGTACCGGGTCTAGCTCGCCGTATATAATGGCCACAGCTGATGCGCCGAAGATCAATGCCGCTCCGGCAATGGAAATCGAAGAGACATACGCACGCCCAGGGTGCTCGATCGCCGGCACCTCCGGCTCGGCCCTGACCTTCCTGTTGCGTTGCGCCACAGCTGTCCGCATCTTTGCTGCATACACCCCGGGAAAGGCCGTAAAGAGATAGCGGTGATAACGTGCCTGCCCCCACCCACATGCCGCACCGACCGCGAGCAAAATTGAGCTGGTAAGAAACGTTATCCAGCTGTAGGTATGGTTCACCAGCAGTTGATAGCCGAGCGACCCCACCCCACCGACCATGCAGACGAGTCCGATCGTCCCGGCAGGGAGGAGGATATGAGACCGGACATAGTAGCGAGCTTGCTCATCAATCTTTTCCGGTCGCAAAACCGTCACGAGTTTCGGCATCGATGCGTTCTCCCATCTAGCAGCCTCAACCTTAACCTCAGCCTTCTCCAAGTTGGCGGCATCATACCATCCTTCCGTAGCTTGTTACTGATGAGGTCAGCAAATAGTGCGTTCCCGTCATTCGGCAGGCTCCCTTTGACAGGCTCAGGGCAGGCTTGTCGAACCATAAACGGCCGCAGACGCACCATTTGGTGATCGGCTCAGTATATGGACTATGAAGGGTGATTCGGCGTCGGGGGATGGTCTGATTGAGCAGGACGCCTAATCCTCCCGACTAGATGGGAAATTGTGGATGACTCATGAGCAACGATAGGGGGCATGCCTGGTTTTCATGTCATGGGCACTCATCTGCTTACTCAATGATACGATGGTAGGCGCCGGCGCAGAAACGCCACTCTCAGAGCGGTTTTCCGCCTCTAGCCACATCAAGATCCGCGATGGAAAAGGCGATAGTGGGACAGCACATAGGCGCCGCTACTCTCGGTGTCCACAAAAGGTGTGCACGGTATGTGGATAACCATGTGGATGAGCGACCAATAACACGGCGTACCGCAGTACCGCACACATTGCCCAACCAGTAGGCAACACAATCCATGCAATTTCATCGAGATGCAATTTTTCAGGGGCAACTCGTATGGGAGATGAGCACAGATTCCGGACGACCTGGAAGATTTTCCACGGTCGAACGTACAGAAGTGTGCAAAGTTACAGAGCCAAGTTCACGCGAGACTCGCGCGAAAAGCGGGGCGAGCGAGAGGGGAAATGTTGAATGATTAATGTTGAATGTTAAATTGTCGGAATGAGAATAGGCCGCACGGTGAGGCCTGAAGCAGAACTTCGAGACCCAACCTTCAGCCTTCGGACTTCAGCCTTCTGAGCGCGCCTGTGGCGCTAGGCCTGCCCGCTGCGCGCGTGAGAACCCGGCAGGATATCATTGATGGATGATCGTTCAACGCGCCCGATATTACCCCACTGTTCCGCCATCGGGATCAATGCATGAATCTTCGTCTCGACCGTTCCCAGCCGCTGTGCCAACGTCGATGTTTTTCGATAGGCCGCGACCATGAGAAAGGATCGCAGCCCTTGCAAAAACATCGTGATCATCGTTGCCTGCACGTGGGTGGCCAGATCGTAGAGGGCCTCAACTTGTTCGAGAATCGGATCGAGCTGAGACGCCGTGACGAAATCCGTCGCCCCGCTCGCTCGTATATTCTCAAGCGTGGAACTGATGATTGGAACCCGCCTACGGACTTCTTGAAGGAATTCTGTGTCGAGTCGGTCAAGTTCAGTTAAGATGCGCCCTACGCCGGCGACATCAAGAGGATCGGCTTCCCGCTCGGCTCGCTGGATCACCGCCTCCAACATATCGCGGGCCGGTTGCATCGACCTGGCACGAGCTTGCTGCAGATCCCGAAGGGCATGGATGAGCGGGACGCTGGAGCTCACAGCAAGCGGAGCCTGCAACTGAGGAGTCGGAGGCTGCTCAGTCACGATGGCAGGAAGAGCCTGTACGGACTCGCTCACCATTTCTACAGCGACGTCATCAGTTCCTGCATGTTCGTCCTCGTGGTCTCCTGCTAAGCGACGCACGGCCAAACTGATCCGATCCAAGCCCTCCTGAAGCGACTGGAGCGCCACCGCCATCGCACGTGGCTCCTGGCGCCCCACGTCGTGGAGAATCGGAAGCAGATTCGCGGCCATCTGCTCGATAGGCCCGAGCTGTACCGCCGATGCAGATTTGGCAAGATTGGTAATGCCATGCAAGAGAATCCCGTAGAGCTTCGGACGCACCGTACCATTGGCCCCTTCAGCGAGGTGTTTCAGCGCCATCTGAATTTGAGCCAGCCATTGCTTCGCTTCCAGAGCGAATAACCCGATCACTTCTTTTTCAAAACTGGCATCCACAAGATTCTGTGCAGGAGGCCGACTTATCCATCGATGCTCACCCGACCGCGACACAGCCCCGCCTTCTGGCACAGAAATTCTCGACTCGACGGCACCTTGGATCGCACCAGCGAGAGCGTCCAAGCCTTCCAAGAGCGCCGTAAACTGATCCGATGCCGGGGGGACGGCATCAGAGGGCTTGGCGCGTGTCTCATCAGCTGGAAACGACACGCGCGCGACGTCAGGAGGTTCCAGTGTTTCAATGATCGACACCAGCGGGGTGAGACTCAGATCGAGCTGCCGCCCTTCCTGGCCATAGGCTGCATCGCCCTCGATCCACACGACCGGGCGGAGCGGATAGTGCATATTGATGCGCTTGACAGATCCGACTTCGCCGGTGGTCAATCGTACTGAGGTACCCAGCGGATAGGCCGACAGCTGTTGGACCAGGGCTTTGACGATCTCGCGAGGGAACGCCTTTCGTTCCACCACCATTAATTCTCGCACCGCTTCGTGGGGAAAGAATCGGCGGCGATACCCGCGAGGGCTCACGAGGGCATCGAAGACATCCACCACGCCGATGATTTGGGAATACTCGCTGATCTGCCGCCCCTTCAACTTGTTCGGATACCCCTGCCCGTTCCATCGCTCATGCGCCTGGCGCACGACCTGTGCCAGCCAGTCGTATTTCGGACCCGCCTTTCGAATCACTTCATAGCCGAGTTCGGGATGCTGTTCAATGAGCGCACGCTCAGCATGAGTCAGCCGGCCCGACTTGGTGATCACCGACTGCGGCACGGCAAAGAGACCGATGTCGTGCAAGAGTCCCGCAAAGGTGAGCCTCTCCAGCTCTTTCCCGTAATATCCCAGTCCGGCACCAACCTTTGACGCCAGAATCGCAACATTCACGAGATTCGTAATCAGGTGAGGGCCTGCAGGACCGCTCATAGCCTGAACGAGCAATTGGTCACTTCTCTTGAGCGCTTCCACTATGTCCGCCGCCAGGGCAGACAAGGACTCTAAGTCGAGTTTGTCCTGTCGCTGCACGGCAAGCGCCACGCCCGTCAATTGCTCCTGCGCAATGCGATACCAGTCAGTCGTGCTGTATTCGTTCATAGCCTGCGGCCGTCCTCGCGGAACATCGACGATACATCATATGACTTACCCGATCCGCTCGATAGGTGTGGTCCCAAGGCTGAAGCGGGGAAGGCTGAAGGCCAGTTGAGGCTAAATGTTGAATTTTGAATGTGTAATGTTGCGCGTTCGGAATTCCGATTCCGGCAATTCAACATTCATCACTCCACATTCAACATTTCCACTTCAGCTTTCAGCCTGCCGGAAGCAACTGAGCGATTGCGGCACGTTGGGCCCGCCCATGCTCCACCCACTGGTGGATAGCACCGCCCATCACGCGCAACCGTTCCTTCACCGATTCCACCCGAGTGGCAGCCAGAAGCACTCGCCGCTGCGCCACCACAGTCAGTAGACTGTGTAGACCTGTGAAAAACGTCATGGCTGATCCCGCATTCACCTGCTGCGCTTCTGTGCGCAGACGTGCGACGTCTTGAAGAGAGGCTTCAAGGACCATCATGCGTGAGGAAGCCTCACTCCCTTCAATCTCGATGGCACTCATCTTCTTAACAATCTCGGGCACCCGCTCGTCAATCGCTTTCAGAAATGACTCTTCTGCTTCGGACACCCGTGCAAGATGTTCTTGAATGACCGTGGCATCGATACGTTCGACGCCGGCCTGGATCTGTCCTTCCATCTGCTCGATCAAGCTCCGGATAAGGTTGCGCCCTGGCTCTGCATCGGGAGACTGTTTCTCCTGTAATCCCTGAAGCGCTTGCAGAAACTCCCCCGGAGAGAGACTTGTGTAAACCACCTCAGCCGCCGCACTACTCCCGTCGTCTTCAAAGGAGATGCCCGTTGCACGGGTCAACGCCGCATGGATCTGTCCCAGCTGTTTACAGAGCGAAAGAAAGTCCTGAACAGCAAGCGCCTTCTGTGGGTCCTGGAGGGCTTCGATAAAGGGAATCGCCGCAAAGCTGGCTTGCTTGACGTCTGGAAGATCGATCGTGGCAGCGGTCGCGCCGAGATTCATCACTCCAACCGATATCGTCTCAATCAGCTTGGCATGCCGCTCCGGTGGCGGGCCCTGCTGCAGCTCATCAAGAGCGACATGAATGTTCAGGAGCCATTCATGTGCCTCCTGAACAAAGATATCGACCAGCTCTTTCTGGAAATCGTCTGTGGTGTCGGCAGCCATGACAACAGTCCTTCAAGACAGTGACGGCCCATGAGAAGGGATCGTACAGGATTAGGATCGCCGTTTTTCGCTTCCCAGCTGAGAAGCCAATCCCGCGATCTCTCCAAGCTTTGTCGCCATCTCTTTAAAGCGCTTGGTGGCTAGCTCGGCCTCATGTTCAGTTTCAGATACGTGCTTCGCCAGAAGGCTATTTCGTTCTCGTTCCGTTTGAAGCAGCGCTTCAAACTCCTGGGTTTTCTGCAAAGCGCGCTCGGCCTCGGATAAACGCGCGGCAAGACCTTTGCTTTTCTCCTGTTCAGCCGCGAGAGCGTGCTCTAACATGCGCACCCGTGCAGCAACCTGTTCACTCTCGGCCACACGACGAGTCAAATCGTTCGTACGCTCCTGCTCGTTCGCAAGTTGCTGCGCCAAATCCTGTGACCGAGTCAGCGACTCTTCCAGCACAGTCATCTGTTGAACCAGTTGCGTGGCTGCCTGGCGCTCGGCATGCAGAGTCGCCTCCAACTCTTGGACGCGACTCACGTTCTTCTGCAGCTCGGTTAGACGCGTTGTTTGTTGGGCGCTGCCTTCCCGTTCTTTCTGAAGAGCCGCCTCCAGTTCCTGCACCCGAACGGTAACACTGTCAGCCTCGGCGAGTTTCTTCTTCAGCTGGACAGTCTGCTCTCGCTCCCTAGCCAGCATCGACTCGAGATCTTTGACAGTACCTGACTGTCCTTCGAGTTGCGCCACTTGCAGTGTACTATGCGTCGCTCGATCTCGTTCGACCCGAAGTTCTTCCTCTAGCGGCTTCAATCGCGCAACTGTCACCTTCTCGATACTCTTCACTGCAAGCGTGGCCGCACCCTGCCGCTTGGCCAACAGCTCGAGCACGCGATCCTTGAGAGACGTGCCCTGGAACGGCTTTTTCAAAACCCCGTCGGCGTGACAGGATTCAGCCTGCTTTGTCACCTCATCGTTCACAATGCCGGAGATCAAGAGGACTGGCGTGTTCACTAACGCCCTCTGCGCGCGCACAAAGGCGCACACCTCGAAGCCGCTTCTATCCGGCATGATCACGTCGGACACGACCAAGTCAGGCGTCTCTTTGGCCAGATAGGCCAAGGCCTCCTCGCCGTTCGCAGCAAGAATGACTCCAAATCCAGCCTCAGTCAGCAACCGTTCGGCAACTTTCCGGACCGCAATACTGTCGTCGGCAACCAACACTTTCGACATAGGAAAGTCCTCTCCTCAGTACTTTGAACTTCTGACGGCCTCCTGTTTCGACCGGCCAAGTCGCTGCAACGCCACGATAGCGACATCGATTTCGCCAATCGTGACTGAACCCAACGTTTCAATATCCCCTCTGCCATTCAGGCGAATCGCCGTCGCATCCACAGTCTCGAGAGACGGCACATCGGCATCGATACAGATGGCCATCGGCCCGTCGAGATGGCGAGCCACCAGGCACAGCAACGGACTTCCGATCAGTTTGCGACTCAATCTCTCTGCCAAATCATAGACCGGCATCAGATGGTTGTCCCGCTTCAGCATGGCCTGCACGAATGGAGTCCGGCTCGGCACCGGAATGCTCTCAGTCCAGGGCGACACCCCCCCCACATCTTCAGTCCGTGCGGCCAGCTTCATTCCACCAACGGAAAACACCACCACGTTCCACGACCGTTTCGTGGCTTGAGCGTGCTGCTGTCCAGGAGCTGCCCTTAGCATGATCCACCGGCCGCTGCTGGGGTTGCCGCAACCATCTGTTCCGCCTGCCCGACGGACACAGCTACTATGCCGGACGACTCTCCCAGCGCCCACGAAGGATTCAGGATCAACACCAACCGATCCTGATACAGCATCATCCCCCCAAACCAATTTCGTTCATCGCGTTGAAACTGTGGCGGCAATGGAAGACAATCCTTCCGTTCTACGTCCACCAAGCCCACCATCTGCTCAACGCGAATCGCACCGTAGGAGCGGCCGTTCGAGTACAGCACTATCCTCATTTCGAGACCGGACAAGTCTGCAGCCACCGAAAGCCGTTGGGCAAGATCTACCGGTTGGTAGACGTTCCCAGCCGCGGTCACGGCCTGTTCGTTCCCGGCCTCTGCTTGCGTGAGAACGCCACGAATCCCATCTGCAGGCAGGGCCATATAGGTACCCCCCAGACGGATCACCAAGAAACTGGCCGTTTCCACGAGCATGTTCGTCGAATTGTGACGACCTCGTAAACTCATAATTAATACCGCTCGTGCGACTGTCCGATATCAGGGGCCACTACAAAATTGAACGAGTGAATCTTATTGGCGTGCGGCGGTTTCTTTGCCGATCCAGCGTTCAATTTCCTGGATCAAGGCCCGCTCATCTACCGGCTTAGCAATATAGGCGCTCGCTCCGATATTGAGTGCGATTTGCCGGTGCTTGTCACCGGCTCGCGTCGTCATGACGATGATCGGTGTCTGCTGCGTTTGCGCTCGACTGCGCAATCCCTGGATCACTTCATAGCCATTGAGCTTCGGCATCTCAAGATCGGTGATGATCAGCCTATAGTTTCGCGCGGACGCCATGCGGAGACCTTCTTCTCCATCCACCGCTGTATCGACTTCATACCCGGCCGACTCCAGCATCCGGCCCACGAACTTTCGAATACTCAAGGAGTCGTCGATCAAGAGAAGTAACTGCTCTGACGCTTTCAGATCGGGGGCCTCGGCGTATGGAACCAGCGAGTCTGCCGCCGCCGCGTCCGATGGCAACTCCGGTACCGCCGCGGCGTACGCCCCTCGCGCCAGTAATCGAGCAGGGTCCAACACAAGGATCACACGCCCTTCCGGATCGATGGTCGCGCCGCCGAAGCTGGACCGATCCAACGACTTAAACGGCCCCAACGGCTTAATGACGATTTCCTGACGACCGAGCAATTCATCGACCAGCAGACCGATCATCCCATCGGCCGTTCGCACGATGACAACCGGCTTCCCGATTTCTACCGGCACGCTGCTTCGATTGAGGAGCTGCTGGAGCGGCTGCACTTCGATCGCCTCATCTCCGATATGCAAGATCGATCGTTCGCCCATCCGTTGATGCGCGTTGGGGGTCAACATGGTGACTTCGCGCACCGCCGGCAGAGGAATCCCGTAGCGCTCACTCCCTGCTCGCACCATAAGAGCCGTCGCAATCAATAATGTAAGCGGGAGACTCAAGGTAAACTTCGTTCCCACGCCTCGAATGGATTCAACGTCGATGTGGCCGTTCATGCTTTCAATGACCCGCTTGACCACATCCATGCCGACTCCTCGCCCCGCCTGATCGTCGATCTGATCGGCCGTCGAGAATCCCGGCACGAAAATAAACTTGATGACTTCGGATTCAGGCATCGAACGGGCCACTTCCGGGCTGATCAGTCCTCGCTCGATCGCCTTGGCCCGGATCTTTTCGATGTCGAGCCCGGCCCCATCGTCTTCCACTTCCATCAGCACCGTATTCCCGCGATGCGCAGCGTGGAGATAAATCGTGCCGGTCGCCGGCTTCCCCTTCGATACGCGATCAGCCGCAAGCTCGATCCCGTGATAGACCGCGTTGCGCACGAGGTGCACCAACGGATCAACCAGCCGCTCCACAACGCCCGAATCGACTTCGGTATGCTCACCGGACGTGACCAACGTCACTTCTTTCCCTGTCGCACGCGCCATCTCGCGCGTGGCCCGGCGGAATCGGGTGAACGGGGTGCCGACCGGCACCATGCGGGCCCGAGCGATTTCATCCCGCATACCGAGGGTCAGCTGTGCCAGGTGACTCATGTCTTCATGTGAACGGCGTATCGATCCGCTCAACTGCGTCATCGACTCTGAAATATCCGCCGTGACCTCACTGATACGGCGTGCCAAAATATTGAAATCGTCGTACTTATCGAATTCAAGGCTGCCGAAGTCACTGAGACTAGTCAATCCTTGAACCGGTGCGGTCGTTGGATCAGCGGAAGCAGCCGGAAGGGTAAAGGTATGTTTCTCCTCGAACGAATGGACCGACTCGACCAGTCGGCCCTTGCAGTCCAATACTTGCTGCGAGAGTTGCTCCAGCATATGCAGTCGTTGCTCGAGCCGTCCTCGCCCGATGACGAGCTCACCGACTAGATTCAACAATCGTTCCAACCGATCGCGGCTGACGCGGATGACTTCGCGGTCTTCTCCGGTTTTACCGTCCGCCGTTTTACCTTCCGCCGCTTTGGCGGGTTCGATTTCTTGTTGATCGCGTGGTTCTTGGTCCACCAGCGTTTCGACAAGATGGACGGTTGAAGCCGACTCCACCGCCTGAGCCGCCACTGGTTGATCCAGCTGTTTGAGTCGTTGCATCGCGACAGCAAATCGCTCGCGCAGCATGTCGAGGGACGTGGGGTCCCGCCGCATCAGCAGGCGTACCACATCGACCGATCGCAACAGCACATCCGTATGCCCAGGGAGAATTTTGATGCGCCCCTCGCGCACCGCCCCCATGAAATCTTCGACATAGTGCGTCAGATCGCCGATCGACTGAAATCCTACGGTATAGGCAGACCCCTTGAGCGTATGAGCTGTCCGGAAGAGTTGATTAATTACTTCCGGATTGTGCTGTTCCTTCTCGAGACGAAGTAGCTGGGCCTCAAGAGATTCTAGATACTCCTGTGCTTCCGGGGTAAAATAGGACAGTACTTCGGCATCGAGAGGCGGCAACAGATACTCATCCGTCAGCGGACTCGATATCGAAGACGATTCCACCTCGGAGCCGGCGGATTCCTCAGGACGATCCATGACAGCCGTCGTAACCTGAAAGACCGTAGCGATCGGAGCCGCTGCCTGAACCGTTATCGTTCTCTGTTCCCCGTTGCAAATCTGCGCCAGTACCTGAGTGACTTCCGGCACATCATGCTGTAGCTGGCCAACCTTGCCGCCGTCTCGGCGCATCAGCAGCCGAATGACCTCGATGGCCCGACCGATGGCCCCGAGCACATCCGACGAGAGGAAAATCCGTCCCTCGCGGATCGCAATCATGCAATCTTCGACTGGATGGACCACGTCGCCGATCACCTTGTACCCGATCGTGTGTGCAGATCCTTCGAGCGTGTGGGCCATACGATAAAGCATATGGATGGTTTCCCCATCCTTGGAGTCCTGCCGCAGACGCTGAAGCAGCGCCTCCATGGTTTGCAGATACTCATCCGCCTCTGGGGCGAAATACGACAGGACCTCGGCATCGAGAGTCGGCACGAGATAGTCCGGTGCGAGCAATGTCGGTTCAGATGGAACCACGGCAGGCAGAGACGGGAACAATCCGGCCACTTCGCCTTTCCATTGCGCACTTATTGATAGATCTTCAACGTCCCCACCAGCGACGACTTTCAACTGAGACTCAAACGATGTCACGATCCCACGTAAGATCTCACACGCCTTCGGCCAAAGAGATGCCTCTATAGACGGCGCCTCTTCCAGGGTCGATTCAAGCAGCGTCCCCATCAGGGCCAACCCCTCGTAGCCGTAGAGTGCTGACGCCCCCCGGATTTTATGCGCCCACACGTACTGATCTTGCAGTTGTGCCGGAGTTGGCGTCGCCCCATCGGGTGGATGGAACGCCTTCCTGAGCGCGCCCATTGCTGCCCACGCTTCGGCAACGAAAATCTCAATGAGGCCTTGTCGGTCAAGTTCGGAACTCATCCCTGTCCTTCTCTTCGGTCACCGCTGCCTTACGAATAGGCCTTTTCATCGTGTTGACTGAGATCCAAGCCTAGTCGCTCTTCTTCTTCACTCACACGCAGACCCGTGATGCCCGCGACGATCGCCAGAATGATTAAAGTCCCGACAAACACGAAGACCCAGGAAACCAGTACGGCCATCGCTTGGATGCCCAACTGTGCCGGATTACCGAAGAACAGCCCGTCGGCCCCTGCCGAATTCACCGCTTTCGACGCAAAGAGACCGGTCGCCAGCGCCCCCCACGTGCCTCCGACTCCGTGAACGCCGACCGCATCGAGGGCGTCATCGTAGCCAAACAAGGGCTTCAACATCACCGCCGTATAACATATGACACCCGCGCCAATTCCAATCCAAATCGACGAGATCGGGCCGACGAATCCCGATGCCGGCGTGATGGCCACCAATCCCGCCACTGCACCGGTTGCCGCGCCCAGGGCCGACGGTTTGCCTCGATAGATCCACTCCGCGACCATCCAGGCCAGCGCCGCGGCAGCTGTTGCCGTATTGGTGGCGGTAAAGGTGCTGGTCGCCAGTGCCCCAGAGGCCAAGGCGCTGCCGGCATTGAATCCAAACCATCCAAACCAGAGCAAGGACGCGCCCAACAGGGTCATGGGCAAATTGTGCGGGTGCATTTGCTCCTTGCCATGTCCCAATCGCTTCTTTACCACGATGGCGCAAGCCAACCCCGCGACGCCGGAACTGATATGGACGACCGTCCCGCCGGCGAAGTCCAACGCCCCGAGGTTTCTGACCCATCCCCCGACCCCCCACACCCAGTGCGCGAGCGGATCGTAGATGAACGTCGCCCACAGCAGCGTGAACAAGACAAACGCGCTGAACTTCATCCGTTCAGCATAGGCCCCGGTGATCAGCGCCGGCGTGATCACGGCGAACATCATCTGGAAGAGCATGAAGGCCTGGTGCGGGATCGTGGCCGCATAATCGGCATTGGGCTCCGTTCCAACCCCGTTGAGCGCGAACCATTCAAGCCCACCGATGATGCCCCCTTTGTCAGGCCCGAAGGCGAGTGAGTACCCCCACAG
>Ga0247727_10008273_pt1 | contig 19384 bp, 22 predicted proteins | sample WisWelCaveWW1625_FD_202498 | JGI IMG/M metagenome (GOLD analysis project Ga0247727, IMG submission 202498) | Biofilm microbial communities from Wishing Well Cave, Virginia, United States - WW16-25 | ecosystem: Environmental > Aquatic > Deep subsurface > Groundwater > Cave microbial mat | place... | reverse complement strand
ACACGGTTCCCGGCAGATGAGGTGGCCCCGATCGCCAATGCCTTCGTGGGCAGGATCCGGAGCAACCATGATATCAGTTCATCCTACTGTTGGCTGTTTAAGAATGAGAACGCACTGGATACGGCACTGCTCGCTCGGAGAATTCGCGACTGGAGGAAGATGGCGCCGGCGCTCTTCGAGTTGGTGTTTTTGCTACATGTCTACGCCCCGGGGGATTGTTTGCAGGAGATCACGGCAATTCCGGGCTTGTACTCAGCTCACGGATCGTTGGAGCGAGGGTGGGTAGACCAGGGTGAGGTTGCGGTTAACGCCATTGCATGGCGGTTTCATGAGCAGAGACGCTCCGACGCCGGAGTGGTAAGGATCTTCGTCGACCTGGTGCGGGACAGGCGCTCACGGTTAAGGCGGCGCGACACCCTAATCCTGCGGGAATGGGCCGACGACCTGGAACGCCAGCACCCTCGCGACACCGAGACGCAGAACGTCATCGATGAGCTGCGCGCCTGGGCCGACGAACAAGAGCACCCCAGGCCCAAATCCAAACCAGCATCTGGAGGCCAGCCATGACCCGCCCCGCCCAAATCTCCCCAGCCTTCGAACCGTTCCTGGCCGAAACCGGCCCCCGGGAGAAGCGCGAAGCGATCGTGATCTATCGAGCACCGCAGGCTTCGGAACCCCGTCTCCGGGGCCGCCTGCAAGCCCTTCGCCAGCGCCTCAATCAGATCAAAGCCTACGCGGCAGCCCAGCGGTCGACCGAAGCGAAGGTCCTGGATGGCTACCAAAAAGCCGGAAGCAAGCGCCTGCCCGGCCGGCCGCAGTTTGCCACCTCCTCGATCGGCGGCAGTACGCTCCCCGCGGCCACCGTCGAGGTGACGCGGCAAAGCCTGGCGGCGCTGGCCGAGCAGCCGGACGTGGTGGCCGTGCTGCCGAACCAGAGGATCCGGCTCATCGCCCCGAAGGAAATCGACTACGCCGCGCTGGCCAGGCAGGAAAACAAAGACGGCATCACCTGGGGTCTGAAGCAGCTCGGCATTCCGGAGCTCTGGCCGAAGACCAAGGGCAAGGACATCAACGTCGCCGTCCTCGACACCGGCGTACACGGCGAGCACGCAGCCCTGGCCGGCCGGGTCAAGGATTTCGTGATCGTCGACCCGCTCGGGCGGCGCATCACGGCAAGTCCGGTGTTCGACAGCGGCCAGCACGGCACGCACGTCTGCGGCACCATCGCCGGCGGGCAGACGCCCGAGAAGGTTTCGATCGGCGTGGCGCCGGAGGCCAACCTGTTCGTGGCCGGGGTGCTGGTGGGCGACGCGACGTTGCGAACCCTGGTGGAAGGAATCGCCTGGGCGGTTGAGAAGGGCGCCGACATTATCAGCATGTCGCTGGGCTTCACCTACTACGAGCCGCTTTTCGCCGAGGTCTTCAAGATCCTCCTCGACCAGTACGGCATCCTGCCGGTGGTTGCCATCGGCAACGAGAACCACGGCAACAGCAGCTCGCCCGGCAACGCCCACAACGCGTTCTCGGTCGGCGCGGTCGAGAAGATGCCCGGCGGCAAGACCGAAGTCACATTTTTCAGCAGCGGCGCCAGCCTGGTTTTCCCGGGCGACGCGCAGCACCCGGTGGTGACGAAGCCGGACGTGGTGGCGCCGGGGGTGCAGGTCTACTCCTCGATTCCGCCGGAGCAGACGCCGCAAGGCACCTTCGATTACACCTACATGGACGGCACGTCCATGGCCACCCCGCACGTGGCCGGTGTCGCGGCTCTGCTGATGGCGGCCAAGCCTGAGGCATCGGTGGCTGATATAATCAAGGCATTGACGGATACCGCCAAGCACCCCGACCCTAAGAACCGGCCCGATAATCGCTGGGGCTACGGCCTGATCCAGCCCGCGGAAGCGCTGAAGGCCCTGGGGTGATGCTCATGACTCCCGCCGCCAACTCCGAGACGAAGCTCAGCCGCGAGTTCGAGGCGCGCCTGGGGCGGCTCGAGCCGGGGCAAAAGGTCCGGGCGGTGGTGCTGCTGCGGACCAACGTCACGCCCGCGGCCGGACGCTCGCGCGCCGCGCGTGGCGCTGTCGCCGAGGCCGTGCGGGAGGCCGCCGAGCAGGCGCTGCGCGACGTCGACGGCATTTTGCGGCGCTTTGATGGGCGCCGGCTGGCGGAGGGGCCCAGCGTCCTCGGGGCTATTCCGGTTGAAACGACGGCCGCCGGGATTCGCGGCCTCGCCGCCTCGGATTGGGTGCAGGCGGTCCTCGAAGACCAGCCGATCGCCGCGCTTCGCAGCAAGTCCCCGAATCTACAAGTCACCAGATCTTAGCTGCTGGGTCAACTTGGCGAGCTGGATGGGTGGTTCGGCGGTTTTTCATCCACGCCGGGGCGATCGCCGTCGTCATAGAATAGAGAATGTCCGAGGGAGGGAGAAGCATGTCCGGCCGGCGCCAGCGGTTCCGCGGCTTTTCGCTGATTGAGCTGCTCATCGTCATCGCCATCATCCTCATCATCGCGGCCATCGCGATGCCGAAACTGACCTCGGCGCGGATGTTTGCTTACGAGATGGCGGCCATACGGACGCTGGTGACCATTAACACGGCCCAGACGCAGTATTTCTCCACCTACGGGCGCTATGCCGTCACGCTGGCGGAGCTCGGCTCGCCCGCCGGTGGAGCGGCGACCACGGCCGCGACCGCCGACCTGATCTCGGGCGACCTGGCCCTGGGCTTGAAGTCCGGCTACCGCTTCACGATGGTCGGCTCGCCGCAAGGCTACGCCACCAACGCTGATCCGCAGGTCTTCAATACCACGGGCAAGCGGTCGTTTTATTGCGACCAGTCTACGGTGATCCGCGAGCACATCGGCAACGAGCCGGCTACGGTGAACGACCCGGAGATCAAGTAGTCCTCAGCGAGTGGTGACCCGGAAATTGGGTTCGTTTGGGTTCGTTATCGCCGCCGAGGGGGGGCGCGTTCGGCATTTAACCCCTGGCGATTCTATGAGATGGCTGCCGTTTGGAATTGGGTTCGTTTGGTAATTCGGGGTGGTTGCGGCAACGGCGGGCGGCATCAGCGGCATCCAAGGGACAGACCCCATGTATTCATGATAATGGACAGGGCAAGGGGTTTCGGCCGGGGATGACGGTAAGTTATTGGCGGGGCTGGGAAAATTCTTTTGGAATGGCCGTGAACGGCCATGGGTTCGGCGGCTCGGCAGGCGTCAGGTGAGGTGGAGAATAGGACAGATGACGCGCAGACTCTCGTTTGGCCTTCTTGGGGTCTTTGCGTCTTTGTGGGCAGTCCGGGCCGCGGAGTTCAAAGACATTGTCCCTATCCTGCGCGACAACTGCCTGGCCTGCCGCTCCTCGGCCGCGAAGATGCGCAAACGCCGCCCGCCGCTGAACGCCAGGTCGTTAGGCTGACTGGAAAGAGGTTGAAAGGAGTGAAGGAATGCAATGCCCAAAATGCGGGTTGGAGAATCCCGCTGATGCGACCTGGTGCGACTGCGGCTACAACTTTAGCTCGGGACAGGTAGACCGTCTCAGGTCCCGAGGACGCCGACAGCTCCGAACTCCTCCGGTGACGGGTACTTCTCCTTTCGAAAGCTCGTCAGCGCATCGATCAAGGTGGCTTATGCGCTGGGGATGATCGCGTTGTTCGGAGCCGGAATCACCCTGATCCTGCAAGCGGCTCAAGCTGAGCCCAGTGTCGCTGCCCAGCCGCTGGCAGACGGCGGCCCAAGGCGGGTCGCGGGCGGAGGCCGCGAGTCGTCAGGTGTCGATTCCCAAATCGAGAGCACGCTTGATTTTGGTCATCACCTCATCCGGCAATTTGCCAAGCCTGCGCTCCAGTCGCACTCTCGGCAGAGAACCAACTCCTTGAACATTCGCGATAGAATCACGGTCGAGAAAGGCGACTCTCGGCAGCGCCACTTCATCCGGGCGTGTTTTGGCCGCTAAACCGAGATCGGCCAGCCAGACGTCACCGGACTGCGGGTTCATCAAGCATGTCCAGGACCTCTTGCTCCACAGCGCGAGACCGCAGAAGGCCCAGAGCCTCCTGGTCAGCGAGCGCAATAATCTCGGCTACGCACTCCCGCACCTACGCAGCCGTCTCAGGCTTCCATTCGCGCAGTTTGGCGTTCAACGTTTCCACCAATGTGTCCATGGTGTGCCTCCGTCAGTGATGGCTACGGCCCGGTCAGCTCACTATTATACTAAGGCTTGCGGGCATCGGTCCGCGCCTGTAAGGTGTAGAATAGGACAGATGACGCGCAGACTCTCGTTTGGCCTTCTTGGGGTCTTTGCGTCTTTGTGGGCAGTCCGGGCCGCGGAGTTCAAAGACATTGCCCCTATCCTGCGCGACAACTGCCTGGCCTGCCACTCCTCGGCCGCGAAGATGGGAGGCCTCATCCTGGAATCCCACGAGCTGCTGATGAAGGGCGGGCAGAATGGTCCGGCCGTCGTCGCCGGCAAGAGTGCCCAGAGCCGCATGGTGGGGATGCTGGAAGGCCGAATCCAGCCGCAGATGCCGCAGGGCGGCAAGCTCAAGCCCGAGCAGATCGCCGCCATCGTCAACTGGATCGACGCCGGCGCTCCGGGTCCGGCGCCGGGGGAGGCGGCGGCGATGGCCGCGCCGGCCATTCCCGACATCAAGCCCCGGGTCAAGGTTGCGGCGCCGGTCGGGGCGCTGGCCTATTCTCCGGATGGCAAGGTGCTGGCCGTCGGACGCTTCAAAGAGGTTCAGTTGCTCGACGCCGCCACCGGCCGGCTGTTGGGAACCCTGCCGGGCCACGCCGACGTCGTGCGGTCCCTGGCCTTCAGCCGCGACGGGAAGCGGCTGGCGGCTGCCGGCGGCGCGGCGGCGCGGTTCGGCGAAGTCCTCATCTGGGACCCCGCCTCGCGCCAGCGAGTGACGTGGGTGCGCGGCCACAGCGACTGCATTTACGCGGCGGCCTTTTCGAGCGACGGGGCGCGGCTGGCCACCGCCAGCTACGACAAGCTCATCAAGTTGTGGGACGCCGCCTCCGGCAAGGAAGCCGCCACCCTGAAGGATCACATTGATTCCGTCTACGCGCTCGAATTCAGCCCCGACGGGAAGAGGATCGCGTCCGGGGCCGCCGACCGCACCATCAAGATGTGGGACGCCGCGACCGGCCAGCGCCTGTTCACGCTGAGCGAGCCGCTGGACGGCATCCTCACCCTGGCGTTTCACCCTTCGGGCCGGCAGATCACCGCCGCCGGGGCCGACAAGTTCATCCGCACCTGGGACCTCACCGACAAAGGCGGAACTCTGGTACACTCCCTGGCCGGACACGAGGACGCGATCGTCAAGATCCTCTACACGCCAGACGGCAAGCACCTCGTCTCGGCCTCGGCCGACCGCTCCATCCGGGTGTGGGACGCCGCCACGCTCGAGGAGCGAAAAATCCTGGCCCGCCAGCCCGACTGGGTGATGGCGCTGGCTTGCAGTCCCGACGGCAAGCGCCTGGCCGCCGGGCGCTACGACGGGTCGATCACGATTTACGACGGCGCAACGTTTACGGAGCAGAAGCTATGAGCCGAGGAATCGCACTGGCACGGATCGCACTGGCAATGCTGTGGGCGGCGACGCTGGCCGCCCAACCCCGCACCAACCCGCCCACCCTGCTCGACACCTCCCCGGCCGCCGTCTCGCGCGGCCAGACCACCGAGGTTCGGCTGGAAGGCATCAACCTGCGCGGCGCATCCGCCGTCTTGTTCGACCAGCAGGGGGTTTCGGCGAAGATCCTGCACGTCAACGAGCTCGGGGAATTCCGGGAAAACCGCTCGGGCCAGCGGGTGTCGATCCAGGTGGGCGCGTTCCCGCCCCGCAACGAGGTGGCCCTGGAGGTGACGGTCGCCGCCGGGGCCCAGATCGGCCCGTACCGGTTCCGCGTCGTCACCCAGGAAGGCACTACCAATACCGGGCTGCTCAGCGTCGAACCCTACTACGGCGAGACCACCGAGATCGAGCCCAACGACTCCATCGCCGAAGCGATGCTCCAGACCGAGTACGTGTTCCTGCCCGCCATCGTGACCGGGACCGTGCGCACGCCCGGCGACGAGGATTTCCTCGGCTTCCGCGGGCGCGTCGGCCAGGAGCTGGTGTTCGACATCTCGGCCCAGGTGATCGGTTCCACGCTGCGCTGGGGCCTGGAGCTTTATGACTCGAAGGGCGCGTTGCTTGCCGCCCGCCGCGTCGACGACTCCCGTCCCGGCACGGCGCTCGCCTACCGCATCCCCGCCGACGGCCGCTACGCGCTCCGCCTCTATGACGTCGAGCGAGGCGGCAGCCGCCGGCACCTTTACCGCGTCAAGATCGGCGAGTACCCCTACCTCACCGGCGTCTACCCGCTGGGCATCCGCAAAGGGGAGACCGCGGAGGTCGCCTTCCAGGGCTTCAACCTCGGCGATCAGCGCCGGACCAAGCTCAGCGGCAAGTCCACCTTCGAGCAGATCCAGGCGCAGGAGGTCACGCTCCAGCCGGCCCGCGGCTCGACGCACAACAAGATCCGCATGGCCGTGGGTGATTACCCCGAGGTGGGGGAACAGGAGACGGGCGCGGGCCGCGATGCGGCCCAGGCGCTGGCGGTCCCTTCCACCGTCAACGGACGTGTGAGCGGCCTGGCCGGCGGCGCCGCTGACCAGGACTACTACCGCTTCAAGGCGCTGAAGGGCCGGCGTTACATCCTGGAAGTCGAGGCCCAGCGCTTCGGCTCGCCCCTCGACTCTGTGATCGAGGTGCTCGACCCTCAGGGCAAGCCGATCCCGCGGGCCACGGTGCGGGCTGTCCACGCCACGGCCATGACGCTCGCCGACCGCGACTCGGCCCAGGCCGGATTCCGGCTGGTCTCCCCCGACGGGTTCGCCGTCGGCGACTGGGTCATGATCGGCAGCGAGATCCTCAAGATTGAAGCCATGCCCCGCACCCCGGACGACGATTTCCGCTTCGAGAACTTCAACGGCCAACGCATCGGGTACTTCGACACCACTCCGGAGGCCCACGCCGTCGACACGGCGGCCTACAAGGTCCAGATCCACCCGCCGGGCAAGACCTTCGCCCCCAACGGCCTGCCCACCGTGACGCTCCACTACCGCAACGACGACGGCGGCGCGCTCTACGGCAAGGACTCGCGGCTGAGCTTCACTGCGCCGGCCGACAGCGACTACCTGGTGCGGCTGGCCGACACCCGCGGCCTGCAAGGCGAAGAACTCGCCTACCGGCTCACTGTGCGCGAGCCCGTCCCCGACTTCACGCTGGAGGTGATCCCGTCGAATCCGAACGTGCCGCGTGGAGGCCGGGCGGCGGTGCGCGTCTCCTCCGCCCGCATCGATGATTTCAACGGCCCCATCGAGGTCGAGGTCCGCGGCTTGCCGGAAGGGGTTCGCGCCAGCCGCAACACGATCTTCCCCGGCCAGGACTCGACGATCCTGGTGCTTGAGGCGGATGCGGGGGCCGCCCCGGCCAAGGCTGCCCGGCTCGACGTGGCCGGCCGGGCGCAGATCGGCGGCCGCGAAGTGACCCGCGTCGCCTCGGCCGACGACCAGCTCCGGTACCTGGCCGTGTCCCAGCCGCCCGACATTCACGTCGAAGGGCAGCAGAAAGAGGTAGTGCTGGAGGCCGGAGGCACCGCCGAAGTGGAGGTCGCCATCCGGCGCGACAAGGGCTTTGACGGCCGCGTACCCATCTCGGTGCTCAACCTGCCCCCGGGGGTCCGCGTCCTGGACTTCGGCCTGAACGGCGTGCTGGTCACCGAGGAAGAAACCAAGCGCAAGTTCGTGCTGGAGGCCAAGCCCTGGGTGAAGCCCACCGAGCAGCCGATCGCGCTGACGGGCGAGGTCGAGACGCGGTCCTTCCTGCGGTCCAACTATGCCTCAGCACCGATTCTGCTGAAGATCGTTCCGGCAAAGTCGGCTCAGGCCGGAGGCCGGGCCGGCGGTGCGGCGCGCCCGGGGACGTCCGCCAACCAGCAGTAAGCGTTACGCTTCACTCCACGGCCGAGGGGCGTCCGACGGGCTGCCTCTTCACTGCCTGCTTCTTCCCGAGGCTCTCAAGGGAAGGAAGGTCGCGACATCCAGGCGAGCGCCTGCCGGCGATCACGTCCCTTCCGACCCACCGTACCGCCGTAGCGGCGAGACCGCATGTGGCCGCACGACGCGGCTCGCGCACCCCACGGCTGAGCGTTTCCCCACCGCGAAATTGCGCTATCACGCCTTCCTGCGTCCTGGCTACAGGGTCGGCCTCGTCTGGGCAGCTAGGAGGTGCTGGCGCCGCTCGGGCCGGGCGGAATGGGAGAAGTGTACCGGGCGCTCGATGCGCGGCTGGGACGCGAGGTGGCCATCAGCGCTCTTTTTCGGAGGTGTCCTCGCTCCGCGCTTTGCGGGCCTCTTCGCCGCCTTCCCCGCGCTCATCGCTTTCGGGCGCGGGTGCCGCGGCTGGTAGATGCCGAGCTTTCCACCGCCCGGCTTCACCTCGGTGAGCAAACCCCAGCCTTGGTTCTCGACCGGGCCGCAGGCGATGTTGCGCTTCTTCATCTCAATCCGAAGATCAGCCATCCGCCGCCCACATCGACGTTGGTCAGCTTGAGCACGTCGCGCAGGAAAGCGCGGTCGGCATCGGGACTGGCGCTGTAGATGATCGAATGCGCGCCGATTATCGTGGCCATTCCGAAAGCATGACTCAGGATGCTGAGATCCGGGTTCCTCGCCGCGAAACTGCGCTATAGTGCTTTCATGCGTCTGGCTACAGGGTCTCGTCTGGGCAGCTACGAGGTGCTGGCGCCGCTCGGGGCGGGCGGGATGGGCGAGGTGTACCGGGCGCTCGATACGCGGCTGGGGCGCGAGGTGGCCATCAAGGTCCTGCCGCAGGAGTTTGCGCGCGATCCGGAGCGGCTGGCTCGGTTCGAGCGCGAGGCGCGCCTGCTGGCCTCGCTGAACCATCCCAATATCGCCGCCATTCACGGCTTCGAGCAGTCCGACGGGGCGCCGTTTTTGGTCCTGGAGTACGTTCCGGGAGAAACGCTGCAAGTCCCGCTGCCGGTCGATGACGCCGTGGCCGCCGCCACCCAGATTGCCGAGGCGCTGGAGGCCGCCCACGAGAAGGGGATCGTCCACCGCGACCTGAAACCGGCCAACGTCAAGACCACCCCGGAAGGCAAGGTGAAGGTGCTGGACTTTGGCCTGGCCAAAGCGTTCGCCGACGAATCGGCGGACGGCGATCCGCGCAACTCGCCGACGCTGAGCCTGGCGGCGACGCGCGCCGGCACCCTGCTGGGCACCGCGGCCTACATGAGCCCGGAGCAGGCGCGCGGGCGGCCGATCGACAAGCGGACCGACATCTGGGCGTTCGGCTGCGTGCTGTACGAGCTGCTGGCGGGCAAGCAGACCTTCAGCGGCGAGAGCATCACCGACGTGCTGGCTGCGGTGGTGCGGGCCGAGCCGGATTGGAGCGCGCTGCCGGCCCCCACGCCGGCGGGCGTCCGGCGGCTGCTGGAACGGTGTTTGGAGAAGGACCCGCGGCGGCGGCTGCGGGATATTGGGGAGGCACGGCTGGTGTTGGAGGAGGTGGCTTCGCCGGGCCGCGATCGTCAGGCAGCGGATTCCGGGCCGCCGGATAGCAGGGCTGAAGCCCGGCGCGGGCTCAAGCCCGTCCCAGTGGTGGCGGGCCTGGTGCTTTCGCTGGCGGCGCTGGTGGTCCTGGCCTGGGTGCACTTTCGCGAGGCGCCGCCGGCGCCCGAGGTCGTCAAGCTCCCGCTGCTGCCGCCTGAGAAGAACACGTTCCAGCAGTTCGCCATCTCGCCCGACGGGCGCCGGCTGGCGTTCTCGGCCCGCGATACCTCGGGCAAGCAACAACTCTGGATCCGCCCCATGGGTTCCCTGACCGCGCATGTTGTCGCCGGAACGGACCGGGCCTATGCCCCGTTCTGGTCGCCCGACAACCGCTTCGTCGGGTTCTACGACAACAGCAAGCTCAAGAAGGTCGACGTGGCGGGCGGTCCGCCGCAGACGCTGTGCGACGCGCCGAGCATGCCCGCCGGCGGAACCTGGAACCGCGACGGCGTCATCGTGTTCGGGAACGCCAGCGCCGGCGTGCTGTATCGCGTTGCGGCGGCCGGCGGGCAGCCGAAGCCCGTCACGACGCTCGACCAGTCCCGCAAGGAGACGTCCCACCGCTGGCCGCAATTCCTGCCCGACGGCCGCCACTTTCTCTACCTAGCGCGCAGCTCCCAGCGGGAACACACTGCAATTCACGCAGCCGCACTCGACGGCAAGGACCGCAAGCTGGTGGTAGCGGCCGACTCGAACGCCGCCTACGCGGGGCCGCCCGGCGGGCCGGGGCACCTGCTCTTCGTGCGCGAGGGGAGCTTGATGGCGCAACCCTTCGATCCGAAGAAGATCGAGACCACGGGCGACCCTTCCCCCGTCGCCGAGGCGGTTGGGATCAGCTCGAACTTGCCACTCGCCTCGTTCACCGCTTCGGAAACGGGCGTTCTGGTTTACGATTCCACTGCTCGGGGCGGAGATCTGCGGCCCGCGTGGTTCGATCGCGCCGGCAAACAGCTCGAGTCCTTCGGCGAGCCCGGCACCTACGCTGCCTTCGGAGTGTCGCCCGATGAAACCCGGCTTGCCGTCGAGCGCTTCGATGCGCAGTCGAGCTCGTCCGACATCTGGCTGTTTGACCTCACGCGCGGGGTCAGCTCGCGTTTTACCTTCGACCCCAGTTCCGACCGCAATCCCGTTTGGTCTCCCGACGGCAGCCGCATTGTGTTCCGATCCAATCGAGAGGGCGTCCACAGCCTGTACCAGAAGATCGCAAGCGGCGCAGGGACAGACGAGCTGCTGCTGAAGACGGGCCAGCTCCTGATCCCCTACGACTGGTCCCTGGACGGCCGCTTCCTCGTCTATGAGAGCATTGACCCCAAGACCAGCGCGGACCTGTGGATCCTGCCCCTCGAAGGCGATCGCAAGCCGGTTCCCTTCTTACGGACCGAGTTCCTCGAACAAAACGCCCAGTTTTGCCCAGACGGCCGCTGGATCGCCTACCAGTCGAACGAATCGGGCCAGCAGCAGGTGTACGTACAGCCGTTTCCAGCGACGGGGGCCAAGTGGCAGATCTCGAAGGGCGGCGGGACGGTTCCCAAATGGCGGCGCGACGGCAAGGAACTGTTCTACGTGGCCGGCGACCGGCAGCTCACGGCGGTCGACGTCACGCTGCCCCGCGACCCCAAGGGGAGCTTGCAGGCCGGCATTCCGAAGCCGTTGTTTGCGTCGCGGGCCGCGGGGGGACTGCCCTGGTTCGCCGTCAGCCGCGACGGCCAGCGGTTCCTGATGTTCGTCCGGACCGAGGATGACTCAGGGCCGTCGGCGGCGACGGTGGTGCTGAACTGGGCGGCGGGGGTGAGGAAGTAAAGTGGTAAGATGAAGCCAGGTATCAGCATGGCAACCCACACGCAGACACTCCTGACATACGAGCAATTTGCGGACCTTCCCGAGCAGGAAGGAGTCTTCCGGGAGCTCGATGAGGGGGCGGTGATCGAAATGGGTTATTCAAGCCCCGAGCACGGCATCATCCAAGGAACCGCGTTCAGCTTGCTGACGCATTATCGGGAGCAGACCGGCGCGGATCTGCTGATCCTGCAAGGCACCGGGTTCCAGTTGGCCCCTGCCACCGCCCGCGCCCCGGACGTTGCCGTGGTGCGGCGCTCAGCATTCAAGGCGATGGAGCGGGTCAAGGGAGGAGCCTGCCGTGGGGCGCCGGACCTGGCCATCGAGATCGTCTCGGAGCACGACACCGCCAGCGGGCTCGACCGCAAGGTGAGTCAATACCTGCAAGCCGGGACCACCGCGGTATGGCTGCTTCACCAGGAGCCCCCCCACGTCATAGTTTACCGGCGGTCGGGCGAGATCCAGGGATATGGCCTGGGGCAAAGCATCGAAGAGCCGGAAGTGCTGCCCGGGCTGGTCCTCTCGGTCGATAAACTCTTCGCCGGCGTGCCGCTGTAAGAAGCCCGCTCCGCGCGGCCTCTCGCAAGATCAGTACGTCGCCCTGCCGCCGCTCGCGTCGTAGCACTGTCCGGTAACGAAGGAGCAATCGGGGCTGGCCAGGAAGTGGACCACCGCCGCCACCTCCTCCGCCGTGCCGGTGCGGCGCATGGGGATGCGCTCGACCATGTAGTCCACCTGGGCGGGGGTGAGCTGATCCAGGATGCGCGTGCGAATCACGGCTGGGGAGACGGCGTTGACGCAGACGCCGTCGGTGGCGACTTCTTTGGCGAGCGACTTGGTGAAGGCGATCACGCCGGCCTTGGAGGCCGAGTAGGCGGTCATGTTGGGGTTGCCTTCCTTGCCGGCCACCGAGGCGATGTTGACGATGCGGCCGTAGCGGCGAGATCGCATGTGGCCGATCACGGCGCGGCAGCAGTAGAAGACGCCGGTGAGGTTGACGGCCAGCACCTGGTTCCAGTCCTGGTCGGTTTGCTCCCACAGGGGAGCGGCGCGGCCGCCGATGCCGGCGTTGTTCACCAGCACGTCAATGCGGCCGGCGCGGTCGAGCACTTGCTCAACCATCCGCTCGACCGAGGATCTCTCCGAGATGTCAACGGCGACGGGAAAGGCGGAGACGCCAATGCGGGCGGCGGCCGCGGCGGCGCCCTCCTGGTTGCGGTCGGCCACGGCCACGGCGGCTCCGGCGCGGGCCAGCCGGGAGGCCACCGCTTCCCCGATGCCCTCGGCGGCCCCGGTTACGATGGCCGTCTGTCCGTCGAGCGAGAACAGCACTACTCGGCCTTGGTCACCACGACCTTGATCTGGACCGAAACGCCGCGGTGCAGGCTGACGAGCACCTGGTGCTCGCCCAGCATGCGGATCGGCTGGGGAATCTCGATCTTGTGGCGATCGATGGTGTAGCCCTGCTTGCCCAGCTCCTCGGCAATGGTCTTGGCGGTCACCGAGCCGAACAACTGGTCGCTCTCGCCGGCCTTCTCGGCCACGGTCACGGTTACCCCGGTCATCAATTCGGCCAATTGCGCGGCATCGCTCTCGAGCTTGGCCTCGCGGCGCAGCCCGGCCGCTTTCATGTCGGCGATGGTCTTCTTGGTGCCGGGCGTGGCGGCGATGGCCAGCTTCTGGGGCAGCAGGTAGTTGCGGGCGTACCCGTCGGCCACCTTCACCAGGTCGCCGCGCCCGCCCAGTTTGGGCACTTCGGTCTTGAGAATCACTTCCATCGGAATCTCCTCACAGCTCCGCCGCGAAGGGCAGCAGCGCGATGTTGCGCGCCTTCTTGATGGCATCGCTCAACCGCCGCTGGTGGGGCGTGCAGACGCCGGAGATCCGGCGCGGGATGATGCGGCCCCGCTCGGCGACGAAGGCCGAGATCAGCCTCACCTCTTTATAGTTGATGTTGTCGATTTTCTCGGTGCAGAAGCGGCAAACCTTCTTGCGGCGGAAATATTGCTTCTTGCCGCCGGGGCCGCCGGGCCCTGACTTGTCGCCTCCGGGGCCCCCCGAACGGCCGGGCGGGCCGTACCGTTTTCGTTCTTCTGGTTTCCTTTCCTCAGCCATGGCTCACTCCTTCCTCGCTCGGTTGCCGGCTCATTCTTTGACCGCCGTTTCCGGGGCCGCTTTGGCCGCCGCTTCGGGCGAAGGCTTGGCGGCCGCGTCCGGCGCCGCGGGGGCCGCGCCAGGCGTCTGGGGCTCGGGGGCCGTTGGGGCGGCGGCCGGCGGGGGCGGCGGCTTTCGCGCCGCTCGCTTCTCGCGCTTCTTCCGGAGCTTGTCCAGCCGCTTCATCTCCTGGTCGATCCGCACGGTCAGGAACTTGACCACGGTGTCGGAAACCCGCAAGCGCCGCTCCAGCTCCTTGACCGTTTCAACGACCGCGGCGGTGGAAAACTGCAGCAGGATGTAGTAGCCCTCGCGATGCTTGCCGACCCGGTAGGCCAGCCTGCGCTTGCCCCACTTGTCCACCTTGTCGACGTTCCCGCCGGCCGCGGTGATCACAACCTTGAGCGGCTCGACCATCGGGTCGATCTCCTCCTCCGGCACATCCGGCCGGACAATGAACAGTATTTCGTAGATTCTCATTTCTCCTCAGTCGTTTGGCCTCCGGCGCGACGATTCCATCTCGTCATGGCCTTAGCGGCGCCTTCGGCAAGTATGGAGCGAACCGCGCCGGCCCCCTGGCCGACCAGCTCCTCCACGTCCTTCTGCCGGGACCGGCGAAACGGTTCGAGCAGATACTCCGCCGTGTCCTCGACCGGGCGATCCGGTCCCACACCTAGTCTCACCCGGACAAACTCTTGCGACCCCACCGCCGCCAGAATCGATTCCATCCCGTGGTGTCCGCCGGCCGAGCCGCGCTGCCGGATCCGCAGACTGCCCAGCGGCAGGTTCAGCTCGTCGCAGACCACCACCAGGCCGGTCAAGCCGAGCTCGTATTTCTCGAGCAAGGCTTTCACCGGCCCGCCGCTCGCGTTCATGAAGCTGAGCGGCTTGGCCAGCGCGACTTCCCGGCCCTCCACCCGGCCCAGCCCCACCAGGGCGCGGCACTGGGGCCGGCTGACCCGCACCCCGCAATCCGCCGCCAGCCGGTCAATGGTCCGGAACCCCAGGTTGTGCGGCGTCAGCTCGTACTCCGGGCCGGGGTTGCCGAGGCCGACGATGAGGAACATGTGAGCGAACGGTCAGCGGTTGGCTACTTCCTCTTCTCCTTCCCTTCCTTCCCTTCCTTCCCTTCCTTGGGCTCCTTGGCTTCGGGGGCGCCTTCCTCGAGCTGCTTGCCCTTCTTGATGACCTCGGGCTCAGTTGGGGCGGCGGCGGCGACGGCTTCACCCTCAACGGCGACCTCAGCGGCCTTGACCTCTTCCTTCTTCATCAGGATCACGTGGACCAGGATTTGATCGGCATCGCCGGTGAAGCGGTATTTGTCGCCCGCCTTGAGGTCGCGCACGCGGACCCCCTGGTGGAGCTCGAGCTCGCTCACCTCGACCACGACGTGCTCCGGGATGTCGGCCGGCAGGCATTCCACATCCACCTCGCGGGTGACAACCTCGAGCAGCCCGCCCTGGGTCTTGACCCCGATGGCTTCGCCGTGGATGAGGATCGGCACCTTCACGTGCAGGGTTTTGCTGAGGTCAACGCGGTGCAGGTCGGTGTGGAGAAGCGAGCCCTTGACCGGGTCGATCTGCCAGTCGATGAGCATGGCCGCCTCGCGGGTTCCCTCGCCGACCGCCACCTGGAAGATGGTGTTGTGGCCGGTGGGGGAGTGCAGGATCTGGCTGATCTGGCGGGTGTTCAAGCTCACCGGCAGCGACTCTTTGCCGCCCCCGTAGAGCACGGCCGGAATCTGTCCCTGGCGGCGGAGGCGGCGGGCCTCGTTCTTGCCGCGCTCGGCCCGCGGCGAGGCTTCAACGGTAATTTCCTTAATCAAAATAACCTCCCATCCGGCTGATCGACGTCTCTTCGTGGATCGACTTGATGGCGCCGGCCAGCAAGGCCGCCACGCTCAGTTGCCGGATCCTGTCGCATAGCTGGGCCTCGGGCTTGAGCGGGATGGAGTTGCTCACCACCAGCTCCCGCAGCCCGCTGGCGCAGATCTTGTCGAGCGCCGGGCCCGACAGCACCGGGTGGGTGCAGCAGGCGTAGACCGCCGTGGCCCCGTGTTTCAAAAGCGCTTCCACGCCCTTCACCAGGGTTCCGGCGGTATCCACGATGTCGTCGACGATGAGGCAGGTCCGGTTGCGAACCCGCCCGATGATGTGCATCACCTCGGTCTCGTTGGCGTCCTCGCGGCGCTTGTCGATGATCGCCAGCGGCGCCTTCAGGCGCTTGGCGAAGGCGCGGGCCCGCTCCACGCCGCCGGCGTCAGGCGAGATCACGGTCAGGTGGGGCAGGGCCAAACTCTGGAAATAAGAGATCATCACCGGGGTCGCATACAGGTGGTCGACCGGGATGTCGAAGAAGCCTTGAATCTGGGCGGCGTGCAGGTCCAGGGTCAGCATGCGGCTGGCGCCGGCGGTGACGATCACCGAGGCCACCAGCTTGGCCGAGATCGGCACGCGCGGCTTGTCCTTGCGATCCTGCCGGGCGTAGCCGTAGTAAGGCAGCACGGCCGTGACCCGCCGCGCGGACGCCCGCCGCAGGGCGTCGAGCATCAGCAGCAGCTCGAGCAGGTTGCGATCCACCGGGGTGCAGGTCGGCTGCACCACGAACACGTCGGCGCCCCGGACGTTCTCGAGCACCTGCAGGCGGATCTCGCCGTCGGAGAACTCGTTCACCGAGGCCTTGGCCCGGGGCACGCCGAGGTGACTGCAAATCTCCTCGGCCAGCGCCGGATTGGCGTTTCCCGCAAACACCTTCAGCCGGTCTTGCTCCATATCGCGAGTTGGTACTGCCGCCGTCATGCGGTTGTGCGCCCGATCCTCAGCCATCTGACCCACCGGGCACGGTACCCGGCTCGTGTCACCGTATTCACCACAAAGCTGCGTCCGTCTTCCAGGTCGAGTGAGTCGCGGGCGCGAAGGGCCTGGCGGCGATCCCCAAACCGGCCAAACAAAGCGGAACCGCTCCCGCACAACAGGGCAGGACGCGCCCCGAGCGTCTCCAGGCGCGCTTTCAGCTTTTCCAGCTCCGGATACATCCGGAAAACGACCTGCTCAAAGTCGTTTTCCCAATCTACGGCAACTACCCCACCCGGCCCCGGCTCATCCGCACAAATCCTTGAGCAGAAACCATATATCTTAGCTTGCCGGCGGCGGCGTGTCAAATGAGGGCTGAGGCGGCGATAGGCCTCGGCGGTGGAGACCTCGATCGGCGGCGCGGCCACCACCAGCCACTCGGTGGGCGGGTCGGCCATGGGGTAGACATCCGTTCCGCGCCCGAGCCCGAGGGCCCGGCCACCCAGAAGGAAGAACGGGACATCGCTGCCCAACTCGGCCGCCAGGCGAAGGAGCGTTTCGGGGCCCGGCGGGGGACCGAGCAGCGAGCCGAGGGCCCGCAGCACGGCGGCGGCATCGCTTGAGCCGCCTCCGAGCCCGGCCGCCACCGGGATTCGCTTCTCGATGTGAATCCGCACCTGCCCGCCTTTGCCGCTGGCCTGGAGCAGCCGGTTTGCCGCGCGGGCCGCCAGGTTGTGCGAGCCCGCCAACTCCGGCCGGTCGCAGGTGAGCACGATCGACCGCCCGCGGCCGGGCCGATAGTGGATCTCCATCCGGTCGGCCAGCGAAATCGTCTGGAACACGGTGCGCAGCTCGTGGAACTGGTCCGGGCGGCGGTGGAGGACGCGAAGGCCGAGGTTCACCTTGGCCAGGGCCTGGACGCGGAGGCTAGGCATTGCGAGGAGCTACTCGCTGTACTGGAGCAGCGAAAAGACGTCGTAGCCGCGAAGCCGCTCGCGCCCCTTGAGGAACTCGAGCTCGATGACGAAGGCCACGCTCGACACCTTGCCTCCCAGCATCTCGATCAGCTTGACCGTGGCCGCAGCGGTGCCGCCGGTGGCCAGCAGGTCGTCCATGATCAGCACCCGCTGGCCCGGCGCCACAGCGTCCTTGTGGATCTCGAGGGCGTCGGTTCCGTACTCGAGCTCGTAGGTGACGCTGGCGGTCGCCGCCGGAAGCTTTTTGGGTTTGCGCACCGGAACGAAGCCCACCCCCAGCCGGTACGCCAGGGCGGGCCCGAAGACGAAGCCGCGGGCTTCGATGCCCGCCACCACGTCGGGCCGTTTGTCCTCGTAATGATCGGCCAGGCCGCAGATCAAGGCGTGCAGCCCATGGGGGTCCTTGAGCAGGGTGGTGATGTCGTAGAACCGGATCCCCTTCTTGGGAAAATCCGGCACTTCGCGGATGAGCTTCTTAAGATCGACCATGAGTCTCCTTACCAGGACCCCTCGATGCGGAAGCCGGCGGAGCGCCTGACCGCCGCCGTTTCGACATCCACTCCCCGAACGTCGGCGTAAGCGGGGCCTTTCCACAGCCGCCGCTCGAGCTCGGCGAGGGCCAGGGAAGCGCCGACGGCGTAGGTTTCCACGCGGCCGTCGTCGAGGTTCTTAACGTATCCGGCCAAGCCGAGCTCGCGCGCCGCCCGCTCCACAAAGTATCGGAAGCCGACCCCTTGCACCCGCCCGCGAACCCGGTACAAACGCGCCTCGACGTGCGGATTCTCGGAGATGGGTATCTACTTCCTGGCCCCTCGCCGCGGCTTCTTGAGCCTCGAGCGGCGCAGCTTGTGGTTCTTGCGCTTGGGCTTGGAGATGGCGAACGCGCCGCTCCCCAGATTGGTGGCTTTCTTGGTCTTGTCCTCTGCCATCGACGCTCCTGTGCGGCCTGGGCCGCAGTTTACGTTAAGCTAGTATTCTACCCTAGCGCGCCGGGGGGCCGACGCGCGGGTAGTGTCTGAAAGGTGCGTTGACGATTGGCCTTGCGCTCCAGCCAAACTGGGTCGAACGTCAATAGGCCAAGGAAAACAGGCCGGTAGCGCCATCGTACGTGAAAAGGCACATACGTAGAATGTCCCGTCCGATAAGAGCATGGAAGCCCTGCAACGCTAGGAGTTCCGCTTCCACGACACCCATGTTGTGAACAATCAATGGTGGAACGTTTCCAGAATGCGGAATGACGAAGGTGATGTCGTAAGTGTTCGCGTTTGCCGGATTCGCTCCCGTACTCGGTGTATTGATGGTCGTGCTTCCGCTGGGAGGGAGCTTCAGAGTTCGCAGGACTGATGGGTCCACACAGGTACAACTTGCGCCGGTGTCGATCAACGCCTGGATCGGAACCAGGTTGGGAACCGGATTGTCAGCTGCTATCAGGGCAGCCCGTCTCGCTTGGCTGACTCCGACCATTGCCTGCACAATGAGATTGCCGTTTTGCGCTACTTGGCGAGTGAAGTAGGGCACGGCAGCAGTCGTGAGATGAACTGTACCTGCTCAATAGCGTGGATCTCTTTCACAAGGAAGGGTTCCAGCTTGAATCGGGTATAGCCATCCTTGATAGCATCCTCGTACGAGGTGTACACGTCAACCACCTCATCGCCGTGGATCAGCACAAACTTCCCCTCGTTGCCCGCCAACTCGGGAAGTTTGTTTTTGTAGACTTCAAGTTCCTTTTCCAGGGCCATACCCGCGTGCGCCTCCTTACCGTAGGGTACCCAGCGCTACAGTCCGTGATTCTATAGGACTCATCAGCATCCCGCAATTACATAATAACAGCAAATTGGTCCATGTAAATTCTTCAGTTTCAAAGGCTTGCCAGGTGCTAACCCAAGTTCGTCACTAAACCGTCGCTTTTGGTGATTTTCGAGGGGCGGACCGCAGTAAGTCATTGAATGGCCTGGAGCGCTTTTCTGAAAATCGATGTAGTGCAGACCTACCCTCTTGAAGGC
>Ga0247727_10008272_pt1 | contig 19384 bp, 13 predicted proteins | sample WisWelCaveWW1625_FD_202498 | JGI IMG/M metagenome (GOLD analysis project Ga0247727, IMG submission 202498) | Biofilm microbial communities from Wishing Well Cave, Virginia, United States - WW16-25 | ecosystem: Environmental > Aquatic > Deep subsurface > Groundwater > Cave microbial mat | place... | reverse complement strand
CTCACGTAGATCGAGCGAATAAGGTCGAGCCATGCATGCTGGCCTCCGCCTCCAGCATGCAGCTTGAATCAGAACTCCACTGATTCGGGAATCCCCGCGATTCCGCTAATGTCGGAAAGACTCTAGCTAGAATCTGACAGTCACTCCGGCCGTGAGCCAGCTCGCCTGCTCACCGATTATGTTGTGGCCGTAGACGACATCGACGTCGATCGCCTTTGTTGGGCTATAGCGGAGGCCCGCTTGCACACGCGGATCGTTCTGATTTCCCGTCAGGCCGAACACCTCGGCAATCAGCGTCCAGGACTTCCGAAAATCCCACTCGACTGCGGCGCCCCAGGTGAGGTGGTTGGAGTCGGAAACGGAATTGAACGACCAGCCTCCGTTCACGTTGAGCCGGAGATTCTCGCCCATTTTGATCGTGATGGGGACGTTGACGAACGTGAGGCTTTCGCCGTTCGTCGTATCGGCCAGGGTGCCGCCGGCCAGCGCGATTGCAACGTAGCCGTCACCGAACGGGACGAGGATGAACTTGATCTGTAGACCCTTGAGCGCAGCCCATTCGCCCTCGAAGCGCACGGGCGAAAATGCCATGGTGAACTCGACGGGAATGCCCACCGTCGCTACGCAGGCGGGCTGGACAACGGCGATGAAGTCGCCATTGTCCGCTGCGGAGATCCAGGATTCGACCTGGCATTCACCAGAGTTGCCGATCGCCGCGTCATCTACGGCATAGGGCCCAGCCCCGTGAGCCTTTGTGCTCAGGCAGGCAAGAATACCGGCGCAAGCGCCAAAGGCCCGCCGGACCCTGCTATGAAACATGGTTGATCCGCTGAATCAGTCGCCCGCGCCTACTATGCCGCCTGGCGCAGATAGCGCAATCGCTTACTGGGCCTTCTGCCGGTCCTGATGCACCGGCGATCTCGACGAGCTGCCCAATCCTTCCCGCTCCGGCTGCAACAGATGGACGAGCAACAGCACGCTGAGGAGCGTCAGCAAGTAGGCGATGAGAAACAAGGACAAGTCGCCTTCGGGGTTGGGTTTCCAGCCCTGCCGCATCCTCTGTCTCACAGCCAGCCCTCGCGCTTGAACCACAGGTAGGGAACGACAGCCGCGACCACCATCACGAGCAATGCCAGTGGATACCCCAGCACCCAGTTGAGTTCCGGCATGTGGCTGAAGTTCATGCCGTAGATGGATGCGACCAGCGTCGGCGGCATGAGAACGACGGCGACAATGGAGAAGATCTTGATGATCTGGTTCTGCTCGAGATTGATGAGCCCGAGCGTCGCATCGAGCAGAAAGTTGGTTTTGTTGGAGAGAAAATTCGATTGGTCGCTGAGCGCTACCGCGTCGCGATGCAGCGACTTGATGCGCGCCCGCACCTCCTTGAGGGCCCGCTTGTCGCCGGCTTCGACCGCCGAATGATAGCTGAGCACGCGATTGATGCTGACAAGACTCTCACGCAGCTTTGTCAGCAGGTCGCCGCTGCTGCCGATCTGCTCAATCGTGGCCTCGAGATCGCGGCTCTTGCTCAGGCGGCCGCGCTTGGATTTGTGGCGAAAAACGCTGCGCGAGATCGCTTCGATGTCCGCCGCAACCCGTTCGAGGGTATCCGCCATCCGGTCGATGAGGGCCTCGATCAGACTCAGCATGACCTGCTCGCCGGTGGCGCACGCCACGGCGTTCGGCCGCTGTGCGCGCGCCACGACATTGGGGAACGCCCTTGGCTCGGCAAAGCGGACGGTCGCCAGACTCGATCCCTTGAGCACGAACGTGATCGGAGTGGTGACCGGATCATCGCTGTCGAGCATCGCGATCGCGGTGATCGTCATGAACTCGGCGCCGCCCTCGTTGTAGAGACGGGCAGAGACTTCGATCTCCTGCATCTCCTCGCGTGAAGGCAGCGAGACGCCGAGTGCGCGCTCCACGTACGCGTCTTCCTCGGGCGCAGGGTTGAAGAGGTCGAGCCAGACCACGCCGTCGCTCGGGACTGCCGGGCCGTCTGCGGGGTTGAAGGATTGGGCGACAAGCCTGTCGCCCTCGCAGCGGTGAATGCGCAGCATATCAAGCCCCCTGTCATGGGCCGCCGCCGCGACCTCCGGGAGCCTGCAGTGCCTCAGGCTACCTTCAGCTGCACGGCGGCACCGATGATCGACTAGGTCGGTCCGTGCTCATGGTTCCTGTGTCCGATTGCGTTCCTATGAGATGGGCCATGCCTGTGGGCCACGTCAAAGGCGTCGCTCCCGTGCATGTAGGCCGAATGCGATTCTCGGCCAAGCGGAAAAAAGCAGGACCGCAACCGCATGCGCGGAAACATGCGGCGGTTCCGCAGCCCAGTGCCTCCCGGCGTGGAACCTCCGATCCCTGACCCACAACTCATATAACGACTTCTTTATATCCTTATTGCGCGAGCCGGGCCTGGTCGCTATAGAGAACTCAGAATGGGCCGTACGTGCCACCCAGGCGCGGACGGGCTCCCTGCAGGTCCCGCGGGCTATCTACGACGGGTCTAACGACCCCTTGAGGACACATCATGACGCGTCGCAGCGACTACGTGGTCAAGGACATTGCCCTGGCCGACTGGGGCCGCAAAGAGATCGCCATTGCCGAGACGGAGATGCCGGGGCTGATGGCGATTCGAAAGGAGTTCGCCGACCGCCAGCCCTTGAAAGGCGCGCGCGTCGCCGGCTCGCTGCATATGACCATCCAGACGGCCGTGCTCATCGAGACGCTGACGGCGCTCGGAGCGGACGTGCGCTGGGCTTCCTGCAACATCTATTCGACCCAGGATCACGCTGCAGCCGCAGTGGCTGCCGGCGGCACACCGGTGTTCGCGGTCAAGGGCGAGACGCTGAAAGAGTATTGGGACTACACGCACCGCGTTTTCGAGTGGGCCGATGGCGGTACGCCCAACATGATCCTCGACGATGGGGGCGATGCAACATTGCTAATCCACCTCGGCGTACGCGCCGAGAAGGGCGATACCAAGTACCTCGACGCGGCCAGCAACGAGGAGGAGGAGGTGCTGTTCGCCTCCATCGCCCAGCGTCTGAAAGAGAAGCCCGGCTGGTACGGCGAGAACGCCAGGAACATCCGCGGAGTCACCGAGGAGACAACCACCGGCGTGCACCGGCTCTACGAGATGCAGAAGAAGGGCACGCTGCTGTGGCCCGCCATCAACGTCAACGACAGCGTCACCAAGTCGAAATTCGACAATCTCTACGGTTGCCGGGAGAGCCTTGTCGACGGCATCCGCCGGGGCACGGATGTGATGATGGCCGGTAAGGTGGCTATGGTTGCGGGCTACGGCGATGTCGGCAAAGGCTCGGCCGCATCCCTCAGGCAGGCCGGCTGCCGCGTCCTGGTGTCCGAGGTCGACCCGATCTGCGCCTTGCAGGCGGGGATGGAGGGCTACGAGGTCGTCACCATGGACGACGCTGCGCCCCGCGCCGACATTTTCGTCACCGCCACCGGCAACGTCGATGTGATCACGGTCGATCACATGCGCCGAATGAAGGACCGGGCCATTGTCTGCAACATCGGCCACTTCGATTCCGAGATCCAGGTCGGCGCCCTGCGCAACTACAAGTGGCACAACGTCAAGCCGCAGGTGGACGAGATCGAGTTCGCCGATGGCAAGAGAATAATTCTCCTGTCCGAAGGACGCCTGGTGAATCTCGGAAACGCCATGGGGCATCCGAGCTTCGTGATGTCGTCCTCGTTCACCAATCAGACGCTGGCGCAAATCGAGCTGTGGACCAGCCCCGGCAAGTACGAGAAAAAGGTGTACACGCTGCCCAAGCACCTCGACGAAAAGGTGGCGCGGCTGCATCTGGGAAAAATCGGCGCCAACCTCACGAAGTTGAGCGAACGCCAGGCCACGTATATCGGCGTGCCGCAAGATGGCCCCTACAAGCCGGACCACTACCGGTACTGAGAGAACGGCGGCGGGGCGCAAGCTGGTCGAGCTGTGCTCTCCACGCTCTGGCCACAGGCGCCGAAGCTCCACATAATGCTTGCTGATTCGTAAACGGGCAGCACGGCCTGCGCGCTCGTCTGGCAGGTTACCCCCAGCCGGCTGAGCGTAAGGCCGACATTGGGTCGTTCGGCATTCATGCGGTTGGTAGGCGCCAACGGCAGCGTGGGCAGGCCGCGCTCGGAGCTGGCATTGCTTCTGCTTGCCAGCTCCCTCGTTGTGCTTGCGCTGGGCGTTGCCGTAACGCATGGCGGCGCCACGGCACCTGCGGAGTGGCGCGCAGCCCTCATCCTTGTCCTGAGCGCTGCCGCGGGTGGTACCCTACTCGCAGCGGCAATGAGCGTGATGTCTCTGCTGCGGCGCGACGGCAGGTGGCGCCACCCGCACGACGAGGTGGCCGAGTTGCGCAAGAACCTGCTGACCGCCGAGTCGATCATAAAGGCGGAGCCTCAGGCGCTGGTGTTGTGGGAGCAGGGCCAGGGCGTCCGCGTAATGGTGCACACGCTCGCCGGCATCGTCGGCCTGCCCGCCCGGCACTCCGAGCTGCTCCGGTTTGGCGCATGGCTCGATGCGGCATCGGCGCAGGCGCTAAAGGGGAGCCTCGATGCGCTGTTCGCAGATGGCCGCCCGTTCAGCCAGCTCCTGAAGACGTTCGCTGGCGGCTACGTTGAGGCGGATGGCAGGGCGACCGGCGGCAGGGCCATCCTGAGACTGCGGGAGGTCACCGGGCGCAAGCGCGATCTCTCCAGGATCCTCGACCAGCATCGAATGCTTGTGCGCAGTACGCAATCCGGCCGGGCACTGCTCGACGCGCTGCCTATGCCGGTCTGGTTTCGCCGCGACGACGGGCGCATCGAGTGGGTCAACGATGCCTACGTGAGGGCAGTCGAGGCCGGCAGTGAGGCGGAGGTGCGGGAGCGCCAGATCGAACTCCTCGAGATGCGCCAGCGACAGAGAGTCAAGCGCGCCTTGACAAAGGGCCAGCCCTACCGCGAGCGCGCGCACATCATCAGCGGTGGCGCACGCAAGGCCCACGACGTGGTCGTGCTGCCGCTCGACGGTGCCACCGCGGGCGCCGCCATCGATGTCGCCGCCATCGAGTCGGCCCAGGGGGAGCTCAGCCGCCACGTAGCCGCCTACGAACGCACGTTCGATAGGGTTGCCACGGCGGTTGCCATCTTCGGCCCCGATCAGCGCCTCGCTTTCTACAACGAGGCCTATCGCAAGCTGTGGTCGTTGGATGCCGATTGGCTTTCCTCCAAGCCTGCCGATGCGCAGGTGTTGGACCGTCTGCGCGAGTTGTCCCGCTTGCCAGAGGTAGAGGTCAACTACCGCGATTGGAAGGCAAAGATTCTCTCGGGCTACAAGACCGGGACCGAGTACGAGGACTGGTGGCATCTGCTCGATGGGCGCACCATCCACGTCACGTCCGCTCAGCGCCCCGACGGTGGCCTCACCTACCTCTACGACGATGTGACCGAGCGATTTGCGCTGGAGAGCCGCTACAACGCCCTTATCGATGCTCAACGCGAGACCCTCGACGGCCTGAAGGAGGGCGTGGCCGTGTTCGAGCCCGACGGCCGCCTCAAGCTGCACAATTCGGCGCTAGCGCAGATCTGGCGGCTCTCGCGCAGCACGCTGCACGAGGGGCCGCACGTCGACGAGATAGTCGCCCAATGCAGCAAGCTCTACGATGACCGCACTACCTGGGCGCGGATCGGCAACGCGGTCACCGGCATCTCCGACCGGCGTCAACCGATTCAAGGGCAGATGACCAGGCAAGACCAGTGCGTCATCGATTTCGCCGTCGCGCCACTGCCGGACGGCGCCACGCTCATCACCTTTGTCGACGTGACGGATTCCAAGCGCTACGAGCGCGCGTTAGTCGAGCGCAACGAGGCACTGGTTCTGGCCGACCGTCTCAAGAGCCAGTTTATGCGCCACGTCTCCTATGAGCTGCGAACGCCCTTGACCAACATCATCGGCTTCACCGAGATGCTCATGCAGCCGCAAACGGGCGATCTGAAGGGGAAGCAGCGCGAATATTTGAGCGACATCCTGGCGTCCTCGAGCACATTGCTCGCGATTATCGATGACATCCTCGATTTGATCGTAATCGACGCCGGGGCGCTGGAACTGAAGCTCGCGCCGGTGAAAGTCGCTGGCATGGTTGAAGCGGCGGTGCTCGGGGTGCGCGATCGCGCCACCCGCGCACGCCTAAATCTCGACATCCGCATTGCCGACGATGCGCAGGAGTTCATCGCCGACGAAGCCCGGGTGCGGCAAGTGCTTTACAATCTGCTCTCCAATGCCATCGGTTTCTCCAAACCTGGCGTCAGCGTCAGCGTCAGCGTCTGGCGGGAAGCCGGAATGATAGCATTTGCAGTACAGGACCAGGGTGTAGGAATTCCAAAGGAGGAGCAGCGCCGGGTGTTCGAACGGTTCGAGAGCCGCAGCCAGGGCTCCAAGCACCGGGGCGCGGGCCTCGGCCTCTCCATCGTCAAGAGCCTGGTCGAGCTACACGGCGGTGTCATGGCGCTGGAGTCCGAGCCTGGTAGCGGTACGCGTGTCACCGTGCGATTTCCCGAGAGCGGGATCCCCGAGTCCGGGCCGACTTCCGCGGGCCCGCCCCCTCCCCGCGCCTGACCATGCAGTGGACGCGCGAACTCGATGAGGCCGGGAGCCAGCGCCTCGCCGAACTGCTCGCCCTCAAAGTCGGCCCCGGCGATGTGATCGCCCTCAGAGGTCAATTGGGCGCAGGCAAGACCACGCTGGCGCGGGCTTTGATCGGTGCGCTGATGCGTGACGGTGTGGCCGAAGTGCCGAGCCCGACGTTCTCCTTGCACCAAACCTATGTGACGCCACGTTTGACGATCTCGCATTTCGATTTCTATCGCCTGTCGAGCGCCGAGGAGGCACGTGAGCTCGGGTTCGAGGACGCGCTTCAGGAGGGCGCGGTGATCATCGAGTGGCCGGAGCGCGCCGCGACTTTGTTGCCGGAGAGCCGCTTCGACATCGCTCTTGGCGAAACGGCAAACCCAAACGTGCGGCTGGTGACGGTGTGCGGGCTGGGCGCGGCCGCCGCCCGAGCGGCTCGTATCGGCGAGGTGATGGCATTTCTCGACGCCCAGACGGCGTGGTCTGGCGCTCGCATCGCCTATCTGCAAGGGGATGCCTCCACGCGCAGCTACGCCCGCGTTTCCCAGGGCACCCGCACCGTGCTGCTCATGGATGCGCCGCGCCAGCCCGACGGCCCTCCGCTCCGCGAAGGCATCCCCTACAGCCGGATCGCGCGCCTGGCTGAGGACATGACGCGACCCTTCGTTGCCATTGGCGCCGCCCTCGGAGGCGCCGGCCTCAGCGCCCCCAGCGTCGTGGCCGCCGATCTCAGCAACGGCATTCTGCTGGTGGAGGACCTGGGAGACCGCCTTTTCGGCACCGAGATCGCCGCTGGGACATCGCAAGCCCGGCTTTGGCGCACAGCCGTCGACGCCCTGCTGCACCTGCGCCGCGTACCGGTGCCGACAAGCATTCCCCTCGACGAAAGCACGAGCTACCGGCTGCCGCGACGCGATCGCGCGGCGTTCGAGATCGAAATCGACCTGCTGCCCGATTGGCTTTGGCCTGAGCTCAAGGGTGCACCGGCGCCGGAGGCGGTCCGCGCCGAGTTCCAGGCAGCCTGGCGGCCTATCCTCGATCGGTTGCTGGCTCTGCCGGGAGGTTGGTTCCTGCGCGACTACCACTCGCCGAACCTCATTTGGCTGCCGGAACGCCATGGTGTGGCCAGGGTTGGGATCCTCGATTTTCAGGATGCGCTCAACGAGCACTTCGCCTTCGACCTGGTATCGCTGTTGCAGGATGCCAGGGTCGATGTGCCGGAGGAGCTTGAGCGCGAGTTGTTCGACTACTACTGCGCGCAAGTCGAAGCGCAGGAACCGGACTTCGACCGCGCCTTGTTCGCCTCGGCCTATGCCGATTTTGGCGCGCAGCGCAACACGCGGCTGCTCGGCCTGTGGGTGCGCTTGCTAAGGCGTGACAGCAAGCCCCACTATCTGCAACATATGCCGCGCACCTGGGGATATCTGGCGCGCAATCTGCGACACGTCATGCTGGCGCCACTAGCCGAATGGTACGAACGGCACTTTCCGGCGCCTCTGCGCAGTCGAAGAATTTCGCCCTGAGCGCGCAAAGACGGGGATGCATGCCCAGGAAAATTACGACCGCGATGGTGCTGTGTGCCGGCCTCGGTACGCGCATGGCTTCTGCCAACAATGCCTTGCCCAAGCCTCTGGTACCGCTTCGAGGCAAGGCGTTGATCGACCATGTACTCGATCGGCACGCCGAGGCTGGCATCGAGCGAGCCATCGTCAACGTGCACCACATGGCGGACCTGATCGAGGCGCACCTGCAGAGGCGGCGCGCGCCGAAAATCGAGATATCGGACGAGCGGGAGAAGCTGCTCGACACTGGCGGTGGCGTGAAGAAGGCCCTTCCACGGTTGGGTGCCGGCCCGTTCTTGATTCACAACAGCGACTCGGTGTGGATCGAGGGTGTCGGGTCGAACCTCGGCCGCCTCATCGAAGCATGGGACGATGCGCGGATGGATTGTCTGATGCTGCTGGCGCTTACCTCACAGAGCCTGGGCTATCAGGGTCGCGGCGATTTCGCCTTTGGAGCGGATGGGCGGATTCGCCGGCGGCGCGTCGAGCAGGAGTTGGTGCCATTCGCATTCGCCGGTGTGTCGTTGTCGCATCGACGGCTGTTCGATGGAAGCCCCGACGGCTCGTTCTCGCTGAACAAGGTGTGGAACACGGCCATCACTGCGGGGCGCGCTTTCGGCCTGCGCATGGAGGGTACCTGGATGCATGTCGGCAGTGCCGAGGCACTGGCGCAAGCTGAGCAGCAGCTGGCTCGTGCGACTCTCGGCTAACAGACGAGTGGAGCCGACAGTGCTCGCAGCGGTCGGGCACCGGCGTGTTTTTGCTGCCGATCCTGGCCGACCGTTTCTGGTGGCGCTGGCCGAGGCGCTGCTGGCCGGCGATCTACCTTCCCCGGGCGGTGGAAGCCCCGACCCCCTGCAGCTCGCTGACGTCACTCTGTATCTGCCCGCGCGCCGGCCAACTCGCGCCCTGCAGGAAGCCTTCCTGAAAGCGTCGGGAGGTCGGGCGCTACTGTTGCCGAAGATCAAGCTGATCGGGGAGGGCAGCGAAGAGCTGGACCTGATCGCCAGCGCAGAAGACTTCGGCGCGGCGGGCAATGCTGACGTGCCACGCGCGATCAGCGAGCTCGAGCGCCAGTTGCTTCTCACGACCCTGGTCCTCAAGTGGGCCGAGGCGGAGCGGCGTGGCCAGAAGCGGGGCGAGGAACTTCTTCCGTTCGCGGCGACAGGAGCCCGGACCCCGGCGCAGGCCGCACGGCTCGCCGTGGAGCTCGCTCGCCTCATCGATACGCTGGAAATCGAAGGCGTCGAGTTCGCCCGGCTAAGCGAACTGGTGCCTGAGGAGTATTCCGAACACTGGTCGCGCACGCTCGCCTTCCTGCAAATCGTCATGCAATTCTGGCCCACGCACCTGGCCGAGCACATTCTTCTGTCACCGGTGGCGCGCCGGCAGCGCCTGCTCCGCGCCGAGGTGGAGCGGCTCAAGTCCGGACCGCCAAGCGCCCCCGTGATCGTGGCGGGGGTAACGAACGCAGATGCGGCCGCCCGCGAATTGATCCGAGTGGTGACCACGCTACCCTACGGGGCTTTGGTGCTGCCGGCGCTGGATCAGACCCTCGACGAAGCAAGCTGGGCCGCGGTCGGCGATCATCCGGAGAACCCGCAGTTCGGCTTGAAGCGGCTGATCGATGCCCTGGGGCTCTCGCGCCGGGATATCCAACCGCTTGGCCCGCCCAACCGATCGCCTGGACGCGGTGCGCGCTGGGCGCTGGTGTGCGAGGCTATGCGGCCAGCGGGCACCACCGAGCGCTGGCACCGGTTCGCAGAGGCGGCCGACAAGACGGAGATGGCCGCCGCGCTGACCGGCATGTGCGCGATCGAAGCCGCCAGCGCCGAGGAGGAAGCCGAGGTCATCGCACTCATGTTGCGCGAGGTTGTGGAGACGCCCGGCAGGACGGCCATGCTCGTTTCGCCGGACCGCTCACTCGCACGGCGTGTGTCCGCGAAACTGGCCGTGTGGGACCTGAATATCGATGACCTGGGCGGCGAGCCGTTTGTCAGGACGATTCCGGGTGCATTCCTTGAACTCGCGGCCACGACGGTGCAGAAGGAGTTCGAGCCGGTCGCTTTGATGACCCTGCTGAAGCACCCGCTGTGTCGTCTTGGCATGAGGCTCGGCGACATGCGCAACGCCAGACAGGCGCTCGAGCTGGCGTGCTTCCGGTCTCCCTATTTTGGCAAAGGCCTGGAGGGTGTGGAGACCGCACTGGAGCAGGCGCAGACGCAGTCCTGGCGCCATGCCGCCGTGCGCCGCCTCGACAGCGCGGATTGGCGGGCGGCTCGAGACCTGGTGCGGCGCCTCCATCAAGCCTTTCAGCCGATGATCAAGGCGTTTGCATCGCCGAAACCCGCGAGCGTGTCCGAGCTTGCAAGGGTGCATTTCGCGACCGCCCAGGAACTGGCCCGAACCAACGAACAGGATGATGGCGGCGCGCTTCGCCAGGGCGAGGCAGGCGAGTGGGGTGCGCAGTTCTTCGCGAGCCTGCTCGACCAGGATATGCCTGCGCCTGCGATGTCGGCAGCCGACTACTACGATTTTTATCGAACCTTGGTTGCTGAAAAGGGCATCCGCCCGCGTATCGCTACCCATCCGCGACTTTCGATCTGCGATCCCACCGAAGCGCGTCTGCAGCAGACCGACCTCGTGATCCTCGGCTCGCTCAACGAGGGCACGTGGCCGCGGGCGGCCGATCCCGGGCCCTGGCTCAATCGACCGATGCGACAAGCTCTGGGCCTGCCGGCGCCTGAACAACGCCTCGGTGAGGCGGCGCATGATTTCGCCGCACTGTTGGGCGCGGCCCGGGTGGTGCTGACGCGCGCATCGAAGGTGGACGGGGTACCTACGGTCGCGTCACGCTGGCTGCTTCGGCTGCAGGCCTTGGTGAAGGGCTTGGGCCTTTCGCTCGAAGCGGAGCAGCCCTGGCTCGTCTGGGCCCGCGCGCGCAACGCGATCGAAGGCAGGGTGCAGCCGGTGCGCGTGCCCGAGCCAAAACCGCCCGTAGCGGCAAGACCGCGGCAGCTCAGCGCGACGGCCATCGAAGCGTGGATCGCCAACCCCTACGCGGTATTTGCCCGGCACATCCTGCGGCTCGAGCCGCTGCCCATGCTCGGCGCGCGACCAGGGCCGGCCTTGCGCGGCCAAATCGTGCACGAAGCGCTCGGCCGCTTTGCCCAACGCTTCCCGGACCGGCTGCCCCCTGACATCTTCAAGGCACTTATGGCAATCGCAGACGGCGTGCTCGCCGACTACATCGGCAATCCGCGTGTGGCCGCCTTTTGGGCATCCCGGCTGGCACGCTTTGGAGCCTGGTTTGCTGAAACGGAAGGCGCCCGGCGCTCCGGTGTCACCAGGACAGTGCCCGAAGCGAGCGGCAAGATCGTGCTAGCCGGGCCGGCGGGGCCATTCACCCTGACGGCACGGGCCGATCGCATCGATTTGGCCCCGGGCGGTCTCGTCATCAGCGACTACAAAACTGGCCAGAACCTCGACGGACTGGCAAGTCGCGCTGTGGATGGAGGCGTGCCCCAGCTGCCGCTCGAGGCGGCGATTGCCGCGGTTGGCGGTTTCGCCAACGTGCCCGCGGGACGCGTCGCTCTGCTACGTTACGTCTCGACTTCGGGTGGCGAGCCGCCTGGCCAGGAGATTGTACTCAAGGCCGACGCCACCACGCTGGCCCGGGAGGCCCAGCAGGGCCTCTCGCGGCTGATCGGCGAGTTCGATCGTGAGACGACTCCCTATCGCGCCCTGCGCCGTGCCCGCTTCAAGTACGACTACGACGACTATGCGCATCTTGCCCGCGTCGCCGAATGGTCAATCGATACCGGCGAGGAGGATTGAGCATGCGGTTGTTCGGTAGCGCGAGCGAGCTCGCCGCCACGCGCGAGGAAACGCAGCGCAACCAGGCTGCCGCCGCGGATCCAGCTGCCTCCGTCTGGGTAAGTGCCAACGCCGGCACCGGTAAGACGCACGTCCTGACTATGCGCGTGCTGCGTCTGCTGCTGGCCGGCACGGATCCGCAGCGCATGCTGGCGCTTACTTATACCAAGGCGGCCGCGTCCGAGATGGCCACGCGGGTGTTCGATCGACTCGCGGAGTGGGTAGCGGCAGACGACGCTGCGCTCGAGCGGAAGCTTGCCGAGCTGCTCGACCGCGCGCCGTCGGCCGGCGAGATGCGGCGCGCGCGCCAGCTTTTCGCGCTGGCCATCGAGGCGCCGGGTGGCCTGAAGGTGCAGACCATCCACGCCTTCTGCGAGCGGCTGCTGCAGCGCTTTCCGCTCGAAGCCGGGGTGCCGCCGGGGTTCGAGGTCCTCGACGACCATGAGCGCGCGGCATTGTTGCAGGAAGCCACTGACGCGGCGCTGGCCGAGGCCACGGCCGCCGAGCCCGAGGCGCCGCTCGCCCGCGCCCTGGCGTCCGCAGTCGGGTTTGCAGCCGAAATCAATTTCGATGCGCTGCTGGGAGAAGCGCTGCGCCAGCAAGAGTGGCTCGACGACGCCGCGCGCTTGGACCACAACGATGCGGACAACTTTGCCGAAGCGGAGAAGATCTACCGCCGGGCGCTGGGGCTTGGGCCCGATGTCAGCCTCGAAGCGACCAGCGAAAGGCTCGCCGGCGTGCTTTCCGACGCCGAATTGGTGCGCTTGCGCGACATTCTTGCATTCGGCTCCAACGCCGACGTCAAGGTGGCCGCGCAGCTGGCCGCCGCGCTCACCGCCGCAAGCGTGCAGGGACGCATCGAAGCGCTGACCAAACTGTTCCTCACCAGCGCGGGTGAGCCGCGCAAGACGCTGATAACAAGGAAGCTCGCCGTGCAGCACGTCAATGCGGCCCTGCTGCTTGATCGGGCACAAGAACGGTTCGTGGCCCTCCGGCAAGAGCGCTGCAAGCTGCAGCTCGTGGATGCAACCTTGGCGCTGGTGCGGCTCGGCGGAGCCGTCATGCAGCGCTATGCCGAAGTCAAGGCACGGCAGGCGAGGCTCGACTTCGACGACCTCATCGGCAAGGCGGCAAGCTTGTTGCGATCGTCCAGTGCTGTGGAGTGGGTGCTCTACAAGCTTGATGGTGGTCTCGACCACATCCTGGTCGACGAGGCCCAGGATACGAGCCCCCTACAGTGGGAAGTGGTCCGCGCGCTCGCAGAGGAATTCTTCGCCGGCCGGGGCGCGCGGCAGGAAGCGCGCACGCTATTTGCCGTCGGCGATGAGAAGCAGTCGATTTACAGCTTCCAGGGCGCGGCGCCCAAGATGTTCGCCACCATGGGCGACGAACTTGCGTTGCGTGCCGAGCGTGCGGGCCTACCCTGGCGACGCATCCCGCTCACGCTGTCGTTTCGCTCGGTCGAGCCGATCCTCGCTGCGGTCGACGGCATTTTTTGCGACCCGCAACGCATGCCAGGGCTGAGGACGTCGCTCACCCCGATCAAGCATGTCGCCCACCGCACGGGTCACGCCGGCCTGATTGAGATCTGGCCTACGGAGAAGCACGAGGCCGCCGACCCGGTCGAGCCGTGGTCGCCGCTGCTGGAAACGAGCGCTTCCCCGTCCGTGGCGCGGCTCGCGAACCGAATCGCTGCAACCATCTCGGGCTGGCTCGAGTCACGCGAGGTGCTCGCGTCCGAGGGCCGCCCGGTGCGCGCCGGCGATATCCTGGTCCTCGTGCGCAAGCGGTTGCCGTTCGCGCCAGTGTTGGTCTCTGCCTTGAAGGTGCGTGGCGTCCCCGTTGCGGGGGCCGACCGGCTTGTGCTGGCCGATCAGCTCGCCGTGCAGGATCTCGTTGCGTTGGGCGACCTGCTAACGCTGCCCGAGGACGACCTTGCACTGGCCGGGGTGCTGAAATCCCCGCTGTTCGGCCTGGACGATGATGACTTGATGGCGCTGGCGCATGGTCGAACGGGATCGCTGTGGCAGCAGCTGCAGACACGCCCGGCGGCAAACAAACGCGTGATACAGGCCGCCGAGAGTTTGCCGCGTTGGCTTCGCTTGGCCGAGTCCTTGCCACCGTTCGAGTTCTATTCGGCGGTGCTCGATCGCGAAGGCGCGCGGGCCAAGATGTTGGCTCGGCTGGGAACCGAGGCCGCTGATGCCATCGACGAATTCTTGAACCTTGCACTGGTCCATGGCGATAGTGCGCCGCCTTCGCTGCAAGGGTTTCTCTGCTGGCTGCGTCAGGGGCACCGCGAGATCAAGCGTGACATGGAGCCGGGCCGCAACGAGGTGCGGGTGATGACGGTGCACGGTGCCAAGGGGCTGGAGGCGCCGATCGTATTCCTGCCCGACACTTGCTCCACCAGGTCCGCGCGCCAGCCGAACGCCCTGCTTACGCTCGACGACGCTGAGAGGCCGAGCGGGACCCCGCCGCCGTTCCTTTGGCCGATCAAAGGAACCGGCAAAATCGACGCGGTGCAGGACGCCAAGCTGCGGGTCGCCCATGCCGAAACGGAAGAGCGCAACCGGCTGCTCTATGTCGCGCTCACCCGCGCGCGGGACCGGCTGTACGTGGCGGGCTTCGAAGGCGTGCGACCTCCACCCCCCGACTGCTGGTACAATCTCATCAAGGATGGCCTGACGGGGCAGCTAAAACAGGTGAAAACTTCGGACGGTCGCGCGGTTTGGCGGCTGGGCAGCGGCCAAACTGCACGGCCGTCGCCTGTCAAGACCGGTGCTTCGGCTCTGGCGCGCGCCGTTCCTCTACCGGCCTGGACCAGGATGGCAGCGCCGCGCGAACCCGTGCTCTCGATGCCGCTGGTCCCCTCACGCTTCGCACCGCTAGAACCCGAAGGCGGCCGTGCATCTGCGACCCCATCGCCGCGCAGGCCTCCGGAGCCCGCGATAATGCCGCCGGCGGCACTGGCCGAGGACAGCCGCTTTCTGCGCGGGACCGTCACCCACGCCCTGCTCGAGCACCTGCCAAAGCTGCCGCAAGAAAAGTGGGCAGATGCCGCAGAGGCGTTCCTGGCAATTCGTGCCGCGCAGCTGTCCAATCGAACGCGGCGGGAGATTGTCGTGGAGACGCTGGCCGTACTCCAGGACGCCACACTGGCCCCGCTGTTCGGGCCTGCCAGCCGCGCTGAGGTATCGATTGCGGCCGAGATCCCCCATCCCGACGGGAGCGGCCCGGCGCTCCGCATCACCGGCAAGATCGACCGCCTAGTGACAAATTGCGATTCGGCCATGATCCTCGACTACAAGACGAACCGCCCGGCGCCCGCCGATCCAACTGCTGTGGCCGACGCGTATCTCTTCCAGCTGGCCGCCTATCGCCTTGGAGTTGCGCGCATTTTCGTGGGGGTTAGGATCGAGGCTGCGATCCTTTGGACCGATGGACCGCGTATCATGAAAATACCGGATGCGCTTCTTGACGGCTACCAGCACCGTCTCTGGCAACAGGCTCCGGTAAGCCTTGACGCCCGAGGAGTGCCTTCTTATGTGTGATGACCCCGATATCCCTGGGGCAACTTCCAGGAGACCCATGCTATGAGCGGTGGCGCCACCCGCAACGTCTCGGATGCCGACTTCGACAAGGAAGTGCTGCAGTCGTCCGAGCCCGTGGTCGTCGATTTCTTCGCCGAGTGGTGTGGGCCATGCAAGGCCATGGCGCCCGCTCTCGAGCAGGTTGCCGCCGAGCTCAAGGGCAAGGTCAAGGTCGTCAAGCTCGACGTCGATCAGAACCCGGATGTAACGCAGCAGTATCGCATCCAGGCAATGCCGACTCTGATGATCTTCAAGGGTGGAAAGGTCGCCGCCCAGCGCGTCGGCGCGCTCGTCCAAAAGAAACAGCTGCAGGATTGGATCAAGGGCGCAATTTAGTGGGCGCCCGGCCCTGCAGCGTGATACCTGCTCCGCTTGTTCGATTGCCGGGCTACGGTTTGTACCTCACTTCCGGCTAGGTGATTGGGTCGGCCACCGCGCTTGTTCGCAACGTAGAGGGTGACAAGACAAGCTCAGAGCGGCTAGCCCGTCGCCTGTCAAGCATTTGCAGCGTGGTGCCAGCTACTGGCGAGCGGTTTCTATTGGAGCGGCGCAATTGCTGGAGCGGGAATACCCCCGTAGGCGGGTACGGTGCGCTCCGCCTTGAGACCCCTGGAATCGGTAGGCCGCCCTCGCGCCCAGCCTATGGACGCGGGCCGGACCAGGGTCCGGCCCTCCTACCTAGGACAGCATACAACAAGTGAGAAGTACTGCCTCGCCAAAAAAAGAGCCGGTTTCAATCGGTAGCCCCTATTTGATGAGAAACCTCTCCAGCTTCGCACCTTCCTGAACCTTCGCATTGAGCCAACGCGGCTTGCGGCCGCGGCCGGTCCATGTTTCGCTCGGATCATCAGGATTTGCGTATTTTGCCGCCACTGTACGGCCCTTGCCGCCGCGCCCGCCGAAGACGTCGCCAAGCTTGAAGCCGGCGTCAGCCACCATTGATTCGATTTTCTTGCGCAGGTCGGTACGGCTACGATCCTGTACAGTGGCCCTGGCCTTTTTCACCTTCAACTCAAGCTCTTGCAGCTCTTTCAAGGACATTCGATCCAGTTCTTTTTGTGCCATCTCAATAGGTTCCCCTTTTTCACCAAAACCACGGTCCCTGCACCTGTATAATTTAATGGCAAAAAAGAGATTAAGGCGTCAACGCAAATTTTGGGTAGACTTCCGACTGGGCGTTACCCTCGAATAAAACTTCACATTGTCAAGCGTACCGGCGCAGGTCCAAGCAGCTGGTACCACCAATTGTTGGACGGTCGGCTCGCCTTGCCGGGGAATTCAGAGGAACTTTCCACACGAGTATCCGCCATTCCGCGCCGCGCACGCCAACTCCCCAGACCGGCAAAGGCGACCCGCTAGCAATGGGTCCTTTTGCAAACGTCGAGTGTTCCAAAGCAGCCTGAAATCGGAGGGTATTCGGTTGCGGCGCTTAGGCGCTTCACGATAGGTTAGTTCAGTTCCCAACCTGAAGAACGGAAGTTGTGACCGGTCAATGGCTGAACCCAAAGTATTGGAACAGCAGCTGTTCACGATACGCGACTGGTTGCGGTACGCCGTCAGCCGCTTCAACGAGTCGGAACTCGTCTATGGCCACGGCACAGCGACTGCGCTCGATGAGGCGGCGTACCTTGTCTTGCACACTCTGCGTCTTCCGATCGATCAACTCGACCCATGGCTTGACGCGCGCCTATTGCCTGACGAAAGGCTGGCGCTGAAGGACATTGTCCACAAACGCATTTCAACCCGAAAACCGGCTGCCTACCTGACCAGGAGTGCCTGGATCGGCAACTGCTCGTTTTATGTCGATGAACGGGTCATTGTGCCGCGCTCTTATATTGGGGAACTGTTGGGGGATAGGCTTTCGGGCATTGTGTCAGACCCGATGACGGTTCGGCATGTCCTGGACCTGTGTACCGGCTCGGGCTGCTTGGCAATTCTGGCAGCGCTATCGTTTCCAAAAGCCAAGGTGGACGCCAGCGACATTTCCGACGAAGCGCTTGCCGTTGCCGAGCACAACATTGGCGACTACGCGCTGAAGGAGCAGATTGCGCTGATCCGGTCCGACCTTTTTGAAGGCCTTGGCGACCGACAATATGACTTGATCCTAGCCAATCCACCCTACGTCAGCGATAGGGCATTGGAGGCGTTTCCGCAGGAGTACGCGGCCGAACCTGTTATCGCCCATGCCGGCGGCCGTGATGGCCTGGACATTGTACGGCGCATACTGCAACAGGCCGCTGAGCATCTGACTTCCGAGGGCATCCTTGTGGTCGAGGTTGGTGCCAGCCGGGATATCCTCGAACAGGACTACCCGGACGTGCCGTTCCTTTGGCTCGACACGGCGAAAAGTCAAGGCGAAGTCTTCGCCCTCAATCGCGCCTCCATGCGTTCACCCAATTGTCGCTAGTGCTACTCGATTCCCCAATGATAGTGCTCTTGCATCGGCGTGCCTTGCCCAGGCTTATGTCGAGGATCGCGGGCGCTGGCGTCGAAATGCGGCCGACTGCACCGACGGCATGACCGATTAGTTAGGGGAGGAACGGGTGAACCAATGGAACAGGTATGGGCCAACAGCGGCTCGCAGTGAGGGGCGGCCGGGGCGTGAGATCAGGCCCAAATGCATTACGATCGATGTGCACTCGCACGTCGGCGTGCCGCGAGCCGCCGAATTCGTGAAGCCACATCTCTCGCCAACGGCCATGCCCTTGGTTGTGTTTGCCGACATCGCAACCAGGGCGCTCAACCAGAAACAGGAAACGGATATCCTGGCGCGTAGCAGCCTGGACCGGCGCCTCGCCGATCTAGATGCGATGGGCCTTGACGTGCAGATCATCAAGCCACCGCCACCGCAATGCTACTACGCCGTGCCGCTCGACATCGCGGTGGAGGCTGCACGCATGGTCAATAATGGCGTCGCGGAGTTCGTTAGCAGAAGACCGGATCGCCTCAAAGGCTTCGGCACCGTGCCAATGACGGATGGCGGCGAGGCCGCCAAGGAGCTCGAACGTTGCGTCACGAAGCTGGGCTTCAAGGGTGTGCAGATCCTGACGAACGTCAACGGCAAAGAGCTGTCTGATCCGACCCTCGCACCCTTCTGGAAAAAAGCCGAGGAGCTGGGTGTGCTTGTCGTCATACACCCGAACGGGTTCACCGAGGCTTCGCGACTGTCGCGCTTTTACTTCAACAACATCATCGGCAATCCGCTCGAGACCACCATCGCACTGCACTACCTGATCTTCGATGGCGTGCTGGAGCGCCACCCGGAGTTGAAAATCCTGGCTGTGCATGGCGGCGGTTATCTCGCCAGCTATTCAGGCCGCATCGACCACGCCTGGGGCGCGCGGTCGGACTCGCAGGCAGGCCTGCCGCATCCACCCACCACCTACCTCAAGAAGATCTACTACGACACGGTGGTGTTCACACCCCATCAGCTGCGCGAACTCGTGCGTCTCTACGGCGCTGATCACATCCTCATGGGTACCGACTATCCATTCGATATGGCGGACTACGATCCGGTAGGCCATGTCGCAAGCGCTGGGCTCGATGCCGCAAGCGTTGCGGCAATCTGCGGCGACAATACCAAGCGGCTGCTTGGCCTGTAGTAGTCGTCCGTGAAGTAATCGCAAGGCGTTGACGGCGTTGGCGTAAGGCCGGTTTGGGGCGTTGCAGGTTTGCCGGATTTTCCGCATTGAGGCGGGAAAAGCTTGCAAATCGTGGGA
>Ga0247727_10008271_pt1 | contig 19384 bp, 17 predicted proteins | sample WisWelCaveWW1625_FD_202498 | JGI IMG/M metagenome (GOLD analysis project Ga0247727, IMG submission 202498) | Biofilm microbial communities from Wishing Well Cave, Virginia, United States - WW16-25 | ecosystem: Environmental > Aquatic > Deep subsurface > Groundwater > Cave microbial mat | place... | reverse complement strand
AATCCCGTCTTCCCAGACCAGGCGGATATTTCACCCCAACTCGAAAAGGAAGTGAGTGAGTTTTTGACGCGCGCCATCGAATTGCAAATCGAAGCCTATCAAAAAGGGGATGCATCCATCGCATCGCCCATCATGGCTGGGAATATTCTCGATAACCTATTCGCAGATATTGATTCGCTCAATTCGCAGGGGTTGGTTTCAATTTCTGAAATTGATTATTACGAAAGTTTCATCAACGACATACGCGTGCTCAGCGAAACGAACATCGAAGTGGATACCTGCGAAGTGTGGACAACCTCTTCCTATCGCCGCACAGATGGTCAATTGATCGAAAGCGGCAAGCCGACCCTCCTGCCGCAAACCATCACGATCCAAAAACTGGACGCGGGCTGGTTCATTACGTCCGTGAACTTCCATGATGTTCCAGCATTTTGTAACTGAGCCGTCCGCAGCGCGGCATGAATGTCGCCTGGCTCAGTAAAGCGACATGAATGTCGCGGTACGACATACAATGAACAAACTCATCTCAGTTGTCGGCGCGAGCGGTGTTGGCAAGACCGCGCTTGTAAGCGCGCTTGCAAATACAGGTCTATTCGAAACGGCTTATGAAGGACATACAGAGCGTCCATTTCAAGCGCTCTTCAAAAGCGACACGCGTTACGCCCTCGCGAATCAAATTGACTATTTTCTATTGCGCGCGAAGCAGGAAGGCGACCTGCGCGCCTCTTCAAAAATCGGATTAATGGACGGCGGACTCGATCTCGACTTCCACGGCTTCACCCGCCTCTTCCACGCCCGCGGCTTGTTGACTGACTCCGAATATGATCTCTGTCGACGCGCTTACGCGTTCATCCGTGAGATATTTCCGAGACCCGAACTCATTCTCCGATTGCACGCGGATGAGAAAAAGATAGCCGATCGTTTATCCACGCGTGAGCGGATCAACATTGCAACAGTGGAAGACACCGCGCTGTTCAATTCCTTTTTGGACGAGTGGCTTGCATCCATTCCATCCGATCAATTATTGACGCTGGATGTTTCCTTCGACGACATCAATTATTCTCAAAGCCTGCCTCCCATTCTCGCCAGGCTTCGTCAAATTTACGGCGCTGATGCAGGGACAGGAAAGTCCTGATTGTTTGAAATTCAAGCCGTAACTTTTTGGTACTTTTTGCAAGAGAATTAATATTGCAATTCGACTGAAATAGTCGTATATTAGGGCTGTGGAGTTCGATGCTCCCGGATTGGGGAGATATTGCTTCATGGCGGGCTTACAGCGCGTCCGATTCCTATATTCCAAGTCAGTTCTCTTTCGTTTGAGCCACTAAAATATATTGCCCCATTATTGGCGGTTCAGTTATGTCAGACGGTTTCTACAGGGATCACAACGCATTGCCAGTGGATGCGACTCAAGTTGTTTATCAATGCCAGCAAATGTCGTTGACCAGTTTTGCTTGTTTCAACCGGAAACAGGAGAAAGGAGCAGGTCATTGGAATTCAGGATGGAAACCATCACGACGATGGAAGCCAATTGCAAAGATCTTGATTGCTTAATTCAACAGCAATAGACTAAAGGAGTCTAAAATGTCTCATAAATTTTCTCATCGCGTTGTCAGTCTCTTTATGGCTGTGGCGATCGCAATTGCCGGCGTTAGCCCGGCGTTAGCCGCTCCACCATCGAACGATGACTTCGGTTTCGCCACGGTCATTGGATCGCTGCCCTTCAGCGACTCAGTGGATAACACCGAAGCGACCCTGGAACCCGGCGAGCCAGAAAGCTGCTCCTCCATGCCGCAGTCAGTCTGGTATTCGTTCACGCCAGTGTCCGACACCGTAGTCAGGGTCGACATGGACGGAAGCAGTTTCGGAGACACCGCCTTCGTAGCCTATCAGGACGGGGGATCTGGATTCGGCGGTTTGAGTTTCCTGGACTGCAGTAACTTCGGCGGCTTCCTCACTTTGAGCCTCCAGGCGGGGACGACTTATTACATTCAGGCAGGAAACATTTTCAATGGCAGTGGTGGGGATTTGCACTTAAATCTCCAGGAGGTACCACCACCGGCAAATGATAATTTCGCCAACGCATCCGTGATATCCGCCCTGCCGTTTGATGATAGTGTAGACACAATTGCGGCCAGTTTGGAGGCGGGCGAGCCAACGCCATCCTGCGATTTCGGCCAAACCGACAGGACTGTTTGGTATGCCTTCACGCCAAATACCAGCGGGCCCATCTCGGCGAATTTCAACTTTAGTGATTTCAATACTGTCATGGCAGCTTTCACGGGCAGTTCGCTGGCTAATCTGACCGAGGTTGGCTGCAGCATCTTTAGCGATACATTGACTTTCCAGGCAACCGCAAACACGACCTACTACTTCCAGGTAGGCGGCATTTTCGGCGATGGAGGCCCCGTAGGCTTCCACCTTGATATCACACCGCCGCCAGTGGCAGATTTCCATACCCATACGCCACAGCCATCTATTTTTGACTCTATCGAGTTCCACGACCTCTCCTTTGACCCGGGAGGCGTGGGTTTCCAATCGTGGGCATGGGACTTCGGCGACGGGGCGACCTCCTCGGAGCAGAATCCGCTCCACCAATATGCAGCGGACGGAGACTATACTGTCCAGCTTACGGTAACGACATTTGATGGTCGCTCGGCTTCAACCTCGCAGGTTGTGCAAGTCAGCACTCACGATGTCGCCATTATGAAGGTCGCGGCACCTCGCTCAGGCAATGTCGGGCAGACGAAGACGATTACCGTTTCCATAAAAAATAATCGTTATCCTGAAACCGTGAGGATCGAACTGTATCGCAGCGTTGCTGGAGGAGGGTTCGAATTTATTGGATTTTCAACGCAGTTCGTCCCTGTGCGCTCGGGCAATCGCACGAGCCAGTTCACTTTCAAATACACTTTCAGCCCGCAGGACGCGCAGATCGGCAAAGTGACCTTCAGGGCAATCGTGATCATTGAGGGCGCCAACGATGCGTTCCAAGCGGATAATGATGCCATTTCCACTCCGCCCACGAGAGTCGGGCGATCTAGTTATCCGTAAGATTATCGCCAACTAAACTCACAATCCCAGCCAGCAGATTTTTCTGCTGGCTGGGATAAGCCATTCGCTGAAACCATCCTCTCCAGCCATAATACTGGAGGCCAATCTTTTGTTTCCTCTTTCCCCAATCCTGCCAACCGGTCATACTCCAAACCCGGAGTATAGGGCTTTCTTAAAGTCCACAGACATGTCACCCTGAGGGAGTGGCGCCGAGGCGCCATTGCGACCGAAGGGTCTCCTGCACCGTATGGGAGATGCTTCGCCGCACTCGCCGTTTGAGGCTCGCGGCTCAGCATGACATATCCTCGGGTTTTGGGGGGAGATTACTGACTTTAAGAAAGCGGTGACTCGGAGCAGGCAACCGGTTGACTTTTGAATCCGCATTGAATATACTGGAAGCATCCTGGTAAAAGAGGAGACATCATGAACGATAAGCCGTGGCTTGCTCATTATGACAAGGGGGTTCCGCACAGCGTTGAAATTCCAAATGCGCCGTTATTTCATTTTCTGGAGGAGTCGGCGCGCAAGTATCCAGACCGCGCCTGCACGATCTTTAAGGGCGCGGTCATTACGTTCAAGGAGATGAACGAGATCACCAATAGCGTGGCAGCCGCGCTGGTGGAAATGGGCGTCAAACAGGGTGATCGCGTTGGCATCTTCATGCCGAACACGCCGCAATTCGTAATGGCATATTATGGGATTCTCAAAGCGGGCGGTGCGGTGGTGGCGACCAATCCGCTTTATACGCCGCCGGAGATCGAACATCAAGCCAGCGACGCGGGTATCGAAGTAATGTTTGTGATGACCAACTTCTACAATACCATCAAAAAGGCACAGCCCAAAACGAAAATCAAAAAGTTGATCGTGACCAACTTGAAAGAGACCCTGCCGCCGCTCATGCGATTGCTGTTTACACTTGCGCGCGAAAAGAAAGGCGGATTCAGAATCGAGGGCGGATTGCAGGAAGGTGAAGTCTGGATGCAGGACCTGCGCGCCAAGTACAAGGGTGCGCCTCGCCCCGCGCTCAAAATTGATCCCGATGATACGGCTTTGTTCCAATACTCAGGCGGGACCACGGGCGTCTCGAAAGGCGCAGTCGCCGCGCATGGCAATGTGGTGGCTAACACTTTGCAACTGCGCGGCTGGTTCGTCAACCTGGAGGAGGGAAAGGAAGTCTTCCTGATGGGCATCCCACTCTTTCATGTGTATGGGATGGTGGCAGGCATGAATCTGGCGATGGCAACAGGCTCGACGATGGTGATGGTCCCAAATGTGCGCGACTTGAAGGATGTAATGGATAACATCTCCAAATATCGCTGTACGATCTTCCCCGGTGTGCCTGCATTGTATAACGGCATCAACAACCATCCGGATGTGAAAGCCGGCAAGTACAACCTCTCGTCCATCAAAGCCTGCATCTCCGGCTCCGCGGCGTTGATGCGCGAAACAAAGGAACAGTTTGAGAAATTAACAGGCGGCAAAGTCTTTGAAGGCTACGGACTCTCCGAAGCGCCGACGGGCACACACTGCAATCCCCTTCTGGGTGTAAACAAAACAGGTTCGATTGGTATGCCATTGCCCAATATGGAATGTAGAATCGTCAGCCTCGACGACGGCGAAACCGACCTGCCACAGGGCGAAATCGGTGAACTGCTGTTGCATGGGCCCCAGGTGATGAAGGGCTACCACAACATGCCGACCGAAACAGCCAATTCACTTCGCAAAGATAAGGATGGGAAGGTCTGGCTGTATACGGGCGATATCGTCCGCATGGATGAAGATGGTTATTTCTATATCGTGGATCGAAAGAAGGAGTTGATCAAGCCGGGCGGATTCCAGGTCTGGCCCCGCGAGGTGGAGGAAGCTATTGCTTCCCATCCAAAAGTGCTGGAGGTCGGGGTTGGCGGCATCCCTGACCCAAATCGCGGTGAGACTGTTAAAGCATGGATCGTGCTGAAACCTGGTGAAACTTTGACCGTGGAAGAATTAAAGGCATACTGCAAAGTAAGCCTTGCGCCTTATAAGGTCCCCACGCATTTTGAATTCAGAACTGAACTGCCGAAGACAACCGTCGGGAAGATATTACGGCGTGAATTGATCAGGCAGCATAAGGAGGAAAACAAGTAGATAAGGAAACAGGTAGACACGTGAGTTCAAGGATTCAGCCACAGATTGCACGAATTGTCACGGATTGATAAATTAACTGCACTATGATGAGCTAAAAATAAGCCGACCCTCTGTGATGGGTCGGCTTATTCTGTGTAAATCAGTGGCTAAAAGCTCGAAAGATTAAATTGGGTGAGCCATGTTTACTTGTCTACGTGTGTTACCTGTTTACTTACACCACTACGCCACCTGCGGCGTTCCGCTTTTCTTGGGGAACGGGGGTGGGAAAATTCCTTCAAATTCATCGCGCGAAAGTGTTTCCACTTCGAGAAGTTTCTGCGCCACCGCATCGAGTTCCCTGCGATATTTGGTGAGCAGTTTCTTTGTCATCTTGTAGGACTCGTCCACCAGCTTGCGGACTTCAGCGTCGATCTTTTCGGCAATCGCCTCGGAGTAATCGCGTTGCTCTGAAATTTCACGCCCGAGGAAGATCAATTCCTCTTTCTGGCCGTAGGTCATCAAGCCCATTTCATTGGACATGCCAAGCCGTGTGACCATCATGCGCGCCATTTGGGTTACCCGCTCGATGTCGCTTGATGCGCCTGATGTAATGTCATCGAAAACGAGTTCCTCAGCGACGCGCCCGCCAAGGAGTCCAATCAGCGCGGCAGTCATTTTCTTCCGGGAAGTGAGGATGCGGTCATCTTCAGGGCGGTACCACGTGAGGCCACCAGCCTGCCCGCGGCCTACGATGGTGATCTTTTGGACGGGATCCGCTTCGGGGATGGCGTTCATCGCCACCGCGTGACCAGCTTCATGGTAGGCGATGATGCGTTTCTCTTCATCCGAGATCAAGCGGGACTTTCGTTCCGGTCCCATGACGACGCGTTCAATCGCCTCTTCAAGATCAGTCTGACCAATTGACTTCTTATTACGGCGCGCTGCCAGGATCGCGCCTTCGTTGACAAGGTTCTCCAGGTCTGCGCCAACAAACCCGGGTGTGCCTCGGGCAAGCGAACCAAGATCAACGGCAGGCTCCAAGGGTTTGCCTTTGACGTGAACTTTCAATATCGCCTCACGCCCCTTCATATCGGGACGATCAAGGGTGACGCGGCGGTCGAAACGACCAGGGCGCAACAGCGCGGGGTCGAGAATATCGGGGCGGTTGGTCGCGGCAATGATGATGATGTTGGTATCCGTATCGAAACCATCCATTTCAACAAGCATCTGGTTGAGGGTTTGTTCGCGCTCATCATGTGAGCCGCCCAAACCCGCGCCGCGCTGTCTGCCGACCGCATCAATTTCATCTACAAAAACGATACAGGGAGAATGACGTTTTGCCTGATCAAACAAATCACGCACGCGGCTCGCGCCCACGCCCACGAACATCTCCACAAACTCGGAACCCGAGATGGAGAAGAATGGAACGCCTGCCTCACCTGAAACTGCTTTCGCAAGAAGTGTCTTGCCCGTTCCAGGAGGACCGACAAGCAGAACGCCCTTCGGGATACGCGCGCCCAGTTGGATGAACTTTTGCGGTTCCTTGAGAAACTCAACAACTTCCGCCAACTCCTGCTTGGATTCCTCGATGCCGGCAACATCCTGAAAACTGACTGTTGGATGCTCGCCGCTGAACATGCGCGCGCGGGATTTGCCAAACGACATGGCTGCGTTATTCGATCCCTGTGCCTGACGGAAAATAAACCACAATACACCCGCCATAAAGATGACCGGGAGGATATAAAGCGCGCCGCTGACGATCCCAGCCCATTGTGAGGGAGGTTTTACCTCTATGGTTACATTCTCAGAAGAAAGTTGTTCTGGCGTTACGCCAAGAGCCAGTAACTGATCCACCAGGGTCGCGTTTGCTTCTTTATATGACTCAAGCCCGGTCTTCGTCTGGGCTTCGCCGCCAGTCTTATAAATAACACGCAAACTCTCGCCATCTTCAATGACAACGCGAGCCACCTTGCCCGCCATGATATCTCCTGCAACCTCATTGATCGTCAGCGACTCCTGCGCGGTCGACTCACGCTGTACAGCCATGACGACCATGGCCACTGCCGCGACGATCAATAAAAAGGTTACAACAAATGACTGATTTCTAGGATTCACTGTGCCTCCAAAGGATAATTCCAGTCGAGATTATACCAACAGGGACTATTCAGGAATAGTCCGCCAGAAAACTTAATATAATTTTCTAATATACACTTTGCCGCAAGCGGTCAGGGTCTGGATGTGGAAAATCGCCCCGCTCTTACTCAATGACCAGTTCCACCGGGCAGTGATCTGACCCCGGAACATCCTCGTGGATGATCACGTCTTTCACACGGGGAACAAGAGCTTCGGAGACGAGGAAGTAGTCGATCCTCCAGCCCACGCCGCGCTCGCGGGCTGAAAAGAGATTTGTCCACCAGGTATATTGGATACTGTCCGGGTAAAGGTGGCGGTAGATATCCACAAATCCTCGGTCGAGGAATCTTTGCACCCACGCTCGTTCCTCCGGCAGGAAGCCTGAAGTTTTTTGGTTCGGTTTCGGATTTTTCAGGTCAATAGGCATGTGGGCGGTGTTGAAGTCATCAGTAACAACGAGGCTTTCGCCATTCGAGTGGAATTCATCGCACAATGTGAGCAGACGGGCATAGAAATCCAGCTTATAGTCCACCCGTTCTTTGCCGCGTGTGCCGCTCGGGAAGTAAACATTGATCAAACGGAATCCAGGATGAAGCGTGGAAATGAGACGTCCTTCCACATCGAAGCGGGATGCGCCCATGCCGATCTGACTCCCGAGAAGCTGGTCCCGATAAAATGTCGCCACTCCGCTGTAGCCCGCTCGTTCGGCGGGATTCCAAATCACCTCGTATCCTGGAAAATTACGCTGCCCCTCTTTGAGTTGATCGGGACGGACCTTGATCTCCTGCAGGCAAAGCACTTCAGGTTGACGCTCCCATACCCAATTCAACGCGCTCTTGCGAAGCATGGCGCGAAAACCATTGATGTTCCATGTTATTATCTTCATTGTTCGCACTTTATGGTAAACTTTACGCAGTTAACCCAATGAACGCAAATCTTAAGTGCATTTTATGTGTTGAAGACGAACCCGAAATGATAGACCTTATGCGGCTCATTTTAGGGCGGCGCGGCTTCGAAGTGAAAGGCGCGGCAGGCGGTATTGAGGGGCTGAGGATGATCCGTGAAGACCCGCCTGACCTGGTCTTGCTCGACTTGATGATGCCTGATATGGATGGCTGGGAAGTATACCAGCAAATGAAAGCAGACGAACATACGAAGAACATCCCTGTCATTGTTGTTACGGCAAAAGCCCAAAGCATAGATAAAGTCCTCGGCTTGCACATTGCAAAAGTGGATGACTACCTCGCCAAGCCATTCAGCCCACAAGACTTATTGAGCAGTGTCGAAAGAGTCCTCAAGTCCAAATCATAAAACGAGCCCTTTCGAATCCGTTCAGGGTGGTCTTGTTCTTGAACTCAAGATATGACAAAATTCATTTCAATTGAGAATAAAAACAGAAAGATGGACGGGGCGTTGAAAATAAAATTCTGCGACACCTTTCTCACACAACTACGGGGACTGACGTTTCGCCCACGCCTCTCGCGGGATGAGGGCTTGCTCCTCGTCGGGACGCGTGATTCGCGCCTCGTCTCATCCATCCACATGCTCTTCGTGTCATTCAATCTGACAGTCGTATGGATCAACTCTGATATGAAGGCGGTCGATAAAATTCTCGCCAAATCGTGGAGACCTGCCTACTTCTCAAAACAACCGGCAAAATATGTGTTGGAAATTTCCCCCGACCGATGGGGGGATTTTGAAATTGGCGATGCGGTGCAATTCAAAGATGCGTAAACGTCTTTCCCTTTTTCTTCTTTTCATTGTTATATCAAATATCATCGCCCAACCTGTTTCTGCGCAGGCAGGCGGACCCGTTTACATCGTGCAATCCGGCGACACCCTCTCGTTCATCGCATCACGATTTAATCTGACAGTAAACGATCTGGTCTCGGCAAACCCATCCATTGATCCAAACTTTTTATCGCAAGGTCAACAACTTGTCATCCCGGGGCTGGAAGGCATTACAGGCGTACTTGAAACAGAGATCATCTCCTTCGGCGATACGCTCCGCAGTTTGAGCAGGCGCACGCAAGTTTCAGATATTCAACTAAAGCAACTCAATCGTCTTATCAGCCCAACAGAACTTTATGTCGGCGTAAGTTTGATCCTCCCTTTGCAGAAGGGACAAAACGCGCTGACCACCCGTATGACCCCATCAACAGGAGAATCCCTGCTTGAACTTGCCATCAAACAAACAAGTGACCCGTGGACTGTTGCATCTGTCAACAAATTAAGCGGCACATGGGGCGCATTGCCCGGAGATGTCCTTTACTCCCCCATTGGCGGTGCTGAGGGCAGCGTCACTGGCTTGCCATCCGCATTTTCAAGCGCTAGTATTGAACCATTGCCAATGGTGCAAGGCGGCACAGAGGTCATTCGAGTGGAACCACAGCAAGGCGTGTCCATATCAGGAATGCTTGTAGATAAGCCGCTGAACTTTTTTCAGTCAAACGGCAGCCTGGTTGCATTACAAGGAGCACACACCTTGCTTGAACCGGGTGTGTATCCACTTAAAATAGAGGCAATGCTTGCCGATGGAAGCAGGCAATCCTTCGAACAAATGATCCTTGTGACTTCGGGCAATTATTTCAGCGAAGAACTCCCTGTGCCACCTGAGACAATCGACCCCGCGGCTACCGAGCCGGAGAACAAAACTATTTTTTCGATCACAACCCCTGCCACTTCCACTCAGTTTTGGAATGGAATATTTTCATCTCCGTCTGTTCAACCTAATGTGTTCACTTCCCGTTTTGGAACTCGACGCATTTATCATGGTATCGGAACAGACCTCACGATTGAAGGGTTCCATACCGGTTTGGACTTCGGAGGCGGTGAAGGTTTGCAAATTTTTGCGCCCGCGCCAGGCAGGATCATATTCGCCGCGCCATTGACTGTCCGTGGCAACGCGACCATTATCGATCATGGCTGGGGCGTTTATAGCGGCTTCTGGCACCAATCTGAAATTCTGGTGAATGTCGGCGATATGGTGGAGCAGGGCCAGGTGATCGGTCTCGTGGGAGGCACGGGCCGCGTCACCGGCGCGCATCTCCATTGGGAGGTTTGGGTAAACGGCGTCCAGGTGAATCCGCTGGATTGGCTGAATCAAGCTTACCCTTAGCCGGGTAGATAAACGCTTATAGTCGAAAGCCATGCCATTTTGCAGGAAGAATCGTTGCACTCAATCCCTGTTTATGCTACACTACCGCTTGTCTCATAAATTACTAAACTTTTCGGAACAATTTACAGGCTAAATTCAAACTTCCGATTTGGTTATTTATGCGGTACTCTGTCACAACAATTCGGAGGTCGCCGTGTCCACTACAACGATTGTCAACTTCCTCAAACAAAGCGATATCTTTTTTCAATTTACTCCAACGCAACTGGAACTGGTGGCAAACCTTTGCCAGGAAGCGACATATCAAAAAGATGATCTGATCTTCAAGGAAAACAGCGGCAGTAAGGAGTTATATATCATCGTCCAGGGCGAGGTGGATATTTTCGTGGATCCGTCGCTGGTAAGTACTTTGGACGCAGGGAGTGAAAACAAAACCATCGCCACGCTTCGCCGCGGACAATCCTTCGGCGAAGTCGCCCTCGTGGATGAGGGATTGCGCTCCGCCTCAGCCTGCGCGTCTCAAAAGGATACGCGCCTGCTGATCGTCCCGCGTGACAAGTTGATCATGCTGTGTGATACATATCCACAGCTTGGTTACCGTCTAATGTACAACCTTGCGGCAGATCTTGCAATGAAAATTCGGAATACCGACCTGCGAATTCGCGAGCAATTGTTGTATAAACCGCAGGAAAAGAGTAAATAAATTCAAAAGACGCTCTTGACCCATCAAGATATTTGCCTTACTATTGGAACTTATATGTCCCACAAGGCATCGAATGAGATTTAGTGAAAGCCGCGAGAAAATTCACTTCATAAGGGAACTTTCTTCGGCTTTATTCTAAGAATTAGGAGATGACCACCCTATCAAAAGGAGGTGATGCTGACAGAGGAGAGCATTGTCCGCCCGATCGTCGTATCCGGTCATAAGGATACAATTTCAAACTAACAAATTTTCGGAGGAGAAAGAAAATGAAACGCTTGTTTACAATGCTTTCGGTGTTGGTGATCGCCAGCATGGCGCTTGCCGCCTGCGGCACCCCTGCTACAGAAGCTCCGGCTACTGAAGCTCCACATACTGAGGAACCCCCTGCGACCGAAGCCCCCACTGAAGCCCCTGCCGTGTACGAATGTACCGATGCACTCGGCTGTGTAACAGTTGCCCCCGGTGAGCCGATCCACTTTGCGTGGATTCAGTCCGTCTCTGGCGCAACTGCCGCTCTTGGTCAGACCAATGTGAATGGCGGCCAGATCGCGATTGACGACAAAGGCGGCGAATTGCTCGGTCACCCGATCCAGTATGACGGTGAAGACTCCCTTTGTAATGCTGAAGGTGGTCAAGCCGCTGGCACTAAAATCGCTGCCGATCCTACCGTCGTTGCCATCCTCGGCACCACCTGCTCCAGCGAAGCGCGCGCTGCTTCACCGCTCGTTACCGGCGCAGGCATGGTCATGATGTCACCTTCCAACACCAATCCTGACCTGACGAACCCGGATCATGTTGATTTTCATGCTGGTTACTTCCGCACCGCTCACAACGACCTCTTCCAGGGTCGTATTGCGGCGGAATATGTTTACAACGAACTCGGATTCACCAAAGCCGCGACCGTTCATGATGGTTCTCCCTATGCCGATGGTCTGCGCAAGGTGTTTGAATCGGTGTTCGCTGAACTTGGCGGCACCATCACCGCTTCTGAAGCCGTGAACGTTGGCGATACCGACTTCAAGCCTGTATTGACCACGATTGCCGCTGGCGCTCCCGAGATCATTTACTTCCCGATCTTCGAGCCCGAAGGCAACCTGATGGCTTCACAGAAATGCGAAGTTTCAGGTCTCGAAACCGTTGCCCTCATGGGCGCTGACGGTTTGTTCACCTCCGGATTCTCCGGCACCGCTGGTTCCTGCGCGGTTGGCATGTACATGTCCAGCCCGTATGTTGCTGGTGACGCCATGGCAGATTTCCTCGTGAAGTACAACGCCGCTTTCGGTGAAGGTCCTGCCTCTGGTTTCGCTCCCCACGCTTACGATGCGATGAACATCTTCTTCGCGGCGGTTGAAGCGGTCGCGGTCGTTGAAGCCGATGGCACCGTTTACATTCCTCGCCAGGCTTTACGCGACGCCGTCTATGCTACAACCGGGTTTGCTGGTTTGACTGGCAGTCTGGCTTGTGATGCGAACGGCGACTGCGCCACTGGTGAAGCTTTGGCTGTGTACCAGATCTCTCAGGCTATGGTTGACGGCGCCGAAGACCTCGTTGCCTCTATCCCTGTCTGGCAACCGTAAGCCTACAGCAAGTTAAGTTAGTTTAGTATAAAATAAGCCGGATGCGATAGATCGCATCCGGCTTATTTTCAAATTTCGTCATTTTCATGAATGAATTAAAATCCTTACTTGTATGTACTTTCATTTTGCTTGCAGGCTGTGGATTGACTGAGCCAAAGGCAGGGAGTGCCTACACATCAAATATAGATGGTATGCAAATGGTCTTTATCCCTGCAGGATCTTTCGAAATGGGGTCTGAGGATGAAGATCCGCGCGCAGATGAAGATGAAAGGCCGCTTCATACAATTTATCTTGATGGGTTTTGGATAGATCAAACAGAAGTGACCAACGCGATGTATCAAAACTGTATTTCGGCAGAGGTTTGCACGCCTCCTGCGCAATCAAAATTTTACTCAAATCCCGAGTACGTCAACCATCCAATCATAGGGATCAGTTGGGATCAGGCAAACGCCTATTGCGGCTGGGCAGACCGCAGGTTGCCGACAGAAGCGGAATGGGAGAAAGCGGCGCGAGGAATTGATGGCAGAATCTATCCGTGGGGAAACGCAAATCCAACTAATGAATTGTTAAATTTCAATCATCTCATAGATGAAACTACCCCTGTTGGAAGTTACCCCAACGGAGCAAGCCCTTACGGCGCATTGGACATGGCCGGCAACGTATGGGAATGGGTGCAAGATGGATATTCCCCGGATTATTATTTACGGTTGCCTGAAGAGAATCCGCTCAGCACATCACCTGTCAATCTTCGCGTTCTGCGAGGCGGAAACTGGGATAGCAATGCAGATGGCGTTCGTGCCGCAAATCGCTTTTGGGCGTTTCCGGGAAGAAACGACACCGATGGCTTTCGGTGCGCCAAATCTGACTAGAATGTACTATAATTGCGCAAATTAAAATAAGGGCATCCCAAGCATGGAGTTTAATTATGATGCAGAGATTTCTAAATCGAATTAATTTTACAGATATAGCTTTATGGGTGATCGGCGCGGCGCTCGTCGGGTTGATCGTGATCGGTTCCTTCAAAACGCTCGCGGAAGGGAACTATACAACAAGGCAATGGCTTGACTTTGTAGTATTCGGAATTGCGCAGGGAAGCATCTATGCCTTGATCGCATTGGGGTATACACTTGTATACGGTATCCTCCGCATGATCAATTTTGCCCATAGTGAAGTATTTATGGGAGGCGCCTTCACCGCTTATTTCGCGGCAGATGCCATGGCAAAATCGGGGTTCTTAAAAGCAAACACGTTCATAGCAATACTCATCCTATTTGCCATCGCAATGGCCACATCTGTCCTTATCGGCGTGCTTGTCGAACGGATAGCCTATCGGCCGCTGAGGCGCGCGCCAAGATTGGTGCCCCTCATCACTGCGATTGGCGCGTCTTTTTTCCTCCAATATACCTTCAAGGGTTTATACGGCGATCAGTTCAAAGCGTACCCTGAAATTGCGGCGCTCAAGGGCAGTTATACGCTGGGTGATTTCAACATCACGAAAATTCAAGTCGTAGTTATTGTTTCAGCGGCTTTGCTTATGCTGGGTCTTTACCTTTATGTCCAATATACGAAAGTTGGGAAGGCAATGCGCGCCGTGTCGGAAGATAAAGATGTTGCCGCCCTCATGGGAATTGATGTGGATGCCATCATTGTCCGCACTTTTGTAATCGGAGCGGCACTCGCAGGCGCGGCGGGCATTTTGTACGCTATCACATTCCGTCAGGTAAACTTTTTCATGGGATTCGTTCCGGGTATCAAAGCCTTTACTGCCGCCGTGCTGGGAGGGATTGGCAATATTCCTGGCGCAATGGTTGGAGGAATATTCCTCGGGCTTTTTGAATCAGTCGGTCCTATTCTCTTCCTGGATGGCTTGGATGTTCCTGCGCCTTATCAATTAAAAGATGTAATCGCATTCACCCTGCTTGTCCTTGTATTGCTCTTCCGTCCCAGCGGCATCCTGGGCGAGCGACTCGCACAAAAGAAGGCATAATTCTGAATACGTCGAAGGCAGGTAAACTATGGAACATGAATCCAACAAAACATGGTGGTTGCAGGCGATCCAAACCGGCTTGATCGGTGGAATCGTAGCGGTATTAGTATCCTTGATCGGCATGGTTGAATCCTTTCACGAAAGAGACATCATTGCCGGGCAAATCACAATGGGAGAAACACTGTTACTCCTGCTCGTGGTTACATTTAGTTACTTTTCCTCCCGTGGAACCGAAGACACCCCTCTACCAAAAAGACTGGCAAGCGGCGCCTTGACAGGTTTGATAACAGGCAGTTTGGCAGCCGGGTTGATCTTACTGGGTAAGGCGATAAATTTACGCGAGGTTTTCGTCAACGCTTCTCCAAGCTTATACAAGATCCTTACTTTTGAAAATGAGAATACAACAATTGCATTGATGATCCTGTTAGTTACAGGCGCAGTGATCGGGTTGCTCACGGCTTTGGTTCATGTTATTCCATTGACCTGGAGGCGCGCTACAATATCTGGCTTGACCATAGCCGCGTTGATTGCCCTGTTACAAGACCTGCTCAGAATAACACTAACGCCCTTCCCTGAATTCAGCAAGTCCATTGCATGGATGTTTGGCTCAAGGGGACAGGAGGGCTTATCGGTTAATGGCGCTCTCGTTGTATTTATCGTCGTCACAGCGGTCAACTACTTCTCGGCTACACGCGGAGACGCTGTTCGAGGACGCGTACGCGCCCTGCCTACGGGGACCCAAAGGGCGCTTCGTTGGACTAACTGGGGTTTGCTCGGCGCATTTTTATTGATCTGGCCCCAAATCGCCGGACCCTATCTAAGTGAAGTATCCAACAGCATCGGTTTATTCATTCTGATGGGACTTGGCTTGAATATCGTCGTTGGCTATGCAGGCTTGCTGGATCTCGGATATGTTGCATTCTATGCGCTCGGCGCATACACCATGGCGGTCCTCACCACAATAGGCGGTGAAATCACTGCAAACTTCGAGTTGACCTTTTGGCAAGCCTTGCCACTTGCCATTCTGGGAGCAGTACTCGCAGGTGTCATATTGGGTATCCCTGTCCTCAAAATTCGCGGCGACTATCTGGCAATCATCACCCTGGGTTTCGGTGAAATTATCCGCATCATGTTCCTGTCCGATTTTCTCAAACCGTACCTCGGCGGTTCATTCGGAATCGTAGAGATTGCCCCGCCTACGTTAGGTGGTACCCCACTCAATACGCCACAAACACTTTACTATGTAATATTAGCCGGTTGTTTAGTAGCTCTTTTCGTCGCGTACAGGCTCCGCGACTCGCGCATCGGGCGCGCATGGAAAGCCATACGCGAAGATGAAGATGTAGCGCAGGCAATGGGCATTAATCTCACAACCACAAAATTGCTCGCCTTCGCAACCGGCGCGGCATTCGGCGGATTAAGCGGTGCGATCTTTGCATCCAAACTCTCAACGGTCTACCCGCATAGTTTCGTATTGCTGGTTTCGATCAACGTGCTCGCGTTGATCATCGTTGGCGGCATGGGAAGTTTGCCTGGCGTTATCGTCGGTGCGCTGTTACTGGTCGGTCTGCCTGAACTGCTACGCGAATTTTCAGAGTTCCGCCTATTGATCTACGGCGTGCTTCTTATTGTGATGATGCTCAACAAACCCGAAGGGTTTATTCCAGAAGCAGTTCACAAGCGCGAGTTGCACGAAAGCGACAACGTAAGCACCCCTGCAGGCGCATAGCATCGAGGACCTGATTATGTCAAACATTCTCACAGCAAAAACGGTTACAAAAAGATTCGGCGGACTGACAGCAGTCAATACGCTCAGTATCGAGATTCCGGAAAAATCAATTTACAGCGTGATCGGTCCGAACGGAGCGGGTAAAACAACCTTCTTCAACTGTATAACCGGTTTTTACCAACCCGAGGAAGGGGATATCGTTTTCAACGAACGCTCTATTCTCGGGCTTACCTCCGACCAGATCAGCCAGCGCGGCATTTCACGAACCTATCAAAATATCCGCTTGTTCTCAAACCTGACAGCGTTGGAAAATATCCTCGTCGGTCAACATGCCCTACTCAAATCCACTTTATTCGGTTCCATTTTTGGCATGGCAGGCACAAAGCGTGAAGAGGCGGAAGCAGTGATAGAAGCGAAACGTCTTCTGGCTTTTGTATCCCTCGCTCGCAAAGGAGATATGCTTGCCAAGAATCTGCCGTATGGTGATCAGAGGCGTCTTGAAATCGCCCGTGCATTAGCCAGCAAGCCAAAGTTATTATTACTTGATGAGCCGACTGCGGGAATGAATCCGAATGAAACCGAGGATATGACCAAATTCATTCGCCGCCTCCGCGATGAACTCGGAATTACGATCCTGCTCATCGAGCATGACATGCGCGTGGTTATGGGGATCTCGGAAAAGATCACTGTACTAGACTATGGTGAAAAGATCGCCGAAGGCACACCCAAAGATATTCAGGGCAATGAGCGCGTTATCGAAGCCTATCTGGGCCGCGGCAGTGCCGCACAGATCACTGCCTAAACCTGGAGGAGACATCAGCCATGCCAATGCTTGAACTTGAAAACATCCATACATACTACGGAAACATCCACGCGCTGAAAGGCATTTCGTTGACTGTAGATAAAGGCGAAATCGTCACATTGATTGGCGCGAACGGCGCAGGCAAATCAACAACCCTGCGCACGATCACAGGTTTGCTAAAGCCCCGTAAAGGAACCGTCAAACTCGAAGGGGATGACCTGACCAGGTACAAAGCCCATGACATTGTATACAAAGGCATTGCCATGGTTCCGGAGGGGCGCGGAATATTTGCTCGCCTCACTGTCACTGAAAACCTGGATATGGGCGCCTACAGCAGAGAATCCAAATCAGAATATGAACAGGATATCGATCGGATATATGCATTATTTCCGCGCCTCAAAGAACGACGCAATCAGGTGGCAGGCACGCTCTCCGGCGGTGAGCAACAGATGCTTGCAACAGGGCGCGCCCTCATGGCACACCCGACCATCCTTCTCATGGATGAGCCATCCATGGGTCTTGCGCCCGTGCTTGTGGAACTTATCTTTTCGACGATTGAACAGATCAACAAAGAAGGCGTTACCATCCTACTCGTGGAACAAAATGCCTTGATGGCTCTTTCAGTGGCAAACCGCGGCTATGTTTTGCAATCAGGCGCAATCGTGCTCCAAGATTCAGCCGCAAACCTGAAAAAGGACCCAACTGTTCAAAAGGCTTATTTAGGTATGGAATAACCATGAGGAAATAAAGAAAAGCGCAGAGGAGAAACCATATCCTCTGCGCTTTTTGATACCTGAATGTGTAGTAACGGGCGCACTCCCCTGGCACCGCCCGCCAGGACAGGTGTAGTGCCAATGGAGAGAACAAATGCTCATCCTCAATGCAAATGAAGTCCGACAGGCGCTGCCGATGAAAGAAGCGATTGCCGCCATGAAGGACGCCTACGCCTCTCTTTCCGACGGGACGGCTGTCGCGCCGCTACGGACGCGTTTGCCCATCCCAAGCCGTGATGCGATCAGCCTGTTCATGCCCGCCTACATGAAGTCGAATTCGGGCGAGGCGCTCGCCGTCAAAGTAGTGTCGTTGTACCCATCCAACCCCGCGCGCGGACTCGCAACCATCCAAGCCGCAGTGCTGGTCTTCGACGTGGAGACTGGGCGCGCCATCGCTTTACTGGAGGGAAGCACGCTCACCGCAATCCGCACTGGAGCGGGGAGCGGCGCGGCAATTGACCTGCTCGCGCGAAAGGATAGCAAGGTGGTCGCGATCTTCGGCGCGGGCCCACAAGGCAAGACTCAACTCTCAGCCGCGTGCTCTGCAAGAAATATCGAAACTGCATACATTTATAATCCCGCCCACATCACTCCCCCTTTGGGAAGCGAGCGGGATAACCAAACAATGGAAAAAGCAGAAGGTTTTGTGAAGGCAATGGCTGGCAAGGGAAATATCCCAAAAGACATTCGCGTGGCAAAGACACCCAAAGAAGCCATTGAACACGCGGATATCATCTGCACTGCCACAGGTTCAATAAACCCTGTCTTTGACGATAAAGATGTAAAATCAGGCACACACATCTCTGCCATCGGCGCGTACACGCCTGAGATGCAGGAACTCCCCATCGAAACCGTGGCACGCTCCCGCATTGTCGTGGACTCGCGCGCTACCGTCACGGAGGAAGCAGGTGATATCGTCAAAGCGATGAAGGCAGGTTTAATTACCGAAGCCAATATCCATGCCGAACTCGGAGAAATTATTTTAGGCAGAAAAACTGGCAGGGGATCGGATGACGAGATAACTTTCTTCAAATCGGTAGGCAACGCCGTGCAAGATGCCGTCGCCGCGCAACTGGCGCTAAAGAATGCGCAAAAAATGAAACTTGGAACTGAAGTGGATTTTTAGACAAATCAGCCACCGAGATCACAGAGACTCTGAGAAAAATCTCAAAAGCTCTGTGTGCTCTGTGGCAACATGGTTTCATAATGCCATCAGCAGAGATCATCACCATCGGAACAGAAATCCTCCTCGGCGAAATCGTGGATACCAACACGCGATACATCGCGCACGCCTTACGCAACATGGGCGTGGATCTATATCGCACCATCACCATCGGCGATAACGTGGAACGCATCGCAAGCGCGATCCACAATTCGATGCAACGCGCGGAAATCGTCATCACCA
>Ga0247727_10008269_pt1 | contig 19387 bp, 14 predicted proteins | sample WisWelCaveWW1625_FD_202498 | JGI IMG/M metagenome (GOLD analysis project Ga0247727, IMG submission 202498) | Biofilm microbial communities from Wishing Well Cave, Virginia, United States - WW16-25 | ecosystem: Environmental > Aquatic > Deep subsurface > Groundwater > Cave microbial mat | place... | reverse complement strand
ACACCCACCAGTCCCTGTGGCTGAAGGGCAAGCCCCTGTTTGCCGGCGACGGCTACGCGGGCCTGAGCCAGATTGCGCTGTGGTACATCGGCGGGCTGCTGACGCACGCTCCGGCGCTGGCCGCGCTTATTGCGCCGACCACGAACTCGTACAAGCGCCTGGTGCCCGGATATGAGGCCCCGGTGAACCTGGCCTACTCGCGGCGCAACCGCTCCGCGGCCGTGCGCATCCCGATGTATTCCGCCAGCCCCAAGGCCAAGCGCGTCGAGTTCCGCCCGCCGGACCCGTCCTGCAATCCCTACCTGGCCTTTTCCGCGATGTTGATGGCCGGGCTGGACGGTGTGGAGAACAAGCTTGATCCCGGGCAGCCGCTCGACAAAGACATCTACGACCTCGAGCCGGAAGAGTTGAAAAAGGTGCCATCGCTGCCCGGCTCACTGGAAGATTCGCTCAAAGCCCTCGAGAGCGACCACAAATTCCTGCTCAAAGGCGACGTGTTCACCGAGGAAGTCGTCGAGCTGTGGATCAATTACAAGCGCAAGAATGAAGTGGACGCCATCCGGATGCGCCCGCATCCTTACGAGTTTTCGCTCTACTACGATATCTAGCGCTCCGCAACTTGTGTTCCTCCACCGGACTGGCCCGGCATGAGCCAGGCCTCCCTGTCCCCCAAGCCGGTTCCGTATTCAATTGGGAACGGCGTGTGTTATCTTTTCTGACGGTGTTCAGGATGAATTCCGCAGAGGTCTATGAATTGACGACGAAGGGTGGCGCCAGCGATTTCGCGAGGATAGTGGAAATCTGCGGCCGCGTAGGACCCTACTGCCTTTTGGGCGGCTTGGCTGTCAACTGCTATGTCGAGCCGGTCTATACGTTGGACGCAGACTTTGTCGTAGCTTCAGCCGGGATGGCAGATTTGAAGCACGAACTCACCCGAAGCGGTTTCTCGGTGGAGGAATTCGCGCATAGTCTGAATTCCCGGGCCCCCGAGAGCGAACTCCGCATCCAGTTTAGCCTCGACCCCAGGTATCAGCAGTTTTTGGAACGCGCACGCGAAAGAGAAGTCCTCGGGGTGCAGGTGCGCGTGGCCGCGGTGGAGGATGTGGCCCAGGGCAAATTGTGGGCCTACCTTGATCCAGAACGCAGGCTGACCAAGCGGAAAAAAGACGAGCTCGACCTCCTGCGTATGGCAGAAGCCTTTCCCCACCTGCGCACACTTTATCCCCCCGAGCTGCTGAGGCAATTGGACGGCCGCTAGGGAGGCGCCCCCTTTCATTTCAACGATGTCGCTGTCCCCGGAACTTCCCTCCTCCCCCTGGCGTACTCGAAACTATGGCCACGACGAGAAAACCCCGTCGCGTATTGCGGAAGCTAGTTCTGGTTCTGCTCCTGCTTTTGTTCGGCATCTCTGCGCTGGCTGGAATTTTTCTGGTCGAGGGCGGGTTGCGCCCGCCGCGCCGGCTCATCTCCGGCGAGAACGAGCTCAGGGCATTGGCGGAAACGCAGGGCGTTCAGTGGGAGGATGTCGAGCTGCGCGCCGCCGATGGTGTGCTTCTTCGCGCCTGGCTCCTGTTCGCCGCCAGGACCCGCGGCAATTCCGCGGACGGTCCGCCGCAGGCCGTCATGCTGTTCCACGGCGTCGCCGACTCGCGCAATTCCATGCTGGGCTATGCGCGCCTGTTTTTGCGTAACGGATATGCCGTGCTGATTCCCGACGCGCGCGCTCACGGCGCCAGCGGCGGCGACCTGGCCACCTTCGGGGTCCTGGAGAGCGCGGATGCCCGTGGCTGGGCCCGCTGGTTTCGCACACGGACAGGCGCACCTTGCGTCCACGGCCTCGGGGAATCGATGGGCGGCGCCATCCTGCTTCAGGCGCTGGCCGCAGAGGAATCCGGGCCCTCGGAGAGTGTTTTCTGCTCCGCCGTCGCGGAATCGCCGTTCGCCGATTTTCGGGAGATTGCCTTTGACCGTGTTGGCCAGCACATCGGTCTCGGACCGTGGTTCGGGCGCTACATGTTTCGCATTCCTATCGAGTTTGGCTGGCTCTACGCGCGCTGGAAGTATGGCCTGGACCTGGGCCGCGCATCGCCCGTATGCGCTGTGGCCTCCACGCGCGTGCCTATCCTGCTGATTCATGGGGCGCGAGACGACAACATTCCGCACAGGCACTCGGCGCAGTTGCGTGCCGCGGCCCCGGCCATCGAATACTGGGAGCCTCCGGACACCACACACACAGGCACTCTCAGCAATCACCCCGCGGAATTCGAGCGGCGGGTCATCGCCTGGTTCCGCCAGCACTCCCGGTCTGCGCGGTGACGCCTGCGCGACCCGGCGCCCAACTCTCGCGTTTCCCCAATCGCTCTGCTGTAAACTTTCATGATGCCCGCGCGTATACCACTCACGGAGTTCGCCCACTCTGCGCGGGCGCAGACTAACCTGGCGCTCATCGAAGGGCGCCTGCCATCGCGCCTGTGGTCCGCGCTATCCACGCTGCTGGCCCAGGTCCCCGACCCCGACGCCTCGCTCAATTACCTGGAACGGTTTACCGCCGAGGCGGACCGCGGCACGATGCAGTTCCTGGCGCACATGCCCGAGGCTCTAGACTCCCTCCTGGTACTCTTCAGTTACAGCAACTTCCTCTCGGAAACCCTGGTGAGCCATCCCGAACTCATCCGCTGGCTGCACGCGCCAGCCAGACGCGCCGGGATTCGGCGGCCGGGAGCGGACGCCTCCGGCGGACTGGAACACTCGGCGACCCGCGAGGAGCTGGATGAGGAATTTGCGCGGTATGCCGCTTCGCACACTGAGGTTTCTCTGCCCCTGCTTCTGGCCCGGTTCAAACGCCGCCAGTATCTGCGCATCACGCTGCGCGATGTCCTGGGCCTGGCGACTCTGACTGAGACCACGCTGGAACTCTCGCACCTGGCCGATGCCCTGCTCGAAGCTGCCGTGCGCGGCATAGAGCCGTCTTTCCAGAAACAATGGGGTCGCCCCCATTATGTGGACTCCGCAGGGCAGGACCGCGAAGCCCGGCTGACCATCCTTTCTCTCGGCAAGCTGGGCGGCGTGGAGCTGAATTACAGCTCCGACATTGACCTGATGTTTCTGTTCACCGAGGAGGGAGAAACCCGCGGCGGCGCCCGCAGCATTGCCAACAGCGAATACTTTGTGCGCCTGGCGCAGGAGGTTCTGAAGACCATCGCCAGCGCCACGCGCGAAGGCGCCGTATTCCGCGTGGACCTGCGTCTGCGGCCACAGGGCGCCGAGGGAAACCTGGCCATCAGCTTTCCCGCCGCGCACGACTACTACTTGCACCGCGCGCGGCCCTGGGAATTGCAGATGCTCATCAAGGCGCGGGCTTCCACCGGCGATGCCGCTGCGGCGCGGGCTTTCCTCCGCGCGCTGGCCCCGCGCATTTTTCCCCCCGCCGGCGAGGCCCCGACACCCGAGCAGTTTGCCGCCATCGAAGCCGTGCTCTATGCGCGTCGTGAGATTACGCGCCAGCTCCGCCGCCGCAGGCATCCCGGTGCTCTGCTGCGCGAGCACTCCGCAGAATGGAACGTCAAGCTCTCTCCCGGCGGTATCCGGGACATCGAATTCCTCACCCAGTGTTTGCAGCGCCTGCATGGCAGCAGCGACGCCTGGCTATCCGGTCCGGCGACGGCTTCCACGCTGGTGGCGCTCCAGCGCCTGCACGACAAAGGGCATTTATCCGCCCACGATTTTTCGCGCCTGGCTGATGCCTATCAGTTCCTCCGCAAAGTTGAGCATCGCTTGCAACTTCGTGACGGCCTTCAGAGACATGCGCTGCCGGGGGATGCCGCCGCGCTTGACCGCCTGGCGCGCCGCTGCGGAATTACCCCTGAGGAGGCCGCCCAGTCTCCAGTGTCTGAACATCCGGGGGACAACCTCAAAGCGCGCATCGCCCGCCATTTCGCTGAAGTGCGGGAGCTCTACGATCAAACCGTCCGCCCTTCCCGCGCACAGGCTCCATCCGCAGCGGACCCTGGCGCGGCCGCGCGTCCCACGACGGATGCAGCCCTCGCCGCCCAGTTACAAATCCTCTACCCGGCCGTGGCCCGCGCCGCACAATCCGCACCCGACGCCTTCGCGCGGCGCGGCTGGCAGCGTTTCTTGAGCGCCGCGGTGCTGGACCCCGCAATCCTGCGAGATCTCGAGACCCACGCCGAGTGGATCCCTCGCTGCCTGGAACTTTTTTCCCGCAGCGATCTGGCAGTGGAGTGGCTCGCTCGCGATCCCGCGGAAATCCGCGTGCTTTCCGATCCCGGCTTGGTGGGCCTGCGCGGATCGCTGGCATCGCTCGCGCATCCGGCGGCCACGCTGGACGACCGCATGTCCGCACTGCGCATGGCATACCGACGCAGCGTGCTGGCTACCGTAGTCCGCGCGCTCACAGGACGCAGCGCACCCTTCGACACCTTCCGCGAACTGACCCGCCTGGCCGAGGAATCCATCTGCGCAGCCCTGGCTGCGGCGGTGGCAGACATCCCTGGAACAGGCGAGTCCGGGAGTGCGCCGTTCTCCGTGCTGGCCCTGGGGCGCTTAGGCACGGTGGAAATGGACATCGCCTCGGACGCCGACCTCGTTTTCATACTCGATGACCAGGCATCCTCAGACCCTGCGTGCGCGGCAACGTGGCGCCGCGTTGCCGAACGACTGGTGCAAATCGTGAGCAGCCATACCCGTGACGGCATCCTCTTCCCCGTGGACACGCGCCTGCGGCCTCGCGGCAGCGAGGGGGAACTGCTGCAAACCTCCTCATCCCTGGCAGTGTATTTTGAGTCCCAGGCCCAGTCCTGGGAGGCCGCCGCCTGGATCAAGGCGCGCTGCATCGCCGGAAATCCGATGCTTGGCCAGATCACATTGAAACGTCTCCGCGAAATTTTCCCCCGGCGATGGAGCGGCGATGGATATGCGGCCCTGCGGGCGGACCTGGCCGCGCTCCGCACGCGCATGGAGCGCGAAGGCACGGGTCCGCAGGCGCGCACGGAATTCAAACACCTTGCCGGCGGCTTCTATGACATCGAGTACATCCTCGCCGCCCTCTATTTCCGCTGCCTTTCGCCCGCGGCCCGCGCGCAGGATTGGTTTGAGGGCAACGTGTTGCAGCAGATTGCGTCGCTTGAGGGTGCTGGCGGCCTGTCGCTCGCGCAGGCGGAATCGCTGCGCGGTGCGTCCACGCTGTTTCGCGGCCTGGACCACGCCCACCGCCTGGTCACAGGCCGCGCCGCGAACCGCCCTCCCGAGCCCGCACTTCTTGAACGCATTGCGCCGCTATTGTCACTCTGGAAGATTTCCACGCCCGGTGGACTGGACCCTGCCCTGGAATCTGCGCGCTGCGAGTGTCGCTCACTCTACAAGTCAGTCCTGCTCGAGGCATAGGCGCAGATCCATCCCCATGGATCGGGCGAGAGACTTGCACATTTTTTGGCCACGGCAGACCCAGGTTGGCTACAATAGCGGCCCGCGTCCCGGGAGGCTTTTTTCATGCGGTCCACCTACAACGGCGCCGCCGTGCCCGCTGATGGCAGCGCCATCCAATATCACGGCACATCGTTTCAAGTCCCCAACGCGCCCATCATCCCATTCATCGAAGGCGACGGTACCGGCCGCGACATCTGGAAAGCTTCGCGGCGAGTTTTCGATTCCGCGGTCCAGAAGGCATATGGAGGGAAGCGCCGCATCGTCTGGTACGAGGTCTTCGCCGGCGAAAAATCCTTCAACACATTTCAGGAATGGCTCCCCCAGGACACCGTGGACGCCATCCGCGATTTCCGCATCTCCATCAAAGGCCCGCTGACTACTCCGGTCGGCGGCGGCATCCGTTCCCTCAACGTCACGCTGCGCCAGATGCTCGACCTCTACGCCTGCGTGCGTCCCTGCCGCTATTTCCCCGGCGTCCCTTCTCCTGTCCGCAACCCGGAAAAGGTGGACGTGGTCATCTTCCGGGAGAACACGGAAGACGTCTATGCCGGCATCGAGTGGAAGTCCGGGACGCCGGAAGCGCAAAAACTCATCGAATTTCTGAACCGGGAGATGCTCGGCGGCGGCGCCAAGCAGGTGCGCGCCGATTCCGGCGTGGGCATCAAGCCCATTTCACCTACGGGCACCAAACGCCTGGTGCGCCGCGCCATCCAGTACGCTCTCCATCACCGGCGTAATGTGCTTACGCTGGTGCACAAAGGGAACATCCAGAAATTCACCGAAGGCGCATTCCGCGACTGGGGCTACGAGCTGGCCCGCGAAGAATTCCGCGCCCAGACCGTCACCGAGCGCGAGTCCTGGATCGTGGATAACAAGGACAAGACTCCCGGCATCAGCATCGAGGCCAATGCCGCGCTAGTCGAGCCGGGACTCGAACAGGCGCCCGCAAAGTTTCGCGAAACGGTCTGCGCCGAAGTAAAGCAGGTGCTCGATTCCATCTACGCTACCCACGGCCACGGCGCATGGAAACAGAAGCTGCTGATCAACGACCGCATCGCGGACTCTGTGTTCCAGCAAATCCTCACGCGCCCCGGCGACTACTCTGTCTTCGCCACTCCCAACCTGAACGGCGACTACCTCTCCGATGCCTGCGCCGCGCAGGTCGGCGGCCTGGGAATGGCGCCGGGGGCCAACATCGGCGACGGCTACGGCGTCTTCGAGGCCACCCACGGCACGGCCCCGAAATACGCCGACAAGGACGTCATCAATCCCGGTTCGGTGATGCTGAGCGGGGCCATGATGCTGGAATTCATCGGCTGGGGCGAGGCCGCGCGACTCATTGAGCGCGGCATCGAGAAGACCATCCAGCAGAAGCGCGTCACCTATGATCTGGAGCGCCTGCTGCCCGGCGCTGCCAAGCTGTCCACTTCGGCTTTTGCCTCGGCCATCATCGAGAATATGCAGCAGGCCGCTGCGGCAGGATGACATTGGAAAAGGAGCAGATTGATGCGTAAGAAAGTTACGGTTGTCGGCGGAGGATTCGTAGGCTCCACCACCGCGCAGCGCATTTTGGATGCCGAGCTGGCCGATGTGGTTCTGACCGACGTGCTTGAGGGCGTGCCCGCAGGCAAGGCCCTGGATATGCTCGAATCCGCGCCCGTGAGCGGCAGCGATGTCCGCGCCGTCGGCATCAGCACGGCTGCCGGCGATTACAAGGAGACTGCCAACAGCGACATCGTGGTCATCACCGCGGGCTTCCCGCGCAAGCCCGGCATGAGCCGCGACGATTTGCTGAAGGCCAACTACGACGTGGTCAAACAGGTTGTTGAGCAAGTAGCGAAGTTTTCGCCCAACGCCATCCTCATCATGGTCACCAATCCGCTCGACGCCATGGCCCACGCGGCCTACAAAGTCAGCGGCTTTTCAAAGAATCGCGTTTTGGGGATGGCTGGGGTGCTGGATTCGGCGCGCATGAGCGCGTTTGTCGCCACGGAATTAAATGTGAGCGTCGAAAGCGTGCACTCCTTCGTTCTCGGCGGCCATGGCGACGACATGGTGCCGCTGACGCGCTACTCAACCGTAGCAGGCATCCCGCTGCCCGAGCTGATCCCCGCGGACAAACTGGAAGCCATCGTCACGCGCACGCGCAAGGGCGGCGCGGAAATCGTCAACCTGCTCAAGACCGGCTCCGCTTACTATGCCCCCTCGGCCGCCGTGGTCGAGATGGTGGAGGCCATCCTCAAGGACAAGAAAAAAATCCTGCCTTGCGCCTGTTACCTGGAGGGCGAATACGGGATCCAGGGACTGTTCGTTGGCGTGCCCGCAAAGCTTGGCGCCCGCGGCGTCGAGCAAATTGTCGAGATCAAGCTGACTCCCGAAGAAAACGCGGCGCTCCAGAAATCCACCGCTTCCGTCCGCGAACTCGTCACTGTCCTCGGCCTGTAGCAGGCGCGTCTATCCCATTAGATGTATTTCTTCACCTTCGGCCAAGCCTCGCGGAGTGGCATCTTCATTCGGCGGCAGATGAGGATGGGAGCGCCGGTCTCGTTCGAAGCATAGGGATGTTCGAACACGGCCGCTGATTCGATTTGCTCGAACAGGCCTTCCAGATCCCTGGCCTTTATCCCGACGGTGATCACAATCTCTCCGCTGTAGTCGCGCGGGCCCCAGAGCCAGTAGTTGTTGTGTCCGCCAATGGCCTTGGGCAGACCGTAGCGTGGCCCAAAGAAATCCACTGCGCCTGCTTCCCCGTAGTGGCTGCCGAAAATGGCCGCCTTAGCCCTTTCTTCGGGCGGCAGGCTGTGGTAGACGCGCGCAATCAGCGCGGTCAGTTCCTCCCAGCCGAACATGTCCGCATAGAGTTGCGGCAGACGCTTTCCGATTTTGCCGGTTTCCAGCTTCACAGCGCTGCCCAGCCCGAGCGCGGCGTCGTAGCGCAGAAATGCTTCTATCGGCAGGATGGGAAGCGAGGCCGGTGCGGTAACCGTGCCGCCTGCCAGAACCAGCGCGATCATGGCCTTGCGCAGCCACCGCTGTGCCTGATGCGCTGTCCAGCCGCCGAGCGCCACCGCCCCGCCGGCCAGCACCATGGGGTAGGCCGGCGCCTGGTAATAGATTTTCGCTTTCATCGCCAGCATCAACGCTACCAGAACCAGGAAAGCCCATCCCACGGCCCGAAACTGGCTTCCCTTCGCTGAGAAGAAGAACCACAGTCCGGAAAACACCAGCGGCACGTTCAACGGATGGGCCACAAGGAGCTGGCCGAAGAAGTAGCCCCCCATAGAGAACGGCACGTTCTTTCCCATCCCTGTGGCGTTGCGCAGCAGTTCGATCTGCGGCCAGCCGTGCTGCGCCTGCCAGACCGCCCACGGGAGAAACATCAGCGCCGCCAGCGCACCTCCGGCCCACACCCACGGTCCGCGCAGGTGTTTTCGGGCGTCGGTGAGCAGCACTCCGATGGTCAGCGCCGCGCCGAAGATGAGCATGGAGATTTTTGTTTGCAGGCCGATACCGGCCAGCAGGCCAACTAGCAGCCAGAGTTTCTGGTTGCCGGTTCTCAAGATTCGCGCCACCACATACGCACAGGCCGTCCACCATAGTGGCTCGAAAGCGTTCATGGTCAGCACGCTGTGCGTGAAAAGAAAGACAGGCAGGATGATTACGCTGAGCGCGGCCACCGCCTGCGCAAAGCGCCCGCCGCCGAATTCCCGCGCCAGCCATCCAGTCAGAAACACCAGCGCCGCGCCCGCCAGCGCCGGGAAAAATCGCAGCGCAAAAAGGGAATCCCCCAGAAGCCCGCGACTCGCCGCGGCCACGACCACGACCAACGGCGGCTGATCCACGTACGCCCAGTCCAGCCGCTCGGCGCAGGCCAGGAAATACAGCTCGTCTATGAAGTACCCGTAGTTGTGGCTGGCCAAAAAATGCAGGCCCAGCTTGAATGCCGCAAGTCCTGCCAGCAGAGCAGCATCACCCGCAAAGCTCCGGGCCGCTTCCGTCCCAGCGCCAGAGCTTGGTTCGGTCGTACCTGTAGAGGCCATTTTGCGGAGCAACCTCGCCGCCAGTTAGGGCGACTTCTTGGCAGGGGTTTTCGCCGGAGCTTTGCCCGTCTTGGCGGGCATTTTTGCGGGCGTCCCGCGCTTGACCGCCAGCGCCTCCGGAGCGTTCGGCGGCGCCTGTCCCACACGTTCCACGACCACGCGCTTCATCACCACGGGTTCGAGCGGGCGATTAGTGGGGTTGGCTGGGACTCTGGCGATGGCCCGCACAACTTCCGGTCTGCCGCAGTGGCCGAAAATGGTGTGCCGGTTATTCAAGTGCGGGGTGGGGACTTCGGTGATGAAGAACTGACTGCCATTTGTTCCGGGGCCAGAGTTGGCCATGGCCAGCCGCCCGGGAACGTCGAACTGGAGCGTGGGAACGAATTCATCCAAGAATGGAAAACCGGGCCCTGCCGGCCCGCCCATCCCCGTGCCTTCGGGGTCGCCGCCCTGGATCATGAATTGCGGAATCACGCGGTGGAAGATCAATCCGTCGTAAAAAGGCTTGCGCGGCGCGGGCTGTCCCGTTTTCGGGTTGATCCGCGCTTGCTTTCCGATGGCCAGTCCCACGATGGTCCGAACCGTATTGGGCGCCTCGTTCTCGTACAGCTTGCAGGAAATATTTCCATGAGTGGTCTCAAACCTCATATACAGCCCCGGTTCGCGCGTCTCCGTGGCCGCTTGTGCGGGCGCTGCCCCGACGCTTCGGGGCGGGGCCACGGCCGGCAGAGCTGCCGTCCCGGCTCCGATTACCATCCAGAACGCTGCTTTTCGCATTCCATGCTCTCCTTTGAAAGTATCAGCGCACTGGCTGTCAAGGTTTCTGTGCAGACTGAAGCTCCCGGCTCACTTTTTCCGCCTGCTCCATCACCCGCAGCAGGTTGCCGCCCAGAATTTTCGCCACGTCCTTTTCCGAATATCCGGCGAGGAGCAGCGCTTCGGTAATCTTCGGCAGCTTCGAGACGTCTTCCATTCCCTCGGGCATGGTCGCGCCGTCGAAGTCCGACCCCAGCCCGACGTGGTCCACCCCGGCGACCTTCACAGCGTGGTCAATGTGCTCGATGATTTTTCCCCAGCTCACTTTGGGCAGGCGCGCGCGGTATTCCTGACCGAGCTTGCGGCGCTCTTCGCGCAGGCGGCCGGGGTCGTCCGCGAACTGCTTGCTCAGCTCCGCCATGCGCGCTTCGCGTTCTGCGCTGATGGACTGCTCGGCGTCGCGCAGCTCTTTACTGAGAAACGAATCCACGTAGGTAATCTGGATGACGCCCCCCTGTTTGGCCAGGGCCCGGATCATTTCATCCTTCATATTCCGCGGATGCGGATTCAGCGCGAAGCACGAGGAGTGCGAGGCAATCAGCGGGGCGCGGGAAACCTCCAGCGCGTCCCAGAACGTCTTGTCCGAGACGTGCGAAATGTCCACCATCACGCCCAGCCGGTTGAGTTCTCGCACCACCTCTTTCCCGAACTCTGTCAGGCCGTCGTGTTTGGGCGGTTCGCCGGACGAATCCGCCCAGTTGGTATGCCGGCTGTGTGTCAGCGTCAGGTAGCGGATGCCCAGGCCTGCGTACATCCGCAAAATACCGAGGTCGTCGTCAATGATGTGTCCGCCTTCCATCCCCATCAGCGCCGCAATTTTCCCCTGCTTGTGCGCGCGGCGGACGTCGGCAGCGGAAGCCGCCATCACCAGATCCCTGGGATACTTCCTCGCGGCATCATAGACTGCGTCAATCTGCTGGAGCGCGCGCTTCACCACCTGCGGCCCGCTCAAACTGGCGGACATATAGATGGAGAAAAACAGCGCATCCATTCCCCCTTCGCGCATCCGCGGGATGTCCACGTGGCCGCGCGTGTTGCGCTTGCCGATGTCGAAATCTTTTTCGAACAGGTTCTGGGTGGTGTCGTCGTGGGTGTCCACGACGATGGCCCGGGTGTGCACGCGCCGGGCGCGGGAGGAGATTTCATCCCCGGCGCCAGAGGCCCCGAGGGCTGCGATCAGGAGTGAGCAGAGGACGGTTGCCGGAGTTGCCTTCCGCATCGGCTACTTCGGCTCCGGCGCGCCGCCGGGGGAACTGGCTTTGACCGTTGCGGGCTTTCCATCCGTGTCGTAGACCTCGACGGGCCCCAGCTTTTCAAGAATCGACTTGATTTTGCTCCCGTCACCCACGGCCACGATCTGCATCCGGTCCACGTCCACGTATTTGCGCGCCACACGTTGCACGTCTTCGGCGGTGACGGCCATGATCTTGGCCGGGTAGGTATCCCAGTAATCGCCGGGGAAACCGTAAATTTTCCGAATGACGGCAAAGTTCAGAAGGGTCGTGGCCTGCTCGAGCGATAGAGCAAACCCGGCCACCACAGCGCGCTTGGCCTCTTCCAGCTCCGCTTCCGGCACCTTCTCGTCCCGGATGCGCGCGAACTCTTTCATGAACTCGTTCAACGCGCCTTCGGTGACATCTGTGCGCATGTTACCCCCTGCGGTCCAGGTGCCTTTGTGTTTCAGCGCCCCGAAAAAGCTGTACACGCCATAGGTGTAGCCCTTTTCCTCGCGGAGGTTCAGGAACAGCCGCGCTGCGGGGCCATCGCCGACAATGCGGTTCATCACCACGAGCGGCACATAATCCGGGTCCTTGCGATTGATGCCGATATTGCCGAGAGCCACGTCTGTCTGCACCGAGCCCGGGCGATCCACCAGATAAACTTTGCGACCGGAGGCCGGCGCCGCATCGGTGGGAAGCGTTTCCTTCCATTCCGACTTCTGCCAGCCACCCAGCCAATTCTCCAGCTTGGGGAGTAGCGTCTTCGCATCAACATCCCCAGCAATCCCCAGGATGGCGTTTTGCGGGAGGTAGCGTTCCTTGTGCCAGGCAGCCAGGGCCTCGGGCGTCAGCTTCTCCAGTGCTTCCGGCGTTGGAGCAATCCGCGAAGCCGGGTGGCTTCCATACACCGCCTTATTGAATCTTTCGTTGACGAGGAACCCGGCATTGCCCCGCTGCTGGGTGATTTGTGCTTTCGTGCGCTGTTTCAGCCGGCTCCATTCTTCCGCGGGGAAGGAAGGATTCAGGAGCAGGTCGGTGGCCAGCGCAAACCACTCGTCGAAGTTGTCGCGCAATCCGCTGGCGTTGAGTCCCGTGGACGCGGAACCGAACCCTGCTGTGGCGTTCATGGTTGCGCCCAGCCTGTCGATTTCCTCGGCAATCTGACGGCTCGCCCGCGTCCTGGTTCCCTCGCGCAGCATCTGCGCCGTAAACGTGGCCAGGCCCGGCGTATCGGGGGGATCGAAAATCCCTCCCGCGCCGCTGATGTTCAGCAAGATGGAGACCGTCGGAAACCGGTGGTCTTCCATAATCATCACGGTCAGGCCATTCGAAAGCGTGGCTTCCACAGGCTTCCCCAGCTTCACCCGCAGCACTTCTTTGGACACCGGGGCGTTGTTCATCCGCACGACCTTGCTGACCGAGACGCCCTTGTCCTGTCCCGGTGCCTGTCCGAAGGAAACCATGGGCAGAGCCAGCCCCGCCGCCAGCGCAGCCAAAATCGTCTTGCCATGCAGAATTCTCAGCGTTTTCATGACTTTACTCCTCTTCCGCTGCTAGTTCCCTGCCTTGGCCTTGGGCGACGTGGTCAGCACGGTGCGGTTGGATTCTTTCCAGTACATGCTGGCCACACGCTGAATGTCCGCAGAGGTCACGCCGTTGAATTTCGCCAGCGCGGTGTTCACCATCCCCGGATCGTTAAAGCCCACGGCGTATTCGCTCAATTGGATGGCCCGCCCCAGCGTGCCCTGGAGCGACTGCACCTGGGCGCGCCGGTTCTGCATGCGGATTTTCCCGATCTCCGCCTCGGGCACGGCTTCGTTTTGGAGTTTCTCCAGGTCTTCCGTCACCAGTTTCTCGACGGCCGCAAATTCGGCACCGGGCACCATGGCCACGCCCACGTGGAACAGCGAAGGCCCCCGCTTCCCGTCCGGCCCGCAGAAAACGCCAGTGGCCACGCGCTTCTCGCGCACCAGCTTTTGGTACAGCCTCGAAGATTGGCCGCGGCAAAGCACATCTCCGGCCACGTCCAGTGCAAACCAGTCGGGTGTGTGCGATGCCGGGATCTTGAACACCATATCCATTCGCGGTGCGCGCGCAAAGCCGTCGTCGAGATGCTTGCGGCGTTCCGCGGTCTGCGCTGGCTCGGTGAGGTCCACCGCCGCTGGCCGCTTCTGCGCCGGGATGGCCTCGAAGTATTTTCGGATTTTGGCCAGTGCCGCGGCGGTCTGGAAGTCTCCCACCAGCGCAAGCACGGCATTGTTCGGCGCGTAATACGCCGTGAAAAATTCTTTTACGTCCTGCACCGAGGCCGCGCTCAGGTCGGCCATCGAGCCGATGACCGAGTGTTTGTAGGCAAAGTTGTCGTACGCAGTCTCGTCAATCGCTTCGAACGTCGGCCCATACGGGCTGTTGTCGATTCCGATGCGCCGCTCTTCCTGCACGGCGTTGATCTGGTTTTTCAGGTTCTCCTCGTTCACAACCAGAGAGCGCATACGGTCGGCTTCCAGGAACAGCGCCAGGTCCAGTTGATTGGCTGGCAGGGTCTCAAAATAGACGGTGCGATCGTTGTTGGTCGTGCCGTTCATCCCCCCGCCATTGTTGTAGACCAGGATGAAATGCTCGCCCTTGCCTACTTTCTCCGAACCCTGGAACATCATGTGCTCGAAGAGATGGGCAAACCCAGTCCGGCCCTTACGCTCATCACGCGAGCCCACGTCGTAGTTCACGCTGATGGAGATGGTCGGCGCATGATGATCCTCTGACAAGATAACGCGCAGGCCGTTCTTCAGTTTGTGCTGCGTGAACTTGATGGCAAATGCGCCGGCTGGCGCCCCTGCCGCCGCCTTCTTTGAAGGCGACTGGGCCATGCCCTTTGCCGCTGGCGCGGACTTACCGGCTGCCGGGGCAGCTTCGGACTGCGTGGCGGATGCCCCGAGGCTTTGGGGCGGGGGCAGGCCGTCGGTGAGCAGCGCACCACATGCCAGAACGCAAATTGCTGTGACCAGTTTCATGACTCGCTCCTGAAAAGACTCGTGTTCGATGCACTCTGCAGCTCGCCGCCTCCGCTTTCCTGTTGCCCTGAACTCTTGCCCCTGCCTGCTAGCCAAACAGCCAGCCCATCACGGACTGCTTGATGGCCTGCCGGTTGACTTCGGCGATCGATTCAGTCAGCGGGATATCCTTCGGACATACTTCTACACAGTTTTGCGCGTTAGCGCAATCCGCCACGCCGCCCGGCCCCATTACTGCCTCCAGGCGCTCACGGGCGTGCATCGCGCCCGTGGGGTGCATATTGAACAGGCGCACCTGGCTGAGTATGGCTGCGCCCACAAATTGCGTGTGCTGGTTCACCTGCGGGCAGACCTCCAGACAATTCCCGCAGGTGATGCACCGCGAAAGCGGATAGGCTTTCTCCTGCTGCTCGGCGGACATCCGCGGGCCTTCGCCCAGGTCGTAGGTGCCGTCGATCGGCACCCAGGCCTTCATCCGCCGCAGGTTCATGAACATCGAATTGCGGTCCACGGCGAGGTCGCGGATCACGGGGAACTTGGTCAGCGGCTCCAGACGGATGGGCTGTTGCAGCGAATCCACCAGCGCCGAACAGGCCTGCCGCGGCCGCCCGTTGACGATCATCGCGCACGCCCCGCACACTTCCTCCAGGCAATTGGCGTCGTAGCTGACGGGCGTGGTTTTCTGGCCGTCCCGCGTGACCGGGTTTTCAGCGATGTCGCGCAGACAGATGATGACATTCAGCGACGGGCGCCAGGGCATCTCGTACTCTTCCCAGCGCACCGACTGACCGGGCGCAGCCTGGCGCTTTACGCGCACGATCACGGTTTTCTTTCCGGCCATCGCGCCTCTTCGCCCTGCCCTTCTACCGGGTCATATCGTACCGCCGCTGGCGCGGAGGCACCAGCGACGTATCCACGTCATCATACTCGAAGCGAATTTCCCCGCCCTGCCAGACGGCCCGCGTCGTCTTCAGCCAGTGCTTGTCGTCGCGGTCGGGACAATCCGGCTTGTAATGCGCTCCTCGGGATTCGTTGCGTGCCGCGGCCCCCAGGGTGATGACCCGCGCCAGCACCAGCATATTGTAGAGTTCGCGCGCGAAGCTCAGCGTCTGGTTGGACCATTTCGTGCGATCCGACAGATTGATGCGCCGGTAGCGCTCGAGCAACTCCCGGAGCTTGGCGTCGGTGTTTTCCAGATTCCTGTTGTGGCGCACCACGGTGACGTGCTCGGTCATCCACGCCCCCATCTCTTTCCAAATCGTGATGGGGTTTTCCGGACCGTCCTGCTTCACCAGTGATTCGTTGACCTGCTCCTGTTTCTGCCGCTCGCGGTCAAAGATGGTTGCGGGCACGCTCTCCCATCCCTTGTCCAGCCCCTTGGCATATTTCACGGAGGCGGGTCCCGCCACCATTCCGCCCCAGATGCACGACACCAGGGAGTTGGCGCCCAGCCGGTTGGCGCCGTGGTATTGATACTCGCACTCCCCCGCGGCATAAATTCCGGGCATATTAGTGGCCGCGTGGTCGTTGTCTATCCAGATCCCGCCCATGGTGTAGTGCATCCCCGGAAAAACTTTCATCGGCTCGTCGCGCGGATCCAGTCCCACAAATTTCTCATATATTTCGAGGATGCCTTCCAGTTTGCGGTTCAGGACTTCCCGGGGGATGTGCGTCAAGTCCAAATAGACGGCGGCGTCGCCGCCTGCACCGAGTTTTTCTTCGAACACGATTCTGTGGATGGCGCGGGTGGCCACGTCCCGCGGCACCAGGTTCCCGTACTTCGGGTACCACTCTTCGAGGAAATAGAAGCGTTCTTCTTTGGGTATGGTCAGCGGCGCACGCGAGTCGCCCGGCTGTTTCGGCACCCATATTCGCCCGCCTTCTCCCCGGGCCGATTCGCTCATCAGCCGCAGCTTGTCTTCGCCAGGGATGGCCGTGGGGTGCACCTGGATAAATTCCCCGTTCGCATAGTGCACGCCTTGCTGGAAGAGCGCCGACTGCGCCGAGCCCGTGCACACCACGGAATTCGTGGACCGTCCGAAGATGGCGCCGATTCCCCCGGTACAGAAAATGGCCGCGTCTGCGGGGAAGGTCCGGACCTCCATCGTCTTCAAGTCCATCGCGCAAATGCCGCGGCAAACCCCGGCATCGTCGAGCACCGCGGAAAGGAACGTCCAGCCTTCGTACTTGGTTACTTTGCCTTCGGCTTCGAAGCGCCGCACCTGCTCGTCCAGCGCGTAGAGGATTTGCTGCCCCGTGGTGGCCCCCGCAAATGCCGTGCGGTGATAGAGCGTGCCGCCAAACCGCCGGTAATCCAGGTTTCCTTCCGGAGTGCGGTTGAACATCACTCCCATACGGTCCAGCAGGTCGATAATCCCCGGCGCGGCGTCGCACATTCGCTTCACGGGCGCCTGGTTCGCCAGGAAATCGCCGCCGTAAACGGTGTCGTCCAGATGTTTGTCCGTGGAATCGCCTTCGCCCTTGGTGTTCTTGGCGGCGTTGATTCCTCCCTGCGCGCACACCGAATGCGACCTCTTCACCGGGACAATGGAAAATAAATCCGTGGCCACACCCGACTCGGCCACGCGGATTGCGGCCATCAATCCGGCCAGACCTCCACCCACCACAATAACCTTCGGTGTCTTCATGGTTTCGTGTAGAACTCGAACGGCCGCCAGTGCAGTGCCACTCCGAGGACAATGGCCAGGCCCACGGCGCTGAACGCCAGGGCAATCGCCGCTCCGAGGTATGCAGCCGCGCGTTGCGATCTGCGCGTCGCGGCAATTCCCCACTTGCACAGGAAATTCCAGACTCCGTTCCCCAGGTGGAAGGACGAAGCCAGCACACCGGCGATGTAGAAGCTCAGGTACAGCGGGTTGGCCAGGGCACGCTCGATGTCCGCGTACGTGGATTTCCCATGCGTCAGGAAGCGTTCGGTATAGACGTGCCAGCCGATGAACACAAACGCGATGATGCCCGTCCAGCGTTGCAGGGTGTACATCCAGTTGCTCATCCAGGGATACTGGCTGACGTTGCTCTGGCCCCGCCACCAGATGTACATCCCGTAGCCGCCGTGGAACAGAATGGGGATCCAGATGGCCCCGGCCTCCACAAAAATCCGCCAGGGGATCTGCTGGAGGGCGCGCGAGGCTTCGTTGTACTTCTCCACGCTTACCAGTGCGTAGCTGTTGCTCCAGAAATGTTCCGCCAGGAACGCCCCGATGGGGAAAATGCCGGAGAAGGAATGCAGTTTGCGCCAGAAGAAACTGTGGTCGGTTGCGGCCCCTGCGGCGGGCATTCAGGAATCTCCGTCGGGAAGATGTGGCGTGAAGACCGTTGCGCTGCCGCGGCGAACTCAGGCGGCCGGAACGAAATTGCGCCGACAGTATAGGGGCTTTGTCCCCCCTTTTCAAGGCGCGCGGCGTCGATGGCTTGTCATTCGCCCCGCCGATATGGATATAATGACGCCCACTCCATCGCCACGGGAGGAGCCGGAATGTCTCTTGTCGCCGATCTGACCAAAATCGCCGATGAACTGACCAAAGGCGGCGCAAAAGTTCCCGTTCACCTCTTTACCAAGCTCGCCGAGCAGGTGGGCAAGGCCTTCAACGTGAAGCCCGACGAGGTCGCCGTGCTCTCCCTGGTGGAAGGGGGCAAGTTCCTGAAGTTCATCATCCCTGAAAAATTCCAGCAGGTCGGTAACCTGCCGATGACCAGCACCACGTCTCTGGCCGTGCGCACTGCGCGCGAGAAGCGCCCCGAAGTGATCAACAACTTCACCACCGCCAAGCACACCACGGTCTTCGAAGCCATCCCCCTGGGCAAGGAACGCGGCGACCCCATTCAGAAAATTATGAGCGCCCCGATCAGCATGGATAACAACATCATCGGCGTCGTGCAGGTGTCGCGAAAAGGCAAGAGCGTCGCCGCCGTGGGGCCCGACTTTACTCCCAAGGACCTCAGCGAACTGGTCTCCGCGGGCAGCCAGATCGGCCGCTGCCTGAAAAACCTGGAAGGTTAGTGTGGGCTCCTGACTTGGATTCTCGCTCGTATTCCCCGAGGAACCGGCGCTCCCCTCTGTTTCAGGGGATTCGCCTCCTCCTTCCCGTCTGCCTGGCGCTGATTTGCTGTTTGTGGATTCCGGTGCGGGCGGACCAGGCGCTGCAGGACCACGTCAGCATCACGCTGCTGGGAACCACGGACCTGCACGGGAACCTCTTCCCGGTGGACTATCTTTCCAATCAGCCCGCCAATCGCGGCGTGGCGAAAATCGCCACGCTCATCAAGCAGGTGCGCTCCGCCCGACCCAACGTGTTGCTGCTGGACTCCGGCGACACCATCCAGGGGACGCCGCTCGCTTACTACTTCGCGCGCAAAAAGACTTCACGGCCCAACCCCACCATCGCGGCGATGAACGCGCTGGGCTACAACGCCATGGCCGTCGGCAACCACGAATTCAACTTCGGCCTGGACGTGTTGTGGAAAGCCAAACGCGAGGCGCGCTTTCCCATGCTAGCCGCGAACATCGTTTCGGAATCCCCGAGCCGCGCGTTCGCGCCTTACGTGGTTCAGACCATTGCCGGCATCCGCGTGGGCATCGTCGGCTTCATCACGCCAGGAGTGCCGCGCTGGGAAGTTCCGCGGTATTACCAGGGTTACCGCTTCGAGCCAATTCAGGACGCGGCAAAGCGCGTCATACCCGAAGTGCGCAAGCAGGCGGACCTGCTGGTGGTCATCGCCCACTCCGGCCTGGAAGGTGATCCGGACCGCCCACGCCGCCAGCCCCCCGCCGACGCGGAGGGCGATATCCCCAACGAGAATGCCATTCTTGGCCTGGCCGATGCGCATCCGGAAA
>Ga0247727_10008268_pt1 | contig 19388 bp, 12 predicted proteins | sample WisWelCaveWW1625_FD_202498 | JGI IMG/M metagenome (GOLD analysis project Ga0247727, IMG submission 202498) | Biofilm microbial communities from Wishing Well Cave, Virginia, United States - WW16-25 | ecosystem: Environmental > Aquatic > Deep subsurface > Groundwater > Cave microbial mat | place... | reverse complement strand
CTACGACGCGAGCCTGCGCCTCGTGGCGGTGACCGATGCGATCGGGCAGGTGACGACGCTGTCTTACGAACTGCCTGCCGATCTCCTGAAGGTCACGAAGGTGACGGACCCCTTCGGGCGTTTCGCCACGCTCGAGTACGACGCTTCGGGGCGTCTCGTGCGGATCACGGACGTGATCGGGATGGCGTCGTCGTTCGAGTACGGCCCGAGTGACTTCATCAAGGCGCTGACGACGCCTTACGGCACCACGAGCTTCGCCGCCTTCGACCAGGGCCGCCGCCGCTGGCTCGAGGCGACGGACCCGCTGGGCGGCACGGAACGCCTCGAATACGTGAACTCCGCAGGTGACGCCGTGACCGGGGCGGAAGCCGCCGTGATTCCTTACACGCTCCCCGGGAACGAGTTCCCGACCGGTTTCTATCCGGGCGCCGCAACCAACTACATCTACCGCAACACTTTCTTCTGGTCGAAGCTCGCGATGGCGCGCGCACCGGGCAAGTACGAGGCGGCGAAGCTGATTCACTGGCTCCACACCCTGGGACTCACCCAGACCGGGGGCGTCATCGAGAACGAGAAGGAACCGCTCGAGAAGATGCGCACCTTCTACCAGTACCCGGACATGGCCTGGCAGGGTACCGGCTCCTACGCCCAGCCGTCCGCCGTCGGCCGCGTGGTCGAGGACGGCAGCTCGCAGATTTACAGGTATCAGTACAACGCACGCGGCCGAAAAACCAAGGAGATCGACCCGCTCCTGCGGGAGACGGTCTACGTCTACGGCAACAACAACACACCCGACGCGAACCCCACGACGGGCGAGGGCATCGACCTCCTCCAGGTCAAGCGCAAGAACGGCGGCAGCTACGACGTCCTCGCCAGTTACACCTACAACGCCCAGCATCAGCCTCTGACGATCACGGACGCTCTTGGCAAGACGACCACCTACACCTACAACTCCGCGGGCCAGGTGCTGACGGTCACGACTCCTCCGGCTCAGGGGCAAAGCCAGGGCGCGACGACGACCTTCACCTACGACACGAACGGCTATCTCACCCAGGTAAGCGGCCCGGTGCCCGGCGCCAACTCCACGTTCACCTATGACGACTACGGCCGCCGGCGCACGGTCACTGACGCCGCGGGCCTGACGCTCACCTACGACTACGACGCGCTCGACCGCGTGACGAAGGTGACCTACCCCGACACGACTTTCGAGGAGACCGTCTACAAGCACCTCGACCCCGAGAAGCGCCGGGATCGGCTGGGACGCTGGACCCAGACCTTCTACGACCCGGTGCGTCGGGTGGTGGCCACGAAGGACGCGGCAGGCCAGACGACCCAGCACCAGTACGGGGGCGCGGGCTGCTCTTCCTGTTCGGGCGGCGGCGAGAAGCTCACCAAGCTCGTCGACCCGAACGGCAACGCGACCTCCTGGGAGTACGACATGCAGGGCCGCGTCACACAGGAGCTGCGGGCAGACGGCAACGACGAGAGCTACGCGTACGAAACCACGTCGAGCCGGCTCGAGCAGAAGACCGACCGCAAGAACGTGACGACCACGTTCGAGTACTTCCTCGACGGCAAGCTGAAGCGCAAGAGCTACTCCGACACCACTCCCGCCGTGAACTACACCTACGACCCCGTCGATGGGCTGATGCTCACTGCCGCCAACGGCACAGACACCCTGACCTGGACCTACGACAACCTCGACCGCGTCGCGACCGAGGCGAGCACGAAGAACGCTTCGACCGTGGGTTACACCTACGACGACGCAGGGAACCGGACGGTGCTCTCCCTCGGCGGTGCGACCCATGTCACCTACGGCTACGACCAGCAGAGCCGGCTCACGGGCATCACACGGGGGGCGAACACAGTCACCTTCGGGTATGACACCCCTTCGCGCCGCACGTCCATGACCTACCCGAACGGTGTCGTCACCACCTACGGCTACGACACCGAATCACGCCTCACGTCGCTCGGCGCAAGCTTGAGCGGCACCCCGATCACGAGCTTCAGCTACATCCTCGACGCCGTCGGCAACCGCACGCGCAAGACCACCCTCGACTGGGCCGAGGACTATGGCTACGATGAGGTATACCGCCTCAAGTCGGCAGACCGCTCCGCGGGAACGCCGACTCGGTGGCGCTTTGCCTATGACCCCGCCGGCAACCGCACGGGGGACCAGACGGACGACGCAGCCATGGGCGCGACCTTCAACAACGTGAACGAGCTGCAGACGCGGCAGCCGGGCGGCGTCTTGGCGTTCAAGGGCACCACGAACGAGCCCGCTTCGGTCACGGTGGCCGCCAAGCCCGCCCAGACCACTGCGACCAACACCTTCACCGCCCAGGCCCCAGTCGGCGCGGGCACGACCGACGTGGCCGTGGCCGCGACGGATCCCGCCGGCAACGTGCGTACGAACACGTACCGCGTAACGGCCTCCGGCGCGGGGGTCACCTTTAACTACGATTCAAACGGAAATCTTGCGACGAAGACAGAGGGAACGGACGTCTGGACCTACACCTGGAACGCCGAGAACCAGCTCACCAAGGTCGACAAGAACTCAGTTGAGCAGGCTCGCTTCAGCTATGACCCCGAAGGTAGGAGGGTCGAGAAGGTTGCGGGCGCAGTAACCACAACGTACACGTACGACCGCGAGGACGTCATCCGTGAGGTGCGCGGAGCGACGACGCTGAAGTACATGCATGGACCAGGCATCGACGAACCCCTGGCGGTGGACGATGGAACGAGCTTCACCTATCTCCACGCCGACAGCCTGGCCGGCATCGCGAAGGTAACCAACGCATCTGGCGTGGTGATTCTCACGCGGCAGTACGACGCCTGGGGAAACCCCGAGACAGGAACGAGCGAGCCGGGCTACGCGTTTACGGCTCGAGAGTGGGATCCCGAGATCAATCTCTACTACTACAGAGCCCGATACTATGACCCCACGGGCGGCCGGTTCCTGTCTGAGGACCCGATTGGGTATCGTGGAAGTGAGAACTTCTTTGTCTACGCGGAAGACAACCCCGCCAGTCTGAACGACCCATGGGGGCTTCAGACTGCGGGCAAGCCGAAGACGCCATCTCCGACCCCGTCACCCAAGCCGACACCTGGTCCGAAGATCACTGAGCGCCCACCCAAGAGCGGTAACCCGCTCTACAACTTGTGCCAGAAAGGCGAAAAGCTAGTGTTCTGGGACTTCACGGACTTCAATCCGAATCTGCCTGGAACCGCGGGCGCATGGAGGGGTTGGCGTAGAGCGTTCCACGACAAGTGCGACGAGAGTCAGCCGAAGGGTGCAGACTACCGAGCTCACACGGAAATCGTAAACGTCGGGATGATTTCACAGAGCGCCTACCCCTCAGCAGGCTTCGGAAGCTGTTGTGAATGCTGCATCAACAAGTAGGAGGACGATGATACGCCCTGCGATTGTGCTTGCTACTGTCCTCTCCTGTGCGACTCAGTTGGCAGGCTGCAGAGACAAACAACCTGCGTCGGTGGCACCGAGCCCAGATGTCCGCTCCGGCCAGCCCAAGGGTGAGCTTCGCAGCTTGGGCGGTGGGAAGGAAATCAGAGTGGTTGAGATCACTCGAGACGAAGGGCCCCCGCGCGTGATCGAGATCGAGTATTGGACCGATATCCCCCTTTCGGACCGAGCCAACCTGCAAGCGGAAGTGGAGGCAGTGTGGGCAGGGCTCATGCACAAGGAAGCGGAGGACGCGAAGGCGGTGCGCGCCTATATCTATCCGCGCACGCCTGACTCGGGGGATGGTCGCTTCACTGACCGGACGACCAGCTTCAGCTACGTTCGCGACCAGGAAGGCACGTGGTCGAAGGCGGGAGGTTTTGGCGACAAGGCTACTCGATCCCCGCGCTAACGTATCCAGTTTCGGAAAGGGATGGGCGCCTCGCACGACAATGACCACCAGAAGGACATCGCCTGCCCTGGCCCGCAGCCGCGCGCACCCGAGTTTCAGCGGAGGGCCGCGCATTCGCGCGCCTTGCAGACTGCCAGAACGGGAGCAAGGCGCGCGCCCGCGCGGCCGTTTTCCTTGAAGGCCGGCGGCGATGGCTACGGCGCCGGCGGTGGCTTTTGGCTGGTTGGTAGGCCGGCAATGGGAGTTTGACTTCTGTCGGCGGCGGCGTTCCAGGGGCGGGGAAGCCCCAGAGGAGTGCGGAGATTGAAAGCGAGCGCTTGCTGAAGCTGTCGGGTGTGGCGGACTGCCACACTTCTCCCGAGCTGGGCGAGCGGGTCTGGAGGTTCTTGGAAGTGCGCTACGCGGCGGGCTTCAAGACCGGGAGGCGTCGGTTCCGGCGGTCGGCGTATTCGATCTGGAACGGTATTTCACGGGGACCCTCGCCCGGCCGTCCTCGCAGCAGCTCGACAGCCACGTGGTGAACGGGATCGAGGCTCAGGAAGGCCTCGGCGGGCGTGGCGCTGTTGAGTCCTTCGTGAGGCCGGAAGCAGAGGTAGTGGAGGAGCGCGGGCTCGAGGCTGGCCTCCAAGTCCTCGAGGGTCAGCGGGAGCTGGCTGAGGTGAATGGACGGGCGTGTGTCGGTCAACTGGGTCTCCTCCCGGGAAAGAGCGCAGCATCTCATGGAGGACGGAGCCACGGAGCCCTCGAGGTGTCACTCTCATGACTCAACGACGCGCGCTCATGCTCGTCCTGCTGTTGGCCGTGCTTGCAGGGGTGAGTGCCTGGCAGATGGGGTGGCTGGCGACGACGCCCGCACCGCCGCCTACCCGTCCAACTCCGACGCCCCTGCCGCGGTTTCAGTCGGCGTGGGCGACCGAACAGGACTGGCTGGTCGACCGCATCACGCGGGACATCCGAGCGATGGCGGGGTTCGCTACGACGCGGACGCTGCCGCCGGCCGACGCGCCGGCGGTGAAGCTGGAGGCGATTCGATTCGAGGAGCATCTCTTCTCGCCGCGTTCGTATGAGGCGATCGCGCGCGAGGCGCTCGGTGCGCCCGGAGCCGCAGCCGCAACGGGTGATTCCAAGGAGGACGCGAGGCTCCTCGCGGCGCTCCTCGATCCGCGTACGGGCGTCCTGGTGTCCGAGGACTTGGCGTTGTCTCGACGCCTCGAGGCCGAGCCTCGCGATGCGGGCGCGCACGAGCGGGCAGCGCTGGTGCTGGGGGCATTCGCCCTGCGCGACTGCGCCGGCCGCTCGACGGATACCCGGCCGGCGCTCACCCGCATGACGGCCCACCTCGCGCTCGCCCGGGCCTTCCGCGGAGGGGCCGAGCCGGGTCTGGCCGGGCGCTTCGCGGAGACTGTTCTGGTGACGCTCGTGGGCCGGGAGGGGGACGCACTCGCTCGACTCGACGCCCTTGCGGCCCGCGGCGCGAGCCCCCCCGAGAAAGCCTGGGTGCGCGCCCTCCGCCTGCGCAATACCGGGGACTGGCGGATCGCCCGCGACGAGAAGCGCCTCACTCTTCTGGAGACGCTCGAGGAGTTCCGCGCCCTCGTCCAGGGGCAGGACGACGCCGCGGCCCTCGCTTGGTTAGATGGTCGCGAACCGGCACTGATCCCGGACTGGGGCCGCATTGCGCTTACCGCCGACGCCCCCTCCGTGGCAACGGGCAACCGGTTCGCTGATCTCTCGGTCGCGACGGACCTGGCCGAGGCGGCGGAGGTGCTGGCGCTCCTCCGCGGCGCGCCGGCCAACGAGTCGGACTTCTTGGAAGCACTCAATGAGCGACCGGCAGGCTCTCTACTCGTACACCCCGGGGGACAACCTCGCGTCGCCGTCCTCGGCTGGGGGCTGTGGGCGGACCGCTTCCAGCGAAACCTCGTGTTCGACTTGATGATGGGCAACTACCATCGCGGCTGGCTTCTGGGGCAGCCCGCGGAGCGTCAGGCGTTTGCGCAGCGGTCGCGCGAGAGGTTCGGGCGTCTAGAGATGTACCCCCTCGTCCTACGGTCACACGCCGGCGACGCCCAAGGCTACGAGACGGCGATGGCGGCCGTACGTGAGATCGCCCTCCGCTCGCCCGAGCGGTTGACCGGAGGTCACTGGGAGCTCATCCGCGCGGCGCGAGGGTCCGGACCCGTACCTCGAGACCTGCCGGACCAGAACGCGTGGTTCCGCCCTGCGCTTCCCCCGGGAACACTCCTCGACCTTGGCTGGCGCCTCCAGGTGGCTATCGAACTGATGACGATGGCAGCGCCGGAGTTGCATACGCTCCGCGAGCAGGCTCCGCACAACGCGGCGCTCGCCTCCTTCGCCGCCGCGCGGCAGCCGGGGGAGAATCGCTCCGCCGCCGACCTCGCTGCCGTATACGGCCCACTCGCGGGGTTTCACATGCTCATCATGAGCAAGCTCGCGGACGCGGCGTGGTACGACCCTGTGGCCTTTCGCGAGCGCCAGGGCGCCTTGTGTGAGCTAGGTCCCGAGTACTGCCTCAGCCTGGGCTATCGGCTGGCGGAGATGGGCTTCCCCAAAGAGGCGGCCGTCGCCTACCAGAAGGGCTTCGATGGGGCGCGCGACCGAGTGGTGGCGGCCAACTACAGCCGCTGGCTCGTAGACTACTACTTCGATCACGGCCAGACGACCGAGGCCGAGGCCGTCGCTCGTGAAGCGGCGGGAGTCTATTCGAGCGCTGGTCTCTTCACGATGGGTCGGCTCATGGAGAGGATGGGGCGTTTGCGCGAGGCCGAGGAGCACTACCGTCGCATCCTGGACCGCTACGAAAGGGCCGATGAGCTCGCTGGCTTCTACTATCGCCAGGCGCGGGTCGAGAAGAAGCCCGGGTACGAAGCGAAGCTACGGGACGCCCTGGCTCTGGCACTGCCCTCGGGCCTCGAGCCTCTCGAGCGCGTGGCCCTCCCGACGCCCCCGACAGACGGCGTCGTCATCCGGAAGGAGAACGACAACACGATACGCTGCGGCATCAAGTGGGGGCACGTGATAGTGGGCCTCGACGGCTTCCGCATTCGGGACCTCCGCGCCTACAACGTCGTCAACTCCCTCAGTCAAGCTCCCCGCATGAAGCTGGTCGTGTGGCGTGGAAAGGGCTACGACGACATCGACACGGAGCTCTGGGACCGAAACTTCAGGGTCACGATCGAGACGCTCGCGCCGGCGAAGTAGCGCCAGTTCTTTCGGTCGGGGTCTCTGCTACGGCTTCGGCGCCTCGGCGGCGGGCTTCGGGGCCCAGGTCTTGAGTTCCTTGGCCCTGCGGACCACGACCGAGGTCTGGGGCGCGTTCGCATGGGGGCCTCTCGGGGTGGTGGGCGTGACGGAAACCCGGTCGGCGACGTCCATCCCCTCGACCACCTCGCCGAAGACGGCGTAGCCGGCACCGCTGATCCCGAAGTCCAGCCGGTGGTTGTCCTTGACGTTGATGAAGAACTGGCTCGAGGCGCTGTTCGGATCGTTGGTGCGGGCCATGGACACCGTGCCGCGCGAGTTGCGGAGGCCGTTCCTGGCCTCGTTCTGGATCGGCGGGCGGGTCGGCCTTTCGACGAGTTCGGGCGTGAAGCCGCCACCCTGGATCATGAAGTTCGGCATGACCCGGTGGAACACGGTTCCGTCGTAGTGGCCGGCACGCACGTACTGCAGGAAGTTGTCGACCGTGATCGGCGCCTTCTCGCGGTTGAGCGCGATCACGATCGACCCGAGCGTCGCCCTCCCCTGGGTCACCTCGAGCGAGACGAAGGGTCCGCCCGGGGCGGGTTTCGGGGCCGCGGGGACCGCCGGTGCGGCGGCGGGCGGTGCGGCCTGGGCGAGCGTTAGTACGAGAGCGAGGATCGGCATCCTGAAGCCTCCGGGGTCGCGGTTCGAGCGATTCTAGCAGCCCCCGTTGCGCCGGCCGCGGAGGGGGGCCTAGAATGCCCGTAACCGCATGGTGTTGTTCAACTACTCGACCAAGGAGCTGACGGCCAAAGTCGTCTACTACGGCCCGGGGCTCTGCGGCAAGACCACCAATCTCCAGTGGATTCACGAGAAGCTGCCCATCAAGAACAAGGGCAAGATGCTCTCGCTCGCTACCGAGACCGACCGCACGCTGTTCTTCGACTTCCTGCCGATCGAGATCGGAACGATCCGGGGGATGCGGACCCGGATCCAGCTCTACACCGTGCCGGGGCAGGTGTTCTACAACGCCACCCGGCGCATGGTGCTGAAGGGCGCCGACGCGGTCTGCTACGTCGCCGACTCGCAGGAGGCGATGCTCGACGCCAATCTCGAGAGCTACGAGAACATGCGGCAGAATCTCGAGGCCAACGAGATCGACCCGGACGAGCTCCCGGTGGTGCTCCAGTACAACAAACGCGACCTTCCGAACGCGCTGCCGATCGAGATCCTGAACGAGCGACTGAACCCCCACAACTACCCCTTCTACGAGGCGGTGGCGGTGAAGGGGATCGGTGTCGAGGACACGCTCAAGGCCGTCACCAAGCTCGTCTTCAAGTCGCTATCGGTCAGGTACGGAGACGGCGCGCCGGCACCCTCGGCACCCGGTCGGGCGCCCGGCCCGCCGCGGTCCGGCCCATCGCCGCGGCCGCCCTCGTCGCCGCCTCTCGCCGCGGCGAACGACGACCTGCTGAGCGAGCTGGAGCTCGGGGGGCCCGCTCCTGTCGAGGCGGCCTTCGACGCCGACGGCCACACGCCCGTCGGCGCGTCGCATCCCGCGGCCGTGCGCGCGGCCATGACGCCGGGGCCGCCCGCGGCGCTCAAGCCCGCCGGAGCCCAGCGCCCCCAGAACACGCTGGTGACCCGGCACGACGAAGCGGCGGAGCTGCGGCGCGGTATCGCGGCCCCCGGGTTGCCGGCCGAGGACATCGAGATGGATCTCGAAGAGATCCAGGAGCTCGACCATCCGACGCACGGCAAGCTGGTCCCGTCGCGCCCGCCCGACACCGCCGCGCCCGAGCCCGTGCTGCACCCGGATGCGGGCACGACCGAGGTCGAGGTGCCGATCGACATCGAGATAGCACCCGGCACCACGCGCATCAGCCTCAACGTCCGACTGGTCCTCAACCTCAACAAACGCTGACGGCCGGGCCGGTCACTCCCCGGCCGGCGCCGCGAACGTCGCCGCGCGCTGGACGTCCTGGTAGTTGACCTTCGCCACGTCGAAGCCCTCGATCGCGGCCACGAGCTTCGAGAACGTCTGGTCGAAGGACGGCAGCGTCTTGCGCGCCCGCGTCAGCGGGCTCGTGCGCGCCAGCACGTAGTTCTTCAGGTACGGGTGGTTGATCCCGCGCTTCTTGAGCGCCGCCACCGCACCAGCGAGCGCTTCGTCGGCCGCCTTCACCTTTCCCGCGCGCTCCTCGCGCTCGCTGAGCGCGTCCGCGAGACGGCCCTTCAGGAACTTGTCGACGCGCTTCAGGATGGGCGCGAAGGCCCCGCCCGCGAAGCGGCGGTTCTCCTCGTAGAGCACGCCGAGCGTCGCGAAGTGGGGCGACTCGAACTGGAAGGACCACTCTTCCTCGCTCGTCTTCGGCTGCTCCTCGGCGAGGCCGCGGTACATGCGGATCACCTCGAGCGACTTTTCCTTCAGGTTGTGGGCCTTCTCGGTGTTGAGCGCCAAGATCTGGAAGGCCACCTCGGCCTCGGGCACGAGGATCGCGGGCACCCATTCGGCCTTCAGCTTTTCGAGCGCGGTGCGGCGATGGTGGCCGTTCGGCGTCCAGTAGACACCCGGCTTCGGCGAGACCACCACGATCGGGTCCACGAAGCGGTCGATCTTCTTCACGACCTCGGTGAGGCGCTTGGCGTGCGTCGGCGAGAGGTCGCGCTGGTAGGGGGTCGGTGCGACCGAGGCGAGCGGCAGCAGGCAGAAGGCCTGCCAGTGGCCACCCACCGGCTCGCGGTAGACGGCGAGCACGCGCCCGCCGTCCGCGTCGACCTGCGCGAGGAGCGCCGCGACCGCCTTCGGCGGCTGCTTGTCGTCCGGGTGCTGGCCAAAGGGCTTCATGCGCGGAGCGTACTACGTGGTAGGCTCGAGCCGGGTCGAGCCTGGCCGTGGTCGAGGAGATCATCGTCGACTGTCCGAGCTGCGGCGAGCACATCGCCCTCGACGTCGACACCACCGCCGGCGTCGAGCAGAGCTACTTCGAGGACTGTCCCGTGTGCTGCCGCCCGATGGAGGTCTTCGTCCGGTGCGCGCCCGGCGAGATCCAATCGATCAGCGTGACCGCCGACTGAAGCCGCACGGGCTAGAATCGACGACAGCCATGACCTCCAGCCGGCTTCGAGCCCTCACAGCGTGTGCCGTCCTTTCGTGCCTCGTCGCACTCCCGGCTCCGGCGGCGAGCCCGGGAGCCTTCGAGCCGCTCGATCTCGATCGTGGCGCCACCGGCCTCGGTCTCGCGCTCCGGCGCGTCGGCACGACCGGGCGCGTGCTGTACGTGACCGCACACCCGGACGACGAGCACAACGGTATCCTGGTGCGGCTCGCGCGCGGGCTCGGGCTGCGCACCGCGCTGCTGACCGTCACGCGCGGCGAGGGCGGCCAGAACGCGATCGGCCCGGAGCTGTTCGAGGCGCTCGGCGTGCTGCGCACGGGCGAGCTGCTTTCGCTCCATCGCTATGACGCCGTCGAGCAATACTTCGGCCGCGCCTACGAGTTCGGCTACTCGTTCAGCGTCGAGGAGACCTTCGCGAAATGGGGGCGTGAGGAGACGCTGGGCGACGTCGTCCGCGTCGTGCGCGCCTTCCGCCCCGACGTGATCTTGACGCTGCCGCTCACGGGTACGGGCGGCGGCCAGCACCACCACGCGGTCGCCCAGCTCGCGCGCGACGCGTTCCGGGCCGCGGCCGACCCCGCGCGCTTTCCCGAGCAGGGCCTGCCCGCGTGGCAGGCGCGCAAGTTCTACGAGGGCAGCATCGGCGGCTCCTTTGGCGTGGAGAACGCCGCGGTCCGCGTGCCGACGGGCGTCTACGACGCGCTCCTCGGCATGACCTGGCAGCAGCTCGGCATCCGCTCGCGGGCGATGCACCGCTGCCAGGGCATGGGTCAGCTCGGCGCCGACCCGGGTCCCGCCGAGGGCCGCTTCCGGCTGGTCGACGCCGAGCCGGCGGTCACGGCGCCCGAAGCCGACATCCTGGACGGCTCCCCGACGACGCTCACCGGCCTGCGGCGCTTCGCCCCCGACAACGAGCGGCTCGCAGCTTCCCTGGCGGCGCTCGACGGTCGGTTCGCCGCGGCCCGCGCCGCCTTCGATCCCGCCTCACCCGAAGCCGCCGTTCCCGCGCTAGCCCAGGCGCTCGCGGGCGTCCGCACGCTCCGAACCGAGCTCGGCGCGGTCGTGCCCGACGCAGGCGCCCGCGCCGAGATCGACGGGCGGCTCCAGGATGAAGAGAGCGACGTCGAGGCGGCGCTGGCGCTCGCCCACGGCATCGTCCTGGAGGCTCGCGCCGACGACGGGCTGGTCACGCCCGGCCAGGCGCTGGGGGTCGGCGTGGCGCTCTTCAACAACGCCTCGCGCGCGCTCGACGTGGAGGCGCTCGACCTCGAGGCGCCTGCCGGCTGGACGCTCGAGCGGCGCGAGGGCGAGGCGGGCGCGCTCGACGGCGGCGCCGCGCGCCGCGCCCGCTTCACGCTCCGGGCGGCACCCGACGCGCGCCCGTCACAGCCCTACTGGCGACGGCTGCCGGACCGCGACCGCCACGAGCTGCTCGTCACGGCCGACGAGGGCCGGCCCTGGAGCCCACCGCTCGTGATGGCCCGCGCCCGCGTCCGCGTCGCCGGCGTAGGGACGACCGCGAGCGTTCCGGTCGTCTGGCGCTACGACGGCCCCTTCGTCGGCGGCGAGCGGCGGCACGAGCTCTCGGTCGTGCCGGAGCTCTCGCTGCGGCTCACCCCCGAAGTCGCGGCGATTCCGCTCGCCTCAGCCCGCGGGCCCCTGGACGTCCGGGTCTCGGCGCGGAGCTTCTCGAAGAACGCCGCTCCCGCCGAGGTGCGTCTCGAGGCGCCGAAGGGATTCGCCGTCGAGCCGGCCACAGCCCGCCTCGCGTTCACAGTCGAGGGCGAGGAAGCGGTGGCCCGCTTCCGGGTGACTCCGCCCCAAGTGCTCGCCCCCGGCACGCTCAGGCTGCGCGCGGTGGCGACGCGTGACGGCCGCGAGCACCGCGACTACGTCCAGGCGGTCGACTACGACCACGTCGAGCGGCGTCAGCTCGTGCGCCCGGCCGAGGCCCAGCTGCTCGTGCTGGACGTGCGCACGGCGCCCGGCGCCTCGGTGGGCTACGTCATGGGCTCGGGCGATGCGCTCGCCGACGCGATCCGGCAGCTGGGCGTGCCGCTGACGCTGCTCACGGCAGAGGACCTTCTTTTCTCCGACCTCGCCCGTTTCACGACTATCGTTGCCGGCATCCGCGCCTACGAGACGCGCGAGGACCTGCGCTCGTCCCACGGCCGCCTGATGCGCTGGGTGGGGGCGGGCGGTCACCTCGTCGTTCAGTACAACCGCGCAGCCATGAACCGGCTCGCCCCGCAGGCACCCGCCCCGCCCGAGGGCGCCCCGAGCCCCTACGTTCCCTATGCCGCCAGCGTGACGCCGGAGCGGATCAGCGACGAGACGGCGCCCATGCAGCTGCTCGCGCGCGAGCACCCGCTTTTCGCCACACCCAACCGCATCGGCGACGGCGACTGGGCGACCTGGGTGCAGGAGCGCGGGATTCAGCTGCTCGCGGCGCGCGATCCGCGATACCGGGAGCTGCTGGTCGCGACCGACCCTTTCCCGTACAACGCGGGCGAGAAGCGGGGGCTGCTGGTCGAGGCGAACGTCGGGAAAGGGACCTGGACCTACGTCGGTCTCGCGCTCTTCCGCCAGGTGCCGGCCGGCGTGCCGGGCGCCTGGCGGCTGCTCGCGAACCTGGTCAGCCGGCCGCGAAGCCGGTAGCCCCGCGGCTGCCCGCTACCGCGCTTCATGCGCTGATTCAAGGCGAGCGGAAGGGCGAGCGGCACGGCCGTCGCCCCGATCAGGAGCAGCCCCAGGCCCGCGAACGGCAACGCGCCATCCACAAGCCGCAGCGCCGTCTCGTTTCGAGTCATGTGCGCCCCCCCGCCTGCAAGTACAGCGGGGGTCGCTGGAAGTTGGCGTCAGCGCGGGGCGCTTGACACCTCCGGCTCGCGGCCCCTAGTGTTCGGGATCCGCTGCGGAAAGCCGATCAACGGGAGCCCGAACATGCCCGACACCGCCCTCGAGATCTTCGAAGCCACGGCCAGGGCCCACGCCACCCGTCCGGCGATGGCGCGCAAGCGTGGCGGGGTCTGGGAGCCCGTGGCCTGGGGCGACTACCGCGAGGTCGTCGCCCGCGCGGCGCGCGCTCTCGTGGCGATGGGCGTCGAGCCGGGGCAGGGCATCGTGATCCTCGCCCCGAACCGCCCCGAGTGGTACGTGACCAACCTCGCGGCGATGTCGGTCGGCGCGCGCGCGGCCGGGATCTACACGAACAGCACGCCCGAGCAGTGCCGCTACATCGCCGAGCACGCGGAGGCCGTGCTCGCGGTGGTGGAGAACCCGCCGGCGCTCGCCCGGCTGCAGGGCGCCGGCGGCCGCCCGGCAGGCCTCAGGGCCGTGGTGCTGATGGACGGCGAAACCTCGGAGCCCGGTGTTCTTGGCTGGACCGACTTCCTGGCCAAAGGCGACGCCTCCCATGAGGCCGAGGTCGCGCGGCGGCGCGCGGCGCTCGCCGGCGATACGGTGACGACGCTGATCTACACCTCGGGCACCACCGGCGCGCCCAAGGCCGTGATGCTGACCCAGCGCAACCTGGCCTTCATCGCCGAGAAGATCCAGGAGCTGGTGCCGATCGGCGCCGAGGATCGCCTGATCAGCTACCTGCCGCTCTCGCACATCGCGGAGCAGGTGGTCTCGCACCTGCTGTCGATCGCGACGGGCGCCTCGGTCCACTTCGCCGAGAGCCTCGAGAGGCTGCCCGACAACCTGCGCGAGGTGCGCCCGCACTTCTTCCTGGGCGTGCCGCGCGTCTGGGAGAAGATCCAGGCGGGCATCCAGGCGGCGGGAGCTCAGGCGAGCCCGCTGCGCCGGCGGGTTGCCGCCTGGGCCCGGCGCGTGGGCCGCGCGGCAGGAGACGCCGAACAGGCCGGCCGTCCCCGGCCCTGGACCCACGCGCTCGCGAACCGGCTCGTGTTCTCGAAAGTGCGCGCGCGGCTGGGGCTCGACGCGGCCCGCATGCTCGCCGTCTCGTCCGCCCCGATCGCGAAGGAGACGCTGGACTTCTTCCAGAGCCTGGGCATGCCAATCATGGAAGCCTACGGCATGAGCGAATGCACGGGGCCGACGACGATGTCCCTGCCGAAACGCTATCGACTGGGCTGCGCCGGCTACGCGATCCCCGGCACCGAGCTCAGGGTGGCGGAGGACGGCGAGGTGGTGATGCGCGGGCCGCACGTCTTCAAGGGCTACTACAAGAACGAGGAGGCGACCCGGGAGGCGCTCGACGGCGAGGGCTGGCTGCACTCGGGCGACGTGGGCGAGATCGATCGCGACGGCTTCCTGCGGATCACCGACCGGAAGAAGGAGCTGATCATCACGTCGGGCGGGAAGAACATCGGGCCGCAGCACCTCGAGGGCCAGCTCAAGCAGATCGCGGCGGTGTCGCAGGCGGTCGCGATCGGCGACCGCCGGCCGTACGTGGTCGCCCTTCTCACCCTCGACCCGGCGCGCGTGGCCGTCGAGGCGCAGAAGGCCGGGAGCCCCGCGCGGACCGCCGAGGAGGCGGCCCGCTGCGCGCGCTTCAGGGCCTACGTGGAGACGCAGGTCGAGGCGATCAACTCGCGTCTCGCCCGCTACGAGACGATCAAGAAGATCGCGCTGCTGCCGAAGGAGTTGTCGGTCGAGGCCGGCGAGCTGACGCCGACGCTGAAGCTCAAGCGGCGCGTGATCCACGAGCGCCACCGCGAGGCGATCGAGGCGCTCTACGCGTAGCGGGGCGTAGTCTCGGGCGCTGCCGTCCCCAAGCGCCGCCCCAGGAGGGCGATTGCCCGCGTCTGTCGGCATGCGGTTCTCGCGTTTCGAGCTGGTCTCCCGCCTGGGAGCCGGCGGCATGGGCGAGGTCTGGCGCGCGCGTGATCAGGACCTGCACCGCGACGTGGCGGTGAAGTTCCTGCCCGAGCGCTTCGCCGGGGATCCCGTGCGTCTCGGCCGCTTCGCGCAGGAAGCGCGAGCGGCGTCCTCGCTCAACCACCCGAACATCGTCACGATCCACGAGATCGGCGAGACCTCGGGCCTACCCTACATCGTGATGGAGCGGGTGGACGGGCAGACCTTGCGCCACGTCCTGCTCGCGCAGCAGGGGAAGCCCGTCGCGACGCGACGCTTGCTCGAGATCGGCACGCAAGCGGCCGACGGCCTCGCCAAGGCCCACGCCGCGGGCATCGTCCACCGCGACCTCAAGCCCGAGAACGTCATGCTGACCGCGGACGGCTACGTGAAGATCCTCGACTTCGGCCTGGCCAAGCTGCGTGCCGAGGGGATGCCGCACATCGCGCCGCCGGCGCGTGGCGGCGGCGCCTTGACCGAGCTTTGGTTCGACTCGGGCGAGCCGACCTGGCCCGAGTCGCCCTCGCCGCACACCGCGATGGGCGCCGTGATCGGGACCGCGGGCTACATGTCGCCCGAGCAGGCGCGCGGGCAGGCGTTGGACTTCCGCTCCGACCAGTTCGCGCTCGGGGCCATCCTCTACGAGATGGCCACGTGCCGGCAGGCGTTCCGCCGCGCGACCACGGCGCAGACGATCACCGCGATCATCGAGGACTCGCCCGAGCCGCTCGGGAGCTCGAGCCCCGCGCTTCCAGCGCCGCTGCGCTGGGTGATCGAGCGCTGTCTCGCCAAAGACCCCGCCGAGCGCTACGCTTCCACACTCGACCTGGCGCGCGAGCTGCGCGGGCTGCGCGAGCATCTAACCGAGGTGGGCGGCTCGGGGTCCTCGGCGGGGGCACCGGCGGCCGCAGCGCCCTCGGCCCGGCGGACTCGCCGGCTGTCCGGCTTCGCGTTACTGGCCTTGCTGGTCGCCGGCCTGAGCCTCGCGCTGCCCGACGTCCGTGAACGCCTGGCGGTTGCTCTCGAGCTGCGCCCCGTGCCGCGCGAGAAGGGCATCGCGGTGCTGCCCTTCCGCACGACCAGCCCGCAGCCCGAGGACCAGTACCGTTCGGCCGGACTCGGCGACACGCTCGTCTCACGCCTCGCGGAGCTCCAGCGCCTCGACCCGTCGCTCTGGGTGGTGCCCGCCAGCGAGATCCGCCAGGCGGGGGTGGTGTCGGCCGAGGCAGCGCGGCGTGCCTTCGGCGTGACGCTGGTGGTCACGGGCAGCGTTCAGCGGCTCGGCGACCGGCTGCGGCTCAACGCCAGCCTGGTCGACGCGATCGGGCAGAAGCAGCTGCGCTCCGTGGGGCCCACGGACTTCCGGCTCGACGATCTGGCGCTCCAGGACCAGGTACTGGACCAGGTCGTCCGCATGCTCGAGGTCGCGCTCGCCCCACAGGACCGCGAGGCCCTCCACGCCGGCGGCACGAGCGTCGGGGGCGCGCACGCCCTGTACCTCGAGGCGCGCGGGCAGCTCCAGCGCTACGAGCAGGCGGTGAGCGTCGAGAAGGCGATCAGCCTGTTCCAGCAGGCGCTGCAGCAGGACCCCGCCTATGCGCTCGCCTACGCCGGGCTCGGCGAGGCGCAGTGGCGCCTGTTCCGGCTGACCCGCAGCCTGGAGCGGGTCGACCTCGCGCGCAAGGCCTCGACCCGGGCGCTCCAGCTCAACGATCTGCTGACGCCGGTGCACGTGACGCTCGGCATCATCCGCGCGGGCACCGGCGAGCCGGAGGCGGCGCTCGCCGACTTCGATCGCGCGCTCGCGCTCGATCCGGCCAACGCCGACGCGCTTCGCGAGAAGGCGGCCGCCCACCAGGCGCTCGGGCGGGCCGCCGAAGCGGAGGCGCTCTTCCTGCGCGCGGCCGAGGTGCGCCCCGGCTACTGGGGCAACCACGCCCACCTGGGCGCGTTCTACTACCGCAACGGGCGCTACGCCGAGGCGGAGGCCGCCTTCCGAAGGGTCATCGAGCTGACGCCCGACAATGCGCGCGGTCACTCGAACCTCGGAGGAGCACTCTACGGGCAGGGCCGGATCGAGGAGGCGGCGCAGGCCTTTCGTCGCGCGGCCGAGATCCGACCCACCGCCACCGCTCTCGCAAACCTCGGCGCCGTGCGCTTCTTCCTGGGCCAGCATGAAGAAGCGGCGCGCGCCTTCGAGGAGGCGATCCGGCTCAGCGACCGGGACGTCCGGCTCTGGAAGAACCTCGGCGACGCGCTCTACTGGACGCCGGGCCAGAGAGACAAGGCGCGCCCCGCGTTGGAACGCGCGATCGCGCTTGCGGAGGCGGAGCTGCAAGTAAACGCGAACGACGCGAGCCTGCTGATCCGCAAGGCGGACGCTCACGCCATGCTGGGTGAGGCCTCGCAGGCACGCGCCCTGGCCTCCCGCGCACTCGCCCGCAGCGCAGGGGACGTCCTGGTGATGGCCGTGGCGGCGGCGCTCTACGAGCGGCTCGGCGACCGCCAGCAGGCGCTTTCCTGGCTCACGAAGGCCGCGCGCGCCGGTCATCCACGCTGGGAGATCGAGCGCGACCCCGCGCTCGAGACGCTGCGCGCGGATCCCCGCTTCGCCGCAGCGCTCGCGCCTGCGCCGGGTGCCGAAACGCAGGGCCCCAGGTGATCGTCGACCCCTGGGACGCCCGTCAGCGCGGAGGCTTGTCCGACGGGTTGCGCCGCTCGCGCCGGCCGAGCAGGCTCGCTCGGCTGATCGCTTCGTCGCCGAAGCGGCGGCGCAGCTCGTCGCGCACGCGGTCGACCGGGGAGGCGGCGGGCCCCGCATCGAAGAGGCCGAGCTGGGGCACGGCCTCGCCGAAGTGTGAGGCGTAGATCCCGACGAGCCGCACCTTCCTTCGTCCGTGCACCTCGGCGAAGAGCTGGTTCGCGACGCGGAAGAGCTCGTCGCCCGAGTCGGTCGCCCGCTGCAGCGTGCGCGCGCGGGTGGTGGTGCGGAAGTCCTGGTCGCGGTACTTGAGCGTGATCGTGCGCGCCCGCAGCGCGTGGGTCCGCAAGCGGCGCGCCACGCCGTCGGCGAGCTGCAACAGGGTCGCACGCAGCCTCCCGGCGTCGGCGGTGTCCTCGTCGTAGGTGTGCTCCTGGCCCAGGCTTTTCGCGCCGGCAGGCTGGGAAGACACCTCGCGCGCGTCCTCGCCGCGCGCGAGCCGCTGCAGGTCGTGGCCGTGCGTCCCGACCCGCCGCGCGAGCCGCCCCGGATCGAGCGTCGCCAGCTCGCCGACCGTCGTCACTCCGAGCTTCGCGAGCGTGTCCTCCAGCTTCGGCCCGACGCCCCAGAGCCGCCGAACCGGCAGCGGCGCCAGGAACGCCGCCTCCGTGCCGGGAGCGACCACCACCAGCCCGTCCGGCTTCTTCGTGTCGGAGGCGACCTTGGCGACGAGCTTCGACGTCGCCACACCCACCGAGGCCGTGAGCCCGATCTCGTCCCGGATCGCCTGCCGGAGCTTGCGGCCGATCGTCTCTCCCGACCCCAGCGCGCGAGCGCTGCCGGTCACGTCGAGGAAGGCCTCGTCGATCGAAACCGGCTCGACGAGGTCGGTGAAGCGTTCGAGGATCGCCATGACGCGCTCCGACTCGCGGGCGTAGCGATCCATGTCAGGGGGAAGGTAGACGCCCTGCGGGCAGCGGCGCCACGCCTCCGAGATCGGCATGGCGCTGCCCACGCCGAATCGGCGCGCCTCGTACGAGGCGGTCGAGACCACGCCCCGCCCGCGCCCGCTTTTCGGGTCCGCCCCCACGATGACGGGCTTGCCCCTGAGCTCCGGGCGGTCGCGCTGCTCCACAGCGGCGAAGAACGCGTCCATGTCGACGTGGAGGATCGTGCGCGGGAGTGACACCTTTGATTCTCAACGGACAACGGACAACGGACAAACGAAAACGGGCCAACGGCACGGCTCAGAAATCCTTCGGAGACCCCCCACTCCAAAGACGAGGGGGTCTCCTCAGGATGACGAGAGCTGCTTCACGACGTCGCCCACCACCGCCTTGGCGTCCCCGAACAGCATGTAGGTGCGGTCGGCGAAGTAGAGCTCGTTCTCGATCCCCGCGAAGCCCGGGTTCATCGAGCGCTTGATCGCGAGGCACATGCGCGCCTTGTCCGCGTCGATGATCGGCATTCCGAAGATCGGGCTGGTCTTGTCGTGTCGCGCGGCCGGGTTCACGACGTCGTTGGCGCCGATCACCAGCACCACGTCGGTCTGCACCAGCTCGGGGTTGATGTCGTCCATCTCGATCAGCTTGTCGTAGGGGATGTCGGCCTCGGCGAGCAGCACGTTCATGTGGCCCGGCATGCGTCCCGCTACCGGGTGGATCG
>Ga0247727_10008267_pt1 | contig 19388 bp, 19 predicted proteins | sample WisWelCaveWW1625_FD_202498 | JGI IMG/M metagenome (GOLD analysis project Ga0247727, IMG submission 202498) | Biofilm microbial communities from Wishing Well Cave, Virginia, United States - WW16-25 | ecosystem: Environmental > Aquatic > Deep subsurface > Groundwater > Cave microbial mat | place... | reverse complement strand
GCCCGCATTGCGATGGACATGCTGCGCGACGCCCGTGCCCAGTCGCGCCACGACACAACCCGCACGTTGCACCACGCCAGAGCCGCTTAGAAGCCCTTCTCAGCCCGGTAACGATGCGATAGTCTCTTTTTTCCTGCCAGCAATAACTCATTTATTGCGAGCAATAACTCATTTATTGTCGGCAAAAAATGAAATCCCGAGGCCGCCATTTCAAATCCCGCCCTCCCGATTTGAGTTCGCGGCCTCCCCAATCGAAATCCCGCCGTCCCGAACCGAGTTCGCGGCCTGCGAATTTCAGTTCACGCCACTCGGTTTCAACTTGGGTGCCATGCCCTCGGCCCGGCGTGGGCATGCCGACGCAAAGCCGACGGCATGCCACCCAGCCGCTTCGATCACCTCCCGAAGGATATCTTCCATCGAATGCTGTTGCACGAACTTTATCGTGCCGCGGCTACTTTCTGCCGCTGCTACGCGACAATCTCCCCAATCACCCGCCCGCGGTCCATGTCCAGCCTTTTGCGCCCGGGGACTTCGAGGCGGAGGGGGTCGAGGCCGAGTTGTTGCAGGACGGTGGCGTGGATGTCGGTGACGTAGTGCGGATGCTCGACGGCGTGGAAGCCGAGTTCGTCGGTGGCGCCGTGCGTGACGCCGCCCTTGATGCCGCCGCCGGCGAGCCAGGCACAGAAGCCGTTCGGGTGATGGTCGCGGCCATCACCTTGGGCGCCGGGCGTGCGGCCGAACTCGGTGCCCCAGACGACGATCGTCTCGTCGAGCATGCCGCGGCGTTTCAGGTCTTTGAGGAGCGCGCCGATCGGCTGATCGACTTGCAGGGCCAAGTCGGTGTGATTCTTTTTGATCGCTGCGTGCGCGTCCCATGCTCCGCCGCCACCGCCGCCGTGGAAGATTTGCACGAATCGCACGCCACGCTCAACCAGTCGCCGCGCGGCCAGGCACAGTTCGCCGAACGGCTTCGTGGCATTGTTGTCCAAGCCGTACAGCTTGCGAGTCTCCTCGGTTTCTTTTTCGAGTTGCAGCGTCTCGGGCACGGAGGTCTGCATGGCGAACGCCAGTTCATACGACTTGATGCGTGCCCGCAAGTTGGCGTCGTCCGGGTAGTCGATGCCGGCAAGTTGATTGAGTTTCCCAATCAGGCTGAACTCGGCCGCCTGTTCTTCGGGCAGCACGCCGCCGCCGGCCGGTGAGACGAACGGGAGCGGGTTTTTCGGATCGACGGCGAGCCGCACGCCGGCGTTTTCCGGGCCGAGGTAACTGGCCCCGTGCGTCCACTCGCCGCCGCAGCAATCTCCGGTCGGTGTGCCGAGCACGACGTACTCGGGCAGGTTTTCGTTGAGCGACCCCAGGCCGTAGCTCGTCCACGAGCCGATCGTGGGGAACGGCCCCTCGCGCGGGTGCCGGCCGGTGTGCCAGGTGAGTTGCGTGCCGTGATCGTTGTGTACCGTCCACAGCGACCGCACGATCGCTATATCGTCCACGCACTCGCCGACGTGTTTGAACCAATCGCCGACCTCGATGCCGCTCTGGCGGTATTTCTTGTAGCCGGTCTGCAGCGGCATGATCAGCTTGCGGTTTCCGTGCGACGGGTTGATGCCGACGAGGTTTTTATTGACCTTCTTCGGGTCAAGCACGTCCTTGAACGGCGTCTCGTCGATCGACTTGCCGGCGTAGTTGTTCAGCTCCGGCTTGATGTCGAACGACTCGACGTGACTGACGCCGCCGCAGAGGAAGATCCAGATGACGGATTTGGCCTTGGGCTGAAACTGCGGGCGACCGTCGGGCCTGGTCCATTTCACGGCCGGTTCGTCGGCCCGCACGACGCCGTCGCGCGCGAGCATCGCACTGAGTGCCAGGCCGGTAAATCCCATGCCGGTATCGGCGAGAAATGAGCGGCGCGTGATGCCGGGGCAGGAGCCATGCGTGCCCGGTCGTTCGGTGGTCATGACGGTCTCCTGATTCGTTATTTCCAGCCGTCCGCAATCCGCTGGCGAATCCAATTTCTCAGTTCGCGAATCACGGCGTTCTCATCCATCGTCGCCCGCATGGCGATGAATGGGATCAACGTGGCCGGATTCAGTGGCTGAAACACGCGACTGGTCGGTGCCTCGCGATAACCGCCGCTCTCGTCGAGCACAAAAACGGTCATCGTCGTGCCGTCGAAGCGCCAGACCTCCGGCACGCGCAGCGCCGCGTAGATGCCGAGCCGGTCGAGCGAGCTTCGCGTCACATCGATCTCGATAGCCAAATCCGGCGGCGGATCGACTTCGAGATCAAGTTCCAACTTGCCTCGCATGAGCGGCTCGCTGGCGATCCAGAAGCTGTCGTCGGGCTCCAGCCCGCGGCGTTTCAACTTCCGGCGGTACGTCGTGGAGCCGCTGGCCTTGATCGTAAAATTGAATTCCTCGGTAAGCGTCTCCACCATTCGACCCAGAAATCGGCCGTAGCTATCGTGCCGGTGCGAGATGGTCATGAGCTCGAGCGCTCCTCGATCGTAGGTAAGCCGAACGGACGGTCGCCGGGCGAATAGTCGCAGAAACCGTTCGTATGTCTTCCACGACACGCCATAGAGTACGAGGCGGTTCGTACCGAGGCGTTGGCGCTTTGTGCGGAGTGTGGACATCGCTCGGATACCTGTAATTAACGGACCGTCACAAAATCGTTGTGATTGATCAGGGCGTGTACTAATCCTTCGCGGGCGCGCATCGCCGGATCGGCCGCCGGCTTGTCCGCGCCGGTCGTCCCGGTTGGAGTGCCGCTGATCTTCGATGAATTCTCGCGGAACAGCCGCTCTTGTTCAACCAAGAATTGAACGGTGGCATCCAGTTCGGCCGGCGTCGCCGGACGGGCGAGCACGCGCTCGAATGCCGCAGAGGCGAAAGCCGCCGGGTCGGAGCCGATGCGGGCGGCGAGTGAGCGAGCGAGCGACCGAGATTGGACGATCGCGAGTTCGCTGTTCGCAAGTGCGAGCGCCTGCTGGGGCACGACGCTTTCTTTTCGCTCGTAGCACTCGCCCACGCTCGCCGCGTCGAAAATCTTCAGAAACTCCATCTGCTTCTCGGCCGCGTGGCGAAAGTACAGGCTGCGGCGTTTCGACGTGAGGCCCAGGTTGTGGTCGATGTCCGGGCCGCCGAAGGTTTGATCGAGTTGCCCGGCGACCCAGAGCACGTTGTCGCGCACCAGCTCGGCTTCGAGGCGGCGGGAGTTCATGCGCCAGTAATATTGATTGTCCGGGTCGGCGGCCAGTGCCGACTCGCTGGGCGTCGAGGCCATGCGATAGGTGGCCGACGAGACGATCAGCCGGTGGATGTGCTTCATGGACCACGGCTGTGGCGAGCGGCCGGCGTGAGCCGGCCGAGCCTCGGGGGGCTGACGCCCCCCGCTCGCCAAATTATTTTCCGGTGGCATGAACGACGGTTCCATAAGTTCCGCGGCGAGCCAATCGACGAGTGCGGGGTGCGACGGGGGGCGGCCGGCTTGGCCGAGATCGAAGACGCTCGGCACGAGCGCGGTCCCGAAGTGACGCAGCCAGATATGATTCACGGCAACGCGAGCGGTGAGCGGGTTCTGCTGGTCCGCAATCCATCGGGCAAACGCCAGCCGCCGGCCGGTGCTCGTTGCCGGGTAGACCTTGAGCGGGCGTTTGGTGTAATCAGCGGTGTGTGGCAGCAGCGAGTCCTGTTTCACCTTCGCGAGTGCCTTATCCGCTTCCGCGAGTTTGCCCTGGGCCGCGGTAAGCTCGGCGGCGGCCTTCTGGGCGGCATCCTGCAGCTTCTTGTCTGTGACGGTCTCAGTCGTGGATTTCGCCGCGGCGTCGGAAGCGGCGCGGGCCTTTTCCACAGCTCGTTCGGCGACGAGCAGATTTCGTTTTGAGTCGAGCAGCGTGGCCCAACGCTGTGCGGCGGCCGCTTCGGTCGCCGCGCGGACGTATGATTCCGCGTCGCGCTCGCGCGTGCCGTCGTCTTCCAGTCGTTCGACGCGAATCGTTGCGACGAGAGCGGCGTGCTGGGCCTCAGCAACCTCGGCGTTCAAGTCGGCGAGCGACACGTCGGCCGCGACTCCGCTAGTTCGGGCGGCGTCGAGTGCCTTGCGGGCCTGCGCGACCGCCACTTCGCTCGCGGTGAGCGTCTCGGCAATCACGTGCGGCTGTTTCTCCGGCGTGTGCGCGACCAGCGGCAGGCTGACGGGTTCAATCTTGAACTGCGTTCCGCCCAACAGCGCCGGCACGCCCGATTCGAGGGGTTTTGATTTATCGGGGTTGCGGTCGTCGCCGCGGACGAACAGAAACGTCTGTGCGGCCGGCTCTGCGTCGAACGCACGGGCCACGCCATCCTTCTTCGTGTCCGGCTCGCCCGGCCGGCGGTCGAGCCGGACGTTGTGCGGCTCGAAGATTGCCCGGACCTGGTAGTACTCGCGCTGCGAGATCGGATCATATTGGTGGTCGTGGCAACGGGCGCAGTCGAGCGTAGTGCCGAGAAACGCTTGGGCGGTGTGCTTCACCGTGTCCTGTATCCAGGTCTCGCGCGAGAGCATTTTGTAATTCCGCACGAGGTAGCCGGTCGCGCGAAGCACGTCGGGATTCGTCGGCTCCAGTTCATCGCCCGCGAGCATCTCGACGATCATGCGATCGTAGGGTTTGTCGGCGTTGAGCGATTCGAGGATCCAATCGCGCCAGCGCCAGATATGCGGCTGCGAGTCGCGGATCTGGTTGCCGCCGGTCCAGCCGGCCCAGTCGCTGTAGCGCCACACGTCCATCCAATGCCGGCCCCAGCGCTCGCCGTACTGCGGGCTGTTCAGGAGTTTCTCCACGACTCGTTCATAGGCATCGGGCGAATTATCGTCGAGGAACGCGCGCAGCTCTTCCGGCGTCGGCACAAGGCCGATGAGGTCAAGATACACGCGGCGGAGCAGCACGTGCTTCGCAGCTTCCGGCCGGTGCGGCAGCCCCCGCGTCTCGCGCTCGGCGGCGATAAATGCGTCGACCGGATTTCGCACCCAACCGGTTTCTTTCACGGCGGGCATGGCTGGCCGAGCGACCGGCTGGAAAGGTTGCCACGGGTAACCCGTTCGTTTGCCCGCAAATTCTTCGCGGGTCTTTTTCGCCGCGATCAATTCTTGCTCGGTCGGCGAATCATCGGCCCGTCCAGGCGCGTGGCCCGCGAGAATCTCCAACTCGTTCGCGACGCCGTCTCCATCCGAGTCCTCATCCGCGACCAATCTGATCCGACCCATGATGTCCGCTGGCTTGCCCGCGTCCCGAAGCTCACCGGCCAGCTCGCGCAGCCGCTTTCCGAATGCGTTGTGTGGCGGATGTTCATCGAATGTTGACGGGTCAGCGGCCTGGGCTTTCGTGACGTGGCACGTCGTGCATGCGTTCAGCGAATTCGCAAGGGACTCTGCGTAGTAATTCTTCAGCCCCTGCTTGTTCGGCGGCTTGGCCGAGACCGTCACGGCGGGAAACAACAGAAGGCCCATGAGGCAGGCCGCGATCTTTCGCATGAACTGATCCTCGCCCCGGTTGGGCGATTGTGGGGTTGACCGAACTCAACGGCAGGCCGATCGCTTGGATTGCTCGCAGGATTTTACCAGCCTTTGATCACTCCTTCTACCCATCCGCTCCGCGTTCCGGTTATCTTACGCGGCATGAGCACAGAAATCCCGCAATTCGAGATCGACCGCAAGCCGTTCGAAGGCGAAGTCTACGACGTAATGGGTGGCTCGGCCCGCTGGGAGATCAAGGTCCAGAACCACGGCTTGGTCGCGCTCGTGGACGTAATGCCGCGATTCGCACCGGTCGGCAAGACGGCCGACTTCGCGATCGTCCAGGCCGCCCGCGTGTCGTATGGCGAGGGAACCAAGAAAGTGAGCGAGGATCGCGGGCTGATCCGCTACCTCGCCCGCCACCGGCACACGACGCCGTTCGAGATGGTCGAGTTCAAGTTCCACCACGTCATGCCGATCTTCGTCGCGCGGCAATGGATTCGCCACCGCACGGCGAACGTCAACGAGTACTCGGCCCGCTACTCCATCGTCCTCGACCGCTTCTATCGGCCGACGGTGGAGAACATCCGCCGGCAGAGCAAATCGAACCGCCAGGGCGGCGATGAGCCGATCGACGAGGCGACGGCCGCCGAGTTCCTCGCGTACCTCGACGACGTGGAGAAGCATTACGCCGCGTACGAGCAACTGATGGACAAGGGCGTCGCCCGCGAACTCGCCCGCATCGGCCTGCCGGTGAGCGTCTACACCGAGTGGTACTGGAAGTGTGACCTGCACAACATCTTTCATTTCCTGTCGCTCCGCATGGACCCGCACGCGCAGCAGGAAATTCGCGACTACGCCAACGCGATGTTCGCGCTCATCCAGCCGATCGTGCCGATTGCGGCCGAGGCGTTTCTCGATTACAACCTGGGCGGTGCGCATCTCTCGCGGCTCGAGATTGAGGCCTTGCGCTCGGGCCAGCCGTTGGCGACGGAGAACAAGCGCGAGAAGGCGGAGTGGGAAGAAAAAAGGGAGCGGTTGGGACTGTAGAAATGACCCCGCAGCAATTCATCACCAAATGGCAGCGTGTGCAGCTCAGCGATCTCGGCGCGCCGGGACGTAGCAGCATTTCCTCGACTTCTGCGAGCTGCTCGGCCACTGTTTCGAGGTACACAACATACTGCCGGATCCCGCCGGCTGGGGAGGAAACCATGAAGAAACCCAAACCCGTCGATCCCATCGTTCTCGCAACGACCACCGCGGCCCTTGCCACGCTCGCCGTAGAAGCCGGCCGCAGCGACGCATCGGAAGCCACCAAGGCGCGGTGGGCCGATTGCAGCAATCTGTTCAGTTGGTGGAAAGGCCAGCCGCCGCCGCAAGACATCGTCATTCAGATGGCGCAACGTCTGCTGCGCGACCCTGCGCGGGTGCGTGGAATTCTCGAAAAGCTCCGGCAGCAACCAGACAGTATTGCCTGCAAGTTCGCGGCCAGAGTCGAGTCGCCAATACTCATCATCACCGAGGCCAAAGTCGAAGGAACGCCATGAACGCCGAACTTGACGATCGACTGAAACGGCTGGAAGATCAAGTCAAGCGCCTCGAACAGATCATCCACAACATGAGCCCGGCCGGTCCCGGCAGTCTGCTGCGAGCGAAGTTGTTTCAGATCGTGGATGATGACGGCCGCGAGCGGATCGAGATGGGGGTCGGAACGAACGGCCCATTCATCTATTTTCGTGAAGCTGACGGCGCGAGCAAGATTGCGATCGACGTCAACTATGGCGCGCCGGAGTTGTGGCTCGCGCCGCCGGACGGTCGGCGCGCGCTCAAGTTGCGGGTCGATAAGGACGGCCTGCCGCACGTGGAGCTTGCCGACGCCTCGGCCACGGTCCGCGCGGAGCTGTGCATTTCGCCGGTCGGACCCGCGATGTTCCTCTACGACAAAGATGGAAAAGGTCGCTGGTCGCAGTGCGTTCTCCCCGATGGTTCGCCGAGTCTCTCGCTCTTTGATGCACATGGGGCACATGGAGTCGTAATCAGTTCGGGCCCGACAGGCACGGGCATGGCATTGAATGACTCGTCCGGCAAACCGCGAGCGACGGTGATGCTCGATGCGGAGGGCAACCCAGCGATTCAGTTGAACGCCGCTGAGGACAAGCGAAGCATCCGTTTGCGGATCGATGCGGAGAATAACGGCATGCTGATCTACGACGACGAAAACGTCATCCGCATCCTGACCGGCGTCAGTTCCAACGGCGATTGCGCATTGATCCTGGGCAACCGCGCGGGCGAAGATCGCGTCGTCCTCGATTCGAACGCCGAGACGAGCGGTGTGCGAATCCTCGACTCCAACGGCGCGCTGCGAATTCTCGCCGCCGTAAACGCCGACGAACAGCCGTGGATCACCGTCTACGACCAGCACCAAAAGACACGAGTGCGAATCACCCTCCTGCCCGACGGCAGCCCCGGCGTCTGGCTCTGCAATTCGGACGGAAAAGCCGAGGTTTCGATGGCCGCGCAACACCCCGGTCAGGGCTTCTCCATCTGTGATAATTCAGGAAAAGTGCGTGCGATACTGGCTATGCGTGGAACAGATCCGTGCTTGGTGATGGTAGGTGAGGACGGAAAGCCAACGCACAAGTTTCCGTGAGCGAAATCGCACATACAGTCGCGCCAAAGTTGCAATAGTGTACGTAAATCGTTAAATATCAATAGGTACGCAAAATCGCTCGGAAACCTTTTTCACCACGTCGGACGCCTTTTTTGGCAGGCCGAACGCCTCCAAGCCCATGTCGAACGTCTCCGAGACCACATCGGACGCCTTTTTGGGCCGCCTCCACGCCTACAAGTTGTGCTCGGACACATTTTTGACCACATCGGACGCCTTTTTTGGTAGGCCAAACGCATCAGAGCATTTGTCGGAGACATTTTTGTGTGTGACGGATGCCTCCGAGTGGCCTCGCCACAGCTTCTTGGCCAGAGCGAACGGCTGCGAGGTGGCGTCGGACGATCCTAGATGAGAAAGAGGGATTACGTTCCGACGTTGAGCCTCTTCTCTCGATGTTGCTGCTGGATTTTCCTGATATCGCAGCTTGTTGATCTGATGTTTAGCTTGTCGCCTGTACGCCGAAGGCGTTGAACAATCAGCCCAGGGTCGCGAGTCCACGAGCGCACCCTGAGTTGCTAATCCCCGGTTGAAGATCTACATCAAATCGGTTGTACAACGTCGTCCCGCGACCACACGTCGGAGCAATGTCTGAGAGACTGGCGAATAAGCGATCCGCCGTGGTATCCTCTCACTGCCATTCAGGCGTGACCATCTGGTTTCGATCATCAGAAAGGACGGGGAGCTATGGCTGAGTTCTGGGAAGCGATTCATATACGTGGGCAGCAGACGGACGCGGTGTGGCTGACGTTCTCGTCGGCGTTTCAGGTGGGGACGACGACGCAGGTGATGCACGCGGCGGATCTGGCACTCATGTTGACGCACGTCAATGAGCGGGACGTGCAGAAGGACGTGTGGGATGACGCGGTCGCGGCGGTGAAGCTGAACTTTGATTTCATCCACGATATGGTGGTGCGGGCGCCGGCCGTGTTGGACGAGATGCTCGAAGACGATGACCCGCTGAACGATGACCTCGACGATATCTTCAGCGTGGACCCGGACACGCAACATGGGGCCATGAACCGGACGCGGAAGGTGATCTCGTTTTGGACCCGTGTGAATGCGAAGCGGGCCGCGATGACGCCGCCGCTGCCGCCAATCCTGGTGGGTACGACCACCGTCGCCGATCTGCAGACCGCCCTAACGAACCATCCGGGCAAGTTGCAAACGGCCCAGAATGAAGAATCGGAACTGAACGGCAAGAAGAGCCAACTCCAGACGACCACGCGCCGCGTGGACCGGATCAACAAGCGGTGGTACCGGTCCTGGAAAAACAACTTCGCCGAAGGGTCGCCCGAACGCAATGCCCTGTCACAGGTCGATACGGAAGAAGGGACCAACCCGCCGACGGCATTGGAAATCAACACGCTCTTGCAGAGCGGCCTGTTGCTGCTCGTGGCGTATGTGGCGGGCGGCGGCCGGCATGCGACGAGCCTGATCCTGCAATGGCAGGTCGTCGGCGTCGATGCGGACTTCGGGCACAACACGCCGGTGATCCTGGCCGGGCAATCGGTGGGACCGTTCACGGCTGGACAGACCGTGAACTTCCGCGTGCGGGCCGCGAATTCGGCGGGGACGACCGATAGCGTGGTGAAGACGATTACCCTGACGTGACGCGGCACCCGAACGGGAGTTGACATGGCTCGCGCTCACCTGTCGATCGTTTTGTTCCTAAGCACACTCGTGGCCGATCCCGCCGAGCAGCACAATGTCGCGGCGAAGCATCCTGAAGTCGTAGCTCGGCTTTCGGCCCATATTCCCACGCTGGGGAATTGATTTTCCCGCCATTCCGTGTATTTTCTGTGCCTGCAAGCAGCTTGATTTCAACTGCACTTACACGACAGCCGACACCAGGAGAGATCATGGGGTTCCATCAAACTGAAAAACATTGCAACGGCAAGCACTCGTACCATCAAATCGGACTCGTTCGCGGGCAGTTCGGCGATGTACCGGAAGACAAGTGGCTCGATTTCATTGCGGAAGCTGGCTTTGACGGCTGGGAAGAGGCGAGCTGGGAGTTGGACTTGAAGCGATGTGCGACCGACGAGGGCGCTGCGGCCTACGCCAAGGAACGGGTGGCCAAGGCGAAAAAGCGGGGGCTGGAAATCTTCACGGTCGCGACCCACTTGCAGGGACAGGCGCTGGGCGACGAGCCGACTGCGAAGACCTTGCAGTTTTGCGGCGGTGAGGCGGTTGAGGCCTACAAAAAGTGGCGGGCGGCGGGTAACAATCCGCCGAGAACCGATCCGTACTTTGTGCCGGACGAAGTCGGCAAACTGATTCATAAGCAGTCGCTTGACTCGCTGCTCGCATGCGTGCGACTGGCACACTTCCTCGGCAAGGAGCAAAGCCGCACGGTCGTGCTGCCCGGATTCGTCGGATCGCCGGCGCACTGCTGGGCCTCGTGGTTCCTGTTTCCCCCGCTGCCCGGTTCGATCGGCGGGCACGCGATCCCTGACGTGCGCGACGTGAGTTTGGAAATCCTCATCGAGCGGTTTCGGCCGGTGGCCGAGGCGTGTAAGAAATACGGCATGACGTTCGACCTGGAATGCCATCCGAGCGAACGAGCGATGGGCGACATCGAATCGGCGAGCGATTACCTTGCCGCCTGGGATAAGGCCGGGTTCCGCGACCAGATTGGATTCAACTTGGACGGCTCGCACCTGGAATGGCAGGGCGTCTCCGTAATCGAGTTCATCCGCACGTTCGGCGACCGCATCCACTGCGCGCACATCAAAGGAGTTTGGGTCGCGAAGGAGCACACGCGGGCCGGCAGACTCGGCGGCCACCGCCCGATGGGTCACAAGCTCAACGGCTGGAACTTCGTCACCGCGGGAACCCAGCGCGACGCAAACTCGGTTGAAGAGATCATGATCGAACTCAATCGTGCCGGCTTCGACGGAGCGGTATCGATCGAATGGGAAGACAACGATGCCGAAAAGCACTCCGGCGCACGTGCCGCCCTGGCCAACGTCCACCGCGCCGATCTGCCGCCAAGTTTTTCGCGGCACGATGAAACGCTGAAGGCGTAACCGATCCGCAAAAAATTTTGTCGGGAGGAATCGCAATGATTCGAAGCATTTTGGCGGTGATTAGTGGCGGCGTGGCGGGCTGTGTTGTGAACATGGCGATCGTCATGCTTTCGATGGTGATTTTTCCGATGCCGCCGGGCACGGACTTCTCAAACAAGGAAGCGATGAAAACGTACATTGATGCTTTGCCGCTCAGCGGGTTCTTGCTGGTCTTATTGGCGCACGAGGGTGGCACGTTCGCCGGCGGTTTTGTGGCCGGCTGGATTGCCAAACGTTGGCAAATCGTTTTGGGTGGCATCATCGGTGGGCTCTTCTTGGTCGCCGGGTTCATCAATCTGCAATCGATCCCGCTCCCAACCTGGTTCGCGATTGTGGACCTCGTGCTGTACGTGCCGTGCGGAATCGCCGGAGCGATGCTCGCCCAACGTTTCACTTCGTCTAGTGCCGCACCGGCCGCAAGTTGACCCATACCTGGTGCGGGACGGAGGCCATGTGCTTTGGCTGTGCAGCCGGTTTGTGTTCTGAACGTGGTCGGTCTGACGCCTCGACACATCGGAGCCGCCACGCCACGATTGGCCACTCTGGCCAAGCAAGTCCACTGTCTTAACGGAATCGTTCCCGCCGTCACGTGCTCTGCCCAAGCGACGATTTTGACAGGCGAGATGCCGGCACGGCACGGCATCGTCGGCAACGGCTGGTACTGGCGCGAAACGGGCGAAGCGCGGTTTTGGCTTCAATCGAACCGGCTAATTGAAGCGGAGACGGTCTACGCGGGAGCGCGGCGAATGGCGGCGGCGCGCGGCGAACCGTTCACCTGCTCGAAAATGTTCTGGTGGTTCAATCAAGGGGCAGCGGTCGATTGGAGCGTGACTCCGAAACCGCACTACGGAGCCGATGGTTCGAAGGTGTTCGGGATTCACAGCACGCCCGATGATCTGGCACCGCGGCTCGAACGCGAATTGGGGCTGTTTCCATTTCACACCTTTTGGGGACCGATGGCTGGGCTGGCGTGTTCCGATTGGATCGCCCGTGCGGCGGCCCGAGTGATGAAGGAGCATCGCCCAACGCTCGCTCTCGTCTATCTGCCGCACCTCGACTACGACTTGCAGCGATTCGGTCCCGATTCGCCGGTCGTGCCCGAACGGCTGCGCGAGGTCGATTCATGCGCAGGCGTGGTGATCGACGCGGCGCGGGAAATCGGCGCTCGCGTCGTTGTGGTCTCCGAATACGGGCTGGTGCCGGTCGGGCGGCCGGTGCTCATCAACCGCGTGTTGCGCAAGGCCGGCTGGCTTGCGGCCCGGCCGGGTCCGTTCGGCGAGATGCTCGATACATTTAGTAGTAAGGCGCTCGCAGTCGCGGACCATCAAATCGCCCACGTGTACGTTCGAGATCCCGCGATCGCACCGGCCGTTGCCGAGCGACTGCTCGCGGCCGGCGGCGTCGCGCGCGTGCTCGACCGCACCGATCAGCGTGAAATCGGTCTCGACCACCCGCGCTCCGGCGACCTCGTCGCGCTCGCCGCACCAGACGCGTGGTTCGCGTACCCGTACTGGCTCGACGACGACGCTGCCCCCGACTTCGCGCGCACCGTGGACATCCATCGCAAGCCCGGCTACGACCCGTGCGAACTGTTCATCGACCCAGCCATCACGCTTCCAAAGCTGCGCGTCGCGCGGCGGCTGCTCCAAAAAATGCTCGGCTTTCGATACTTGATGGACGTCGTGCCACTCGACCCGTCGCTCGTCCGCGGCAGCCACGGCCTCGCGCCCACCGACCCGCTCGACGGGCCAGTGCTCATCAGCGACGCCGCCGCACACGAGCCTTCGACTAGTATGACTGGACTGAAGGACTGGCTACTCGGCATGATGGGCTTGCGTTGAACGATCGAGAGAATTAACGACGAGGTGAGAACATGAAAGACAAGGCCCCGTTCACTGTCACACTGGAAAAGGGCCAGTTCGCGTTCCTGACCGAAATGGCCAAGAAGTACCAGCTACCCGACGAGTCGAAGGCTCTGCGGTGTCTCATCAATTATTCGATTGAGCAGCAAGCCCAGCAAGCAGCGATTTTCGGCGAGAGCCGTTGCTTGGACTGCTGAAGCTCGGAGGCTAAATGGACCAGCGGCCGAATGAAAAGCTGCTGCCGATTACGATTCTCGATGGGATGATCTTGGTTGCGGCGTCCGCGGTGTCATTGTGGCTGTTTCGGTGCTTTGGTCCAAACAGTTACGTTCATCTTCTGCCTCCCGTGGACATGTTTGACTGGTTGCTGTTCACGGCGTTTGTTCAGTACGGTCCGACTAGTGCGGAGTCTCAAAGGCGAAAAGACAAGCGGGCCGCAGGAATTCGCCGATCTGGTGCGGCGCGACGGGGGCCTGGTTTTCCTATCGCATCTCGAAGAACGCATGGACTGGGAAATTGACGGGCTGACGGGCGTCGAAATCTACAACACGCACGCGGACGTGAAGGACGAAAAGCGGTTTCAGGCGGCTTTTCGCAACCTGCTCGTCTTGTTCGGACTGCTTCCCGCCTTTCGCGAGTATCCGCAAGAGTCGTTCGCGGCTCTGCAGGATTACCCGGCCGACTACCTGAAACGTTGGGACGAACTGACGCAGAAGTCGCGGCTTACCGGGGTCGCCGCGAACGACGCACATCAAAACCAGGCAGTGATCTTCAAACTTACCGACCAGGGCATGGCACGGATGGAGGACGCACTGGGCAAGAAGATCATCGAGCTTGACCCGGCGAAAGTCGACTTTCTCAAGCCGCTAGTGGGCGACAAGAAGCCGGGCGAGGTCATCTTCGAACAGTATCTCGATCGCTACGAGCACAGCTTCCGGCACGTGAGCACGCACCTGCTGATGAAGGAATTGACTCGCGAGGCCGTGTGGGACGCGCTCAAGGTCGGTCGCGCGTACGTCGCGTTCGATTGGATGGCCGACCCGAGCGGTTTCGTGTTTCGGGCCGATCGCGGTGATTCGACTTGGCAAATGGGCGGCGAGGTGCCAAATCTGGCCGGTCTTCGATTGCGCGCCGCGGCTCCCGTTTCCGGAACCATCAAGCTCGTTCGTGACGGAAAAGTGATCGAGCAAAAAGACTCTCGTACTCTCGAACTGGCCATCACCGAGCCAGGCAATTACCGCGTGGAAGTGTGGCTCAAGATTGCCGATGAGGATCGGCCGTGGATCCTGTCGAATCCGATCTACGTCCGCAGGTCAAAGTAAGTGACGGATCGATTGTAAGACTGCTGCGGTGTGAGGAAGGTGCAGCGGCAGGCCCGATTTGCCGGCCGTCGTTAAGTTCATGGCCAAACGCCTCAGGTCTTTCAGCTCATCGACGTCGTACCAGGAATCTAACACCGCCGGCTGCACCCCGGCCGCGGCCGCCCGACGTATCGTTTGGTCGAAGACATCAGATGTGCTCCAATCGATGTCGGCGAAAACTTCTGGAATCATCCGGCTCATACCGATCAAGTAGTAACCGCCATCGTCGCACGGGCCGATGACCAGTTCGTGCTGTTGCAGTACGCTGAATGCTTGCACGATTCGATCGAATGGCAGGTCGGGTGAATCGGAGCCGATGAGGACCACCGGTTTGTCTCCCTGGTCGAATCGTTGTTGGACAAATGCAGCCATGCGGTCGCCCAGGTCGCCGTCGATTTGTGATTGAAATTCAAATTGATCACCGGCAAGTCGCCGAAAGTAATCCTCTGCAGTGCAAGGAGTGAATGCCAGCACGCGAAGCGACGGGAGCGAGATCAGACGCGGCAACAAGTCATGCAGGAATGCTTCGTACAGCCGAGCGGCCGCGACGGGACCGATGACCGCAGCCAGCCGGCTCTTCACCTCGCCTGGCCGCGGCTCTTTGGCAAAGATGCCGAGCACACTCTGCACGTTAAGATCCTCCGAGGGAGGACATTCACGCAGAGGCGCCGAGGGCGCAGAGCGGGATGCGAATGCCCGCGGGCCAGCGGGAAAAATTCTCTGCGACCTCTGCGCCCCTGCGTGAAACCTCCTACTGCTCTGCCTTCAGTTGCCGACGCAACAGTACCTCGTTCACCGTTCCCCGAAACCGTACCTTGCCGTTGATTTCGACAACCGGGACACATTCGTCGAACTGTGCCTTGAGAGCCGGGTCGCGGTCGATGTCGATCTCGGTGACGGCGAGGTGGAATCGCCCGCTGTACTGTTCAAGCAGGTGCTTCGCGTCATCGCACAAATGGCAACCGGCCCGCGTGTAAATGACTACGGCGAGTCCATTTCCTATCGGCCGGCCCACGGATCAGACCTCCGGCAGCACGTAGGGCTTACGGTACTCGCGCGTGAGAAACTTGTTGGCCTCGTCGTCGCCGATGTAGCTTTGCGACTGGGGATCGAAGCGGAGTTTTCGGCCCACGCGCCAGGCGGTGTTTCCCATGTGGCAGAAGCTGGATGAAATGTGTCCCTCGCCGATGTCGAAATTCGGCAGCTTGCCAGACTTGATGCAGTCCACGAAATTCTGCTTGTGCGCGGTGTCATGTTGCGAGTTTGGCGACGCAGTGCCCGCGTCGGTCGGTTTGCCGTCGGGTCCGAAGGCACGCCACCGCGAGTTTCCGATCACGACGTATCCGTTCGTGCCGTAGACCGCGGCGCCCTCCGACTCGCCCTCGAAGTTGTAGCCGCTCCAGATTCGCATTTCATAGCACATCGACGCGCCGGGGAATTCCCAAGTCACTAGTTGCGTGTCGGGCCATTCCTGAGCGTCGTCAAAGACATACTTTCCGCCCGATGCCGACACAGCCGTCGGCCAGTCGGGAAGCTTTTTGCCCTGGCCGCGAAATCCCGCCGTGAGTGCGCGGCGGGCGTAATCGATGCGATGAACGCCGTCGTTGCCGAGATCGCCAGTGCCGTAATCGAAGAACCAGCGCCAAGAGCCGTGGAACCGGGCGGGGTTGAAGGGTCGCTTCGGCGCCGGGCCAAGCCACATATCGTAGTCTACGCCCTTCGGCGGTTCGGAATCTTTGGGGAATCCGATCGGTCCCTGTTTCGCACTCTCCCATGCGTGGGCAAACGTGACTTTGCCGAGAGCCCCCGTGGCGATGTACTCCATCGCGTCGGCGAAGTGCTGGCCGCTGCGCGACTGGCAGCCGACCTGAATGACCCGCTGGTGTTTGCGAGCCACCTTGAGCATCGCCTGCCCTTCGCGGATGTTGTGCGACGCCGGTTTCTCGACGTACACGTGCTTGCCAGCCTGACACGCTTGAATCGACGGGATCGCGTGCCAGTGGTCGGGCGTGCCGAGCACGATGGCATCGATCGACTTGTCGTCGAGGATCTTGCGGTATTCTCCCACGGCCTTGGGCGGCGTGCCGCGCACCTTCTCAACCGTTTCGATGCCGCGACGGAGCACCGATTCGTCGATGTCGCAGACGTACGCGACATCGACCTCCTTCATGCCGAGAAACCCGCTGAGCAGTCCGCCACCTCGGCCGCGGAATCCGATCATGCCGATCGTGACCTTTTCGTTCGGACTGACCGCGGCCGCTCGGCCGACCGACAACGCGCCGAGGCCAAGACCCATCGAACCCACGAAAAACGTGCGGCGGTTCATGTCGCTCATGGCAATCTCCGTGGAACAGGATGCGGCAGGGTGTACTCACGAAACCATCACGATGGAGTGTCCCTTATACGCCAGCCGGCCCGCACATTCCAGCGGGATCGGGCTGCATACCCGCTGCTGCGCGGTGCGATAGATCATGGAGGGAAATCCCCCGTGGCGTTCCGAGCAGCGTCGGTTTGCGTTGAACGGAACGGCACGGAGGCCGTTCTCTACAGGATTCTGTCGCAGAAGCGTGTATGCATCCACGGGTGGCCCGGACGGCGGGTGGCCCGGACGGCTTTGCGTCCGGGTCGCGAAGCGACAAGATGTTCGGGGCGGCTGACGAGTGCATGGGACAATTGTCATTGAGTGGGGACAGCCGATAACCTCTTACTGCTCTCCAGGTGCCCTCGCGGCTGGGCTAGAAGTCCTCCCGTCGCTACCGCATGATCGGCGGTCATGCCCGACAACCTTCTCTACTATGTCGATCCCGGTGCGCCGCGACTGGTCTATCTCGAGCCATTGTCCAAGAGCAATCAGGATTGCAACCGGCCATTAGCGGATGTCTTGCATTCCTTCAAGGAATCGAGATTATGAAGGTGAGGGCCGTGCTCTGACATCTTTACAACAGATGTAAGTATGGGCGCGCTGGTAATCAACTTAGTGGCACTCAAAACATCTGCCGGCCGTGAAAAATAGAATCCTTGCGCACTCGGACATTTGAAGAGACGGAGTTTTTGAACCTGGCACTCATTTTCCACACCTTCCGCGATGATTTCGAGGCCCAGTTCTAATCCAAGATCGACGATGCTTCGGACGATTTTGGAATCCCGCCCAGCGATTCCCAAATGCTGTATGAATGAACGATCAATCTTCAAGATATCCACGGGAAGACGTTGCAGATAACTGAGAGACGAAAAGCCCATTCCAAAATCATCCAGGGCCAATTTGATTCTACGGTCCTTGAAATACGGTAGAATTTTCGATACCGCGTTCATATTTTCAATCAACGCGCTCTCCGTGATTTCCAGTACGAGATCGATCCCATCGAGGTCTGATTGCCGCAAAATCCGATCGATCTGCAGAATTAGATCGCATTGTCCAATTTGCCTCCCCGAGAGATTGACGCTCATCCAAAATTGAAGCCATTGCCAAACTGTATACGCCATTGGGCCATTTGGCGGCATGCCTCCGTCAGCGACCACAGTCCGATGGAGTCAATCAAGCCCACTTCCTCCGCTACTGGGATGAATTCGGCTGCCGAGATAAGGCCGCGTTCGGGATGCTGCCACCTGATTAGTGCCTCAAAACCCCGGAGCTGACCATTGAGCAAACTAATAATGGGTTGGTAGTGGAGTGTGAATTCCTGGCGTTTAAGAGCATGATGCAGATCGGTCTCAATGCTCATGCGCTTCAGGGCGAGTCGGCCCAAACTTTCATCAAACATGACATGACATCGGCCTCCATTGAGCTGGGCGCGAACCATGGCCGCGTTCGCGTCGTGCAACATCTCCTCGGCATCCTTATAGGCCGGGGCACTCAAGACGACCCCTATGCTCATGCTTAAAAAGACCTCTTGGTTTCCGATATTGAATGGAAACGAGAGCGTCTGTTGAATTTCTTGCGCAAGGCATTCGGCTTGAACCCTGCCATTGACTCTGATGAGAGCAGCAAATTCGTCCTGGCCCCCACGGGCTAGAGTAATCAGTGCGTCATCCGCGCTGCCACTTCGCAGGGCCTTATCTGTCCTTTTCCCAACCAAGCCAAGTAGTTCATTGCCAGCCGCATGTCCCAGGCTGCCATTGACGACTTTGAAACGATCGATGTCTAACAAGAACAAGGCAAAGGAGCGATTGGAATCTCTTCGCAATCGCGAAATTGCCCAATTGAGGTTTTCGACGAACTGTTCCCTATTAGAAAGGCCGGTCATCAAGTCGTGGTGATGACGCGTCAAAAAGCCTATGGCCGAAACCAGACCAAATGCACCCATATATCCCCATATCGACTGCCATTTCAAGGGAAGGACTGGGCCAAAGGAAACAGTGATCATGCACAAACTAGTCCATATGACCAGAAGGGCAATGAAACGAAACTGCACCAGATAGCGGTACGTTAAATTCATAATTGACTCCCTCTTTCCGCATAAATTGTTGACTTTCAGGCGATAGTCGGCGGTAAATCAATTCTCGAATAGTCCAGCGACCTGCCAAGGCAAAGTCTATGGCCCATAGTTTTGCAGCCCAAGCCACAAGAATAGTTCTTGCTTAATGAATATTAGGTCGCCATTGGTCGAGATTTACCAAAAGTCAACTGCATACGGGAAAGTCCCTATGTCGTACAAGAGGCGAGTGGCCCAGACGGCTTTGCGAGCGTGTCCGGGAATTCGTTCGGGTCGCGAAGCGACAAGATGCTCACGGCGGCCGAGGAGTACAGCGGACAATTGTCATTGTGTGGTGACAGCCGACAACCGCTTGCTGCTTCGCAGCCCGGACGCGAAGCCGTCCGGGCCAGTGCGTCTGCAAGTGTGTCTTGGTCAGAGAGGTGTGAGTCCTCTTCAGGCACGCGCTCTCCGGCCTGTAACGGAAGGTAACTGCGTCGCCGTGAGGCGAGGTGGGAAGCAAC
>Ga0247727_10008266_pt1 | contig 19389 bp, 17 predicted proteins | sample WisWelCaveWW1625_FD_202498 | JGI IMG/M metagenome (GOLD analysis project Ga0247727, IMG submission 202498) | Biofilm microbial communities from Wishing Well Cave, Virginia, United States - WW16-25 | ecosystem: Environmental > Aquatic > Deep subsurface > Groundwater > Cave microbial mat | place... | reverse complement strand
ACCATCTTCTGCCGGAACTCCGGCGGGTATGCTGCTCGACTACGGGGCATCGTGAACCTCCTTCAATCCCTACATTGAAATGTGTCCACGAAAGCGGGTCAACTCCACTATCCCCCGCGTCGAAGTCGCAATTCTACTTGTGACCTTGACCCCGGCTCGCGTTAGGGATAGCAGTCTGCTGGACCAGTAGCCTCCCCACAACTCGTTGTCGCTTGGGTGAGGGACTCCTGTGTAGAAACGCGTTAAGTTCGGTTTGAATCCAAGTTGTTCCGCAACCTTGCGGTGCAACTTAAGAGGATCAAAACAAGGGTGGTGGTAGCAATCCTCCGGCGACTCTTGAAAAGCGTCCTTGGCATGCCTGAACAAATTCTGCACATCGAAAAATGCCATCGAATACAACGTGGGACTGGGTGCAGACACATCGCCGCTCATTTGCTCCCCCACAAATAAAAACCCCACCGGGGGCCTTGCGACCAAGTCCGATGGGGGGCTAATTGCGCTGCAATTATATACCTCGCTACTTCCTCGCAGTCGCTCGCTGCGACAGTACAAAGATTCAGCACCCTACTATGTCGGAGGGTCCAACAATCCTCGATTTTTCAAGGGCCTCAGACCAATCCGTCGGGCCAATCCGTTCTGGAACCAGGTTGCTAAGCCGTTCCTCCCACCGTCAGGCCGTCGATTTTCAGCGTCGGCTGGCCGACCCCCACCGGCACGCTCTGGCCTTCCTTGCCGCAGGTGCCCTGCCCCCCGTCCATGCGCATGTCGTTGCCGATCATGCTCACGCGCGTGAGCGCATCCGGGCCGTTGCCAATGAGCGTGGCACCCTTGACCGGATAGGTGACTTTGCCTTTTTCAATCATATAAGCCTCGGAGGCGGAGAACACGAACTTGCCGCTGGTGATGTCCACCTGCCCGCCGCCGAAGTTGACCGCATACAGGCCCTTGGCCACGCTGCGGATGATTTCCTGCGGATCGCGTGTGCCGGCGAGCATGCAGGTGTTGGTCATGCGCGGCATGGTCATGTGCGCGAAGGACTCGCGCCGCGCGTTGCCGGTGACCGGCATTTTCATCAGTCGCGCGTTCAGGCTGTCCTGCATGTAGCCGCGCAGTATGCCGTCCTCGATCAGCACGGTGCACCGGGTCGGGTTGCCTTCGTCGTCCACCGTGAGCGAGCCGCGCCGGCCGGGCAGCGTGCCGTCATCCACCACCGTCACGCCGCGCGAGGCCACGCGCTCGCCGATCTTGCCGGAGAACGCCGAACTGCCCTTGCGGTTGAAGTCGCCTTCCAGCCCGTGGCCGATCGCCTCGTGCAGCAGGATGCCGGGCCAGCCCGGCCCCAGCACCACGGTCATAGTGCCGGCCGGCGCGGGCCTGGACCCCAGGTTGACGAGCGCCTGGCTCACCGCCTGCTGCGCATAGCCCGTCAGCACTGCGTCGCTGAAATGCGCATAGTCGGTCCGCCCGCCGCCACCTGAAAAACCCATTTCGCGCCGCCCGCCGCCTTCCGCGATGACCTGCACCGACAGGCGCACCAGCGGGCGCACGTCGGCGGCCAGCACGCCATCGGAGCGCGACACCAGCACCACCTCGTATTCGCCGCCGAGGTGCGCCATCACCTGCGTCACCCGCGGATCGGCGGCGCGGCACAGGCCTTCGAGCTTCTCGAGCAGCTTGATTTTCTGCTCCGAGTCCAGCGACGCCAGCGGATCGACCGGCTGATAGCGCATGGGCGGCGCGCTTTTCCGGGTGATTTTTCCCTCTTGGGATTTTCCCGTGTGGGCAATGGCACGGGTTGCACGAGCGGCATCCTGCAACGCCGAAAAACTTATTTCATCGGAATAGGCGAAAGCGGTCTTCTCGCCGGAGATGGCGCGCACGCCCACGCCCTGGTCGATCGAGAAGCTGCCCGACTTGACGATGCCTTCCTCCAGGCTCCAGCCCTCGGCGCGCGTGTACTGGAAGTAAAGGTCGGCGTAGTCGAGCCGGCGCGTGGCGAGCGCCCCGTAAACCGCCTCCAGCCTGCGGCTTTCGAGGTCGAACGGCGCGAGCAGGCAGGCCTCGGCGGTGGACAGGAGCACATCGGTATCCATCAACGCATTTTCCTCTTATTCACTGAAGCGGGTTGCCGGCGCCCTCCAGCGCGCCCGGCGTCGGCACGGGGAGCTGCAGCTTCTCGACCTTGGGGTCCGACCAGGTGCCGGTAATGGTGTAGTCGAAGGCGAACATCTTGCCGAGGGGGTTCTTGAAGATGCGCCCGGCAATCAGCGTCGCGACCCCGGCCACCGGATTCACCAGGCTCAGCACCGTCGAGGCGGTGTCGCCGAGCTGCGGGATCACCTTGACGCTCAAATTCTGCGTCTCGAGCGACAGGTCGATCTGGCCGGCCATGTTGACGTCGGCCGCCGGCCCGCGCATGTGGAATTCCTTCATCGACATCACGCCGCGCTCGATCGCCATCGCGCTCGCGATGCGGTCGAACTGGAAGCCCTTGGAGAACACGTCGCGGAAATCGAGCGCAATGCGCCGCGGCAGCATCTGCAGGCTGAACAACGACACCAGTTTGCCGATGCCGGGTTCGATTTCGAGGAACTGCCCGTCCTCGGCCTGCATTTGCAGATTGCCGGCGAGCGTGGCGTAGTCCAAGTTTACCGGGTCGCCATTCCAGGCGAGCGTGCCCTCCAGTTTGCCGCGCCCGCCTTTCAGGTGCTCGGGGTAGCCGAAGCGGTCGAGGAACCGGCCGGCGTCGCTCACGTCGAGCTTGAACGCGAGCGTGGTGCGCGAGCCCTTGCCCTGCGTCCACAGGCCGCTGCCCGAGAGCGCGGAATCCGGGTTGGTCATCGCCAGCTTGTCGATGCGCCAGCTGCGTTGGTCCGGGCCCTCGTGCCGCGCCTGCACCTCGACGCGGCCCAGCTTGCGGCCGCGGTGCGTGAAGTTGTCGGCAACGATGTCCACCGCAGGCAGGTCCTTGAGGCCCTGGCCCGCTGCGGCAGGCTCCTCGCCGGCTGCCGCCTGCCTGGGGCTCGGCGAGTCCTCGGGCAGCGCGAAGCGCGTGAAACGCGCCACCAGTCGTCCGCTGCCCTCGCCGCGGTAGACCAGATCGCCGGCGAATTCCGCCGCGCTCACGTTCGCCGACCAGCCGCCGCCGTCGGCGACGCCCTGCAGCGTAACGCCGCGCATGCGCTTGCCGAGCGCATCAAGCACGCCGACCTTGAGATCGTAACTCGCGCCTTCGCCGCCGCTGCCGCCCTCGGCGAGCAGCGCTAGCCAGCGGTCCAGGTCGAGCGCGGGCAGCGCGCCGCGCACCGTCATGCCGCGGCGCTCGGGGATGCGTAGTGTCTCGCCCGCGACCGGGTTCAGCGTCACCAGCGAGCGCTGAACTTGCAAGGAATTTCCATGTACGGCGCGCAGGAATTCAGCCGAAACGACGCGGCCGGTCGCCGGCCCGAGCGCGACGGAGATGCGGTCGCGCGCTTCGCCCGGGAACAACTCGACGCGCAACGGCAGGACCTCGGCGGCGCCTTTCGCCAGCGGCGCGGGAAGCGCGCTGGCGACGCCCTCGAGCGGGGATTCGAAGCTCAATTGCGCGCGCCCCTCCTTCACCGCCACCGTGGCGGTGTAGCGCGACGCGCCGCTCAGCCGCCGGCGCCACGGATGGTCGAACAGCGGACGGATGCCGTCCACGGTGGCCCGCCCCTCGGCGACCACCAGCACGCCGCTGTCGGGCTTGGAGCCGCCCGAGATCCGCACCTCGCCGCCGAACAACTGGCCGCGCACGTCGGCCACCGTGAGCGAGGCTTCGGTAAAACTCATGCGCCCGCTCGCGCGCTCGACCGGCGGCAGCCTGGGGTCGACCGTGATGCTGTTGGACGCGAACTGGAACTCGCCCGCGACCTTGCTGCGGGCCATGTCGTCCAGCGCCAGATCCAGGCGCAGGCGCAGCCTGCCGCGGCCGGCAGATGCCATGCCGTCGGTGTAGCCGCCGAGCATGCGGCGCACAGGGCTTTCCCGGATGTAGTCGAGGAAAATCGCCGTCGGCCCTTCGGCGCCGCCCTCCACGATCAGACGCGGCTGCGCATCGAGCAGGCTTGGCAGGGTAACGCGCACGTTGGCGAGCTTCGCGCCGAGGATCGTGCCGCTGCGCCCGACGATGTCGATCCTGTCGCGCTCGAACATCAGCTGGCCTTCGATCGCCTCGATGCGCGGCCAGCCGCTGGCATAGTCGAGCACCGCGCCCGAGACCCTGGCCGATACCTGGAACTGCCCCTTGGCCGGGTCGGCGAACGGGAAGTCGCGCAGGTCGCCCTTCAAACGCAGGCGCGCGTCGCTCGCCTGGCCCGCGAGCACGCCGCTCGCCACCCATTCGCGCGTGCGCATTCCCATGACCGCGGAAAGAGGCAGGTACTTGGCGGTGCTCTTGCCGTCGGCGCGCGACAACTGCGCCGAGAGGTCGACCGTGCCGGGTCCCTCGCCGCTCCATGCGTACGTGCCGTAGGCGGTACCGGCCAGGTCTTCGTTGGCGAAACTCAGGTTGGCGAGGCGAACGCCCAGACCTCCGTCGGCGGCACGCTCCCAGCCGAATTCGCCGTTCAGGGAATCGAGTGCTACGCGTGGTTCAGGAAACACCTTGGGCAGATCGAACTCGCTCTTGCGCGAGGCGAGGTAGACCGCGCCCCTGGATTCGTTCGCCTCAAGATTGCCCGACAGGTTGGCGAATCCCGGGATGCTGCGCCAGGCGTTCATGGTGAGCCCCGCGAAGCGGGCCCTGGCGGTGAAATTCGCGCGGTCGGGCAGTTCGCCGGTCCAGTCGAACTTCGCGTCCAGCAGGTCGCCCTGCGGCCGAAGCTCGGCGAGCAGCGCGCGCAAGTCCGCGGGAAACGGCAGGAACTCGGCCAGATGGGCGAGCGGCGCGAGCTCGATCAGGTTGGCGCTGACCGAGCCGCGCTGCGTCAGCGTGGTGCCGCCGGCCGCGCCCTGCGCGCCGACCGACCCGGGCTCCCAGCTGGCGCGAAAGCTGGTGGCGCTCATCGCCGGCGAGCCGGGGCTCGCGAGCGCGAGGTTGTGCACGCCGAAATCGTAACCGCGGGCGGTCTCGCGCCCGTAGACCCGGCCGCGCACGCTGGTGATTTCGAGCAGCGGCAGGTTGCGGGCGAGCCGCGCGGCTACGTTGGTCAGCGCCACGTCGGCGGCGGCCTGCGCGACCCTGCCGCCCGCGAGCGTCGCCCAGAGGCGCAGCGCGCCCTCGCCGCGGCGCACGTCGAGCGGGTAATCCACCCAGGCGCGCCAGCCGGCAAGGTCAGTATAGCCGAATTCGGCGTAGACGCGTCCATTCCACCTCGAGAACTGGCGCAGGCTCGCGCCTTCGAGCCGCGCGCGCACTTCCAGGCCGGGCCCGAGCTCGCGCGGCGGGCGCGCCGCGAGGCCCACCGAGTGCTCGTCGCCGTCGTTGTCGAGGCGGAATTCGAGCGCCGAGAGCTTGAGCGGCGGTGCCTTGCGGACCTCGTCCTGCCATTCGACTTCGGCGCCCCGGATCACGATCTGGCTCTGGCTGAGAATCCAGTCGATGAGCTTGCCCTCGCCCTTGTCGCCCGAGACGCGGATCCCCGCCACGTACAGGTCGCCCTTGGCGTCGCGCCGCACCGTCAGCTTCGGCCCGTCGATCACGAAGGCGTGCAGGCGCAGCTCGCGCGCGAACAGGGACCGCCAGGCGACCACGTTTTCCACTGCGGGCAGCACCAGCGCTTCGCGGCCTTCGCCGTCGTAGACGCGCACGTCGGTGATCGACAGCCGCGGCCGCAGCCCCTGCCAGTCGGTAGCGAGCGCGCCTATCGTCACCGGCAGCCCGACCGAGCGCGAAATCGCGGCGACGATATCGCCGCGGTAGCGCTCGACGTTGGGCAGCAGCCAGTAGCGCAGTACAAGGAAGACGACCGCGAAGGCGAAAAATGCCGCCCAGGCGAGAATCTCCAGCGCACGCAGCAGGTTTCTGAGCGGGGTTCGCATTGCGCTTCGGAAAGCTCCTGTATTCTAGCTGTAAATGCCGGATCCGATTCGGAAAATCGCCCTTTCGCGCTACGCCGCGCTGCGCCTCGCCGCGCATCCGGAACTGGCGGCCGAGGTGGACTTGGAACGCGCCGCGGGGCAAGCGTTCAGCGCCGCCGAAATGAACAACGCGCTTGCCGGTTCGCGCGATGACGACGAAAACGCCCTCAAGCGCCGCCTGCGGCGCCTGCGCGAGCGCGTCCTGCTGCGCACGATGGCGCGGGACCTGGAGAGCGCGGCGGACCTGGCGGAGGTCGCTGCCACGATGAGCCGTCTCGCCGAAGCCAGCATCCGCGCCGCGCTCGAGTGGCTGAACCAGCATGACCTGATTGTCGTCGCCATGGGCAAGCTGGGCGGGCGCGAATTGAACGTGTCTTCGGACATCGATTTGGTCTTCGTGCATCCGGACGGGGGCAATCCGCGCCAACTCGAGCGCACCGGGCGCAAGCTCATCGCGCTTCTCAGCGACGTCACCGAGGACGGTTTCGCTTTCCGCGTCGACATGCGGCTGCGGCCCTACGGCGACGCGGGCGCGCTGGTGAGCAGTTTCGATGCGCTGGAAGCCTATTTCGTCGCCCAGGGCCGCGAGTGGGAGCGCTACGCCTGGATCAAGGCACGTCCAATCTCGGGATCGAAGCACGCGGAACTGGCCGCCATCGTGCGGCCCTTCGTCTACCGCAAGTACCTGGATTACGGCATGCTCGAGGCGATGCGCCGCCTGCACACGGAAGTGCGGCGCGACGCGGCGCGGCGCGAGCTGGCCGAGCACGTCAAGCTCGGCCCCGGCGGCATCCGTGAAATCGAGTTCATCGCGCAGGCGCTGCAGCTGGTGCGCGGCGGGCGCGATCCCGAACTCACCGCGCGACCGACTCTTGCGGTCTTGGACCTTCTACGGAAGAAAAAACTTCTTCCTGAAAATGCAAAGACAGAGCTCTCCGAGGCGTACATCTTCCTGCGCAATGTAGAGCACCGGCTGCAGTACCTGGACGACGCACAGACGCATGAGCTTCCCGCCAACGAAGAAGACCGCGCGCGGCTCGCGCAGATGGCCGGCTTCGCGTGCTGGGACGCCTTTGTTGCGGTACTGAACGCGCACCGCCAGGCGGTCACGCGCCATTTCCAGTCGGTCTTCGCCGAGTCGGGGACCGAGGGCGAGGCGAAACCCTGGCCGGAGCATCCGCGCCTCGCGAGCTTGCGCGCGAGCCAGCGCTACGCGCAGCTGCCGGAGGACTCGAAGCGCCGCTTCGACGCGCTGGTCCCGGCGCTCGCGCACGCGGCCGCCGCGACGGCCGACCCGGAAATGAGCCTCGCGCGCGGCGTCGACCTGCTCGAAGCGATCGCGCGCCGCGCCGCCTATCTCGCGCTGCTGGCGGAGCGGCCCGAGGCGCTGGAGCGCGTCGCGCGCATGATCGGCGCCTCGAGCTGGGCCGCCGAGTACGTCACGCGTCATCCGCTGCTGCTGGACGAACTGCTCGACGACCGGCTGCTGTATTCGGCGCCGGACTGGCGCGAGTTCGAGCTCGGCCTGCGCGGCGCGCTCGCCGCAGCGGGCGGCGACGTCGAGCGGCAGATGAACGCGGTGCGCGAGCAGCACCAATCGCAGCTGTTCCGCCTGCTGGCGCAGGACCTCGCCGGCCTGCTCGCGGTGGAAGTGCTCGCCGACTACCTGTCGCAGCTCGCCGACATCGTGCTGCAGGTCTCGCTGCAAGCGGCCTGGTCCCAGCAGGCCTCGCGCCACCGTGAGCAGCCGCGCTTTGCCGTGATCGCCTACGGCAAGCTCGGCGGCAAGGAGCTGGGCTACGCCTCCGACCTCGACCTGGTGTTCCTGTTCGACGACCCGGCGGAGCGCGCCGAGGAAAACTATCTCCGGCTCGCGCAGCGCTACAACAACTGGCTTTCGGCCAACACCTCTTCCGGCCCGCTGTTCGAAACCGACCTCGCGCTGCGGCCTTCGGGCTCCAAGGGCCTGCTGGTCTCCCCCCTGTCGGGCTTCGACGCTTACCAGGAGCGCTCGGCCTGGATCTGGGAGCACCAGGCGCTGACGCGCGCGCGCACCTGCGCCGGGGACAAGGCGGTGGGCCTTGAATTCGAGAACATCAGGACAAGAATCCTGATGCGTGCAAGAGACCCTGCCGCGCTGGCGCGCGAAGTTCTGGCGATGCGCGAACGGATCCATGCCGCGCATCCGAACCGCTCCGGGCTGTTCGACCTCAAGCACGACCGCGGCGGCATGATCGACATCGAATTCGCGGTGCAGTACCTGGTGCTCGCGCATTCGCACCGGCATGCGGAACTCACGCGCAATCTCGGCAACATTGCCCTGCTGGGCATTGCTTCTTCCTTGGGCTTGATTCCAAGCGCGCTTGCCGAGGCCTGCCGCAACGCCTACCGCGAGTTCCGCCACCTGCAGCACGCCCTGCGCCTGAACGGCGCGAAGTACGCGCGCGTGCCGCCGGAGCAGGTGGCGGCGAAATCGGCGGCGGTACGCAACCTCTGGATGGCGGTCTTTTCCGCCTACCAGTAACTCAGCGCGCCCTGGGCCTGCGCAGGTTCGGGTTGGCCAGGTCGAGGTCGGCCTTGACCTTCTCCTGGCTTCGCTCGAACACGATCTCGCGCCCCATGATGCTGCCCGCGTAGGCAAAGCCGTTGCGCGTCGGCGTCAGCACGCACTTCATGTTGTGCATGCCCTCGCCGATCACCACTTCGATCGCCTCGGCGCGCTTGCTGTAGACCACGACATCCATGGTTTTGCCGGTCTCGGTGATCCGTACCGTGATTTTTTCGTTGGTCATGGCGTCTTCGTGCGTCAGGCCGAAGTGTCTACATTATCGAATGAGTTTCGCGTCCGGGTTGGGCGCCAGGTTATGCTGCAGTAGCAAGACGATCTTCCCATGCTGATCCGGCACGGTCCATCATTCAATTACGTGGTCAGCCCGCAGCAGGAGGGACTGTGGGATCCTGAGACCGAGCACTCTGGCCGTTTTCATGTTGATGACGAATTCGAAGCGCGTCGGCTGCTCGACGGGAAGGTCGGCGGGCTTCGCCCCCTTGAGGATCTTGTCCACGTACGTGGCTGCCCTTCGATACGATTCTTCCAGACTGGCCCCGTACGACATCAGGCCTCCGGCATCCGCGAACAGTTTGAAGAAGTACATGGCGGGCAGGCGCTTGCTCGCGGCGAATTGAACGAGAGCGGCACGCTTGTCGAAGAGAAACGGGTCATTCGTCACGATGATCGCTTGCGCCTTATTCGCGCCAATGGCGGCGAGTGCCCGATCCAGTTCCGCCTTGCCAGCACCGCGACCTGCGAAATGCCGGGCACCGCCTCCTTGAGCAGCTCCAGCCATTTTCCGCCGAAGGCCCAATCACCGGCCCCAGAGGTGACGCCGGTGATGTTGCCTCCCGGGCGCGCGAGGCTCGCCACGATGCCCGAAGCAACCGGATCCCCAACGCCCGCGAACACGATGGGGACGGTTGTGCTCGCCTTCTTCGCGGCGACCGCGCCGGCGGGCGACCCAGCCAACAGCACATCGACCTTCAGTCCGATCAACGCAGCGACGAGCGCGGGAAGGCGTTCCAAGCGCCCCTCCGCGAATCGCGCCTCGATGATGACATTCTTCCCCTCGACATACCCCAATTCCCTGAGTCCCTGGCGAAAAGCATCCTCCGTGGGACTCGGCGAACCTGCCGTCTGCCCAACTTGTGTGCGCGAGGACCATGGTTCTGATGCGCCCTCCCACGGCGGCAATGCCTAGCATCAGATCGCTTCGCGCGGCGTCCGGGAGGCCTGAGGGTCGCGCCGCAGCGGGCCATCCACCGCGGATGCGAAGCGCGCGAGCGCGTCGAGCAGCACGTCCCGGTTGAGGCGGTAAAGGACGCGCTGGCCCTGCCGCTCGCCCGCCACCAGGCCGGCATGCTCGAGCACGGCAAGGTGGCGCGAGACGGCGGGCGGGCTGAGCGAAAAGCGCCCGGCGAGGTCGGATGTGGAAAGCGCCGTCTGCGACAGGAACGCGATGATCTGCCGCCGCGGCACCGAGGCCAGCGCGCCGAAAACACGGTCGAGGTCCATCGCCACCAATAGTTAACAGAATTGCTAATAGTCTACCCGGAATTTTTGATTACAATAGCCGCTCACATTCCGGGAGCGGCGATGGCGAAGGCAAGCAAGGCGGCGCAGGCGCCGCTGTCCATGGCGGACCGCGACGGCTGGATCTGGCACGACGGCAGGCTGGTGCCGTGGCGCTCGGCCACCACGCACGTGCTCACGCATTCGCTGCACTACGGCCTCGCGGTGTTCGAAGGCGTGCGCGCCTACCAGACGGTCGGCGGCACGCAGATCTTCCGCCTGCGCGAGCACACGCAGCGGCTGTTCAATTCGGCGCACATCTACCTGATGAAGATCCCGTACAGCATCGAGCGCCTGATGCAGGCGCACCTGGAGGTGGTCGCCGCCAACGGCCACTCGGCCTGCTACATCCGCCCGATCGCCTTCTACGGCTCGGAAAAAATGGGTGTCTCGCCGGTGGGCGCGAAAGTGCACGTCGCGATCGCGGCCTGGCCCTGGGGCGCCTACCTGGGGCCGGAAGCGCTCAACAAGGGCATCCGCGTGAAGACCGCCTCGGTCGCGCGCCACCACGTCAACGTGACGATGGCGCGCGCGAAGATGTCCGGCACCTACCCGAATTCGGTGCTGGCGACGCTCGAAGCCACGCAGCACGGCTACGACGAGGGGTTGTTGCTCGACGTGGACGGCTTCGTCGCCGAAGGCGCGGGCGAGAACATCTTCATCGTCAAGAACGGCGTCATCATCGAGCCCGAACTGACCTCGGCGCTCACCGGCATCACGCGCTCCTCGGTGATCGAACTGGCCGAGGGCCTGGGTTACCGGGTGATCGCCAAGCGCCTGACGCGCGACGACATCTACATCGCCGACGAGTGCTTCTTCACCGGCACCGCCGCCGAGGTGACGCCGATCCGCGAACTGGATGGCCGGACCATCGGCGCCGGCAAGGCGGGGCCGGTCACCAAGGCGCTGCAGAAGGCGTTCTTCGACGTAGTCACCGGCAAGGACCGCAGGCACAAGCACTGGCTGACGCCGGTGCCGATGAAAAAAGGATCGAAGGGAAAACCTGCATGAGCGACACCGATACCGCAAGGCAGGTCGAACTGACCGAGAAAGACCTGCCGCTGCATTGCCCGCTGCCGGGTGCGCCGTTGTGGGCGCGGCACCCGCGGGTGTTCCTCGACGTGGTGAAGCACGGGGAAGCGCTTTGTCCCTACTGCGGGACAAAGTACCTCTACAAAGGTACTGCGCCGAAAGGCCATTAGTCTGCCGCGCCTCCTCGTCGTCGCGCCCAACTGGATCGGCGACGCGCTGATGGCGCAGCCGCTGCTCGCGCGCCTGCGCGGCAAGCTCCCCGGCGCGCGCATCGAAGTGCTCGCCCCGCCATGGGTGGCGCCGGTCGCGCGGCGCATGGCCGAAGTCGACGAGGTGATCGAGGCCGACCTGCGGCACGGCGCGCTGCAGCTGGGCGAGCGCTGGCGCCTCGGGCGCCGGCTGAAGGAACGCGGCTACGACCAAGCGATCGTCCTGCAGAATACTTGGAAGGCGGCGCTGGCGCCGTTCTTCGCCGGCATCCCGGTCCGCAGCGGCTACGTCGGCGAATCGCGCTATGGACTCCTAAACAAGCTTTATGAGAAGCAGGCGGAACGCGAGCCGATGACGGTTCACTACGCTCGCCTTGCCGAGCAACCGGGGATCAAACCGGAAATTCCTCTGCCTTCTCCCGCCTTGCGATTTGATCCGGAAAAAATAAAAGAAACTTCAGAGCGCTTCGGCATCTCCGGTCCCTACACCGTGTTCTGTCCGGGCGCCGAGTACGGACCGGCCAAGCGCTGGCCGCATTTCCGCGAATTGGCTGCGAAGCTGGATTGCCAGATCGTCTTGCTTGGATCTTCATCGGACAAAAGAGAAGCAGAACGAATTCCAGGCAAGGACCTCGTCGGACAAACGACGCTCGATGAAGCCATCGACCTCATCGCCGGCGCCGCAGCGGTCGTGACGAACGATTCCGGGCTGATGCACGTCGCTGCCGCGACCCGAACGCCGCAGGTGGCGCTGTTCGGCTCCTCCAGCCCCGTGCACACACCGCCGCTGTCGGCGATGGCGCGCGTGGTCTGGCTGAAAATCGAATGCAGCCCCTGCTTCGAGCGCGTCTGCCCGCTCGGCCACTTCAACTGCATGAACGAACTGTCCGTCGAACGAGTGCTCGCCGAGATGAAGGCGCTCTCATGAGCACGAGGATATTTCCCACCGCCCAGGACGCGGAGAACGCCTTCTACGAGGCGCTCGAACGCGCCGACCTGGAGGCGATGATGGCGGTCTGGTCCGAGGACGAGGAGATTGTCTGCGTGCACCCGGCCGGCCGCAGGCTCGCGGGGCAGGAGCAGGTGCGTGAAGTGTGGCGGCAGCTGTTCGCGGGCGGGCCGAACATGCGCGTGCGGGTCACGCAGCAGGTGGTGGCGAGCGGCATGATGGTCGCGGTGCACAGCGTGCAGGAGAACATCAGCGTCGCGGGCGAGCCGCGCGCGCGGCCGCCGATGGTGGCGACCAACGTCTACCTGCGCACGCCGACGGGCTGGCGCATGGTCGCGCACCATGCCTCGCCCGTGCCCGCGCATGTTGGTGGCCCGCCGGCCGCGGACCCCGCGCCCGCGCCACCGAAAATCCTGCATTGAACGCCTACGAAGCGCCCTGGTGGCTGCCGGGCGGCCACCTGCAGACCATCTTTGCCGCGCTGGCGCCGGCACCGCAGGTCGCCTATCGGCGCGAGCGCTGGGATACCCCCGACGGCGATTTCATCGACCTGGACTGGGCCGGCCGGGAGGCAAACCCCGGCGGTCCGCTGCTGGCGCTGTTCCACGGCCTGGAAGGAAGCTCCGCCAGCCCCTATGCGCGCGCCATCGCGGCGCAGGCTCTGGCGGCCGGCTGGCGCTGCGTGGTGCCGCATTTTCGCGGCTGCTCGGGCGAACTCAACCGCCTGCCGCGCGCCTACCACTCCGGGGACAGCGCGGAAATCGACTGGATCCTGCGCAGGCTCGAGGCGCGGTACACGGTCGGCATTTCGCTTGGCGGCAATGCGCTGTTGAAGCTGCTGGGAGAACGGGGCGCCGCGATCAACCTGCACAGGGCCGTCGCCATATCGGCCCCGCTCGACCTCGCCGCCGCCGGCCGTTCGCTCGACCGGGGCCTGAGCCGGGAAATCTACACCCGGATCTTTCTCAGGACCCTCAAGCAGAAGACTTTTGAAAAGATAAGGCGCAAAAAGATATCAGTTGACCCTCTGCGCCTGAAGAATGCACGCACGTTCTGGGAGTTCGACGACACGGTGACCGCCCCGCTGCACGGCTTTCTCGGCGCCGACGACTACTGGCTGCGCGCCTCGAGCGGGCCATGGCTGGGCGGGATCCGTGTACCCACGCTGGTGATCAACGCGCGCAACGACCCGTTCATGCCGGAAGCGGCGCTGAACGAGGCATTGAAAAGGTTTCGTGATATACCATCAGCCGTGACGCTCGAATTCCCTCGCAGCGGAGGCCATGCCGGGTTTCCCGGCCGCGACCGCTGGCTCGCGCGGCGCGTACTCGAGTTCCTGTCCGCCGCGTGAACGTCCCCGCCGAAATTTTCCGCGCCTACGACATCCGCGGCATCGCCGGCACGGTTCTGTCCGCCGCGGTAGTGCGCGAAATCGGGCGCGCGTTGGGCATGCTGGGCAACGAACGCGGCGCGCCTGCCTTCGGTGGCAGGACAGCTTTCGCCGTGGGCCGCGACGGCCGGCTGTCGAGCCCCGAGTTCTCGGCCGCTCTCATGGACGGCCTGAATGCCGCGGGCGCCGACGTGATCGACATCGGCGTGGTCCCCACGCCGGTCGCGTATTTCGCCGCGCACCACCTCGGTTGCGGCAGCGCGGTGATGGTGACGGGCAGCCACAACCCCGGTGAATACAACGGCCTGAAGATGGTCGTCGCCGGCGACACGCTGTCAGGCGAAGACATCCAGGGCTTGCGGCGGCGCATCGAAGCCGGATTTTCGGGTACCGGCAGCGGCAAGCGGAGCAGAGCCGATATCCTCGACGCCTACGTGGACCGAATCGCCGGCGACGTGAGCCTTGCGCGGCCGTTCGGGGTCGCGCTCGATTGCGGCAACGGCGTCGCGGGCGTGGTCGCGCCGCGCCTGTTCCGGCGCCTCGGCTGTGAAGTGGTTGAACTGTATTCCGAAGTGGATGGAAATTTTCCGAACCATCACCCGGATCCTTCCCGGCCGGAGAACCTGAAAGACCTTATTTTTTCTCTAAGTCAAACAAGTTCGGAAATCGGCCTCGCATTCGACGGCGACGGCGACCGCCTTGGCGTGGTCACCAAGGGCGGCAAGATCATTTTTCCCGACCGCCAGCTGATGCTGTACGCGAGGGACGTGCTGTCGCGCAACCCGGGCGCCGAAATCATCTACGACGTGAAGTGCACGCGGCTGCTCGCGCCCTGGATCGAGCGGCACGGCGGGCGCCCGCTGATTTGGATGACCGGCCATTCGCTGGTCAAGGCGAAGCTCAAGGAATCGGGCGGCCCGCTCGCGGGCGAAATGTCGGGCCACATCTTCTTCAAGGAACGCTGGTACGGGTTCGACGACGCGCTGTACTGCGGCGCCAGACTCCTTGAAATTCTTGCAAAAGAAGAGAATTCAAGTCAAATCCTGGAAAATCTCCCTGACGCTCCCAGTACGCCGGAGCTCAACTGGCAGCTCGCCGAGGGCGAACCGCAGGCGCTCATGCACAAGCTGCAGGCCATGCGGCCGTTTCCGGGCGCCCGCCGCGTGCTGACGATCGACGGGGTGCGCGCGGAATACGACGACGGCTTCGGGCTCGCGCGCGCATCTAACACGTGGCCCGTGATCGTGCTGCGTTTCGAGGGCGACACGCCCCAAGCGCTGGCGCGAATTCAGGAAGACTTCAGGAAAACCCTGCAGACGCTAAAACCGGAAGTGCGGCTGCCGTTTTAGACGGGGAGAAGCATGGCCGCTAAGGGCAGATGCGGCGACCGCGCAGCCGGTTCTTTCTACTTGAGCTTGAAATCAATCAATTCCTCGGCGATCGTTTGAAGATTCGTCCCCTCAGATACGAACTTCACCCAGCGCCGGACTTCGGGCTGATACCAGAAAGTGACGGTCCGGACCGACTCGCCTTTTCCATCCGTACGACGGCTAACGAGTCTCGATACAATCTTCAGCGCGCGGAACTTCCCTGCCGGCACCTCGATTTCTTCCCAGCCCGAGACCTCGGAAGAGATTTCGACCCGCGACAGGACGACGTCGGAACGCGGCCGCAACACGTCGAACTTGGTCGAAAACGTCTGACCGATGTTGAGCGGAAACTGGAAGAATCCCGCGCGAAGCCGATAGATGAAGCCGGTGTATGAACTGACTGCATGCCAATCGCGCGTCCAGGTCGAATCGATCTCTTTGCCGTCGCTCTTTCTTGTGGACGTCGCCAGGATCGTGCCTTCGTTGATGAAGTTTATACACAACGCATGGACTTCGGTCCCTTCGCCGAACACGTTGAAAGCGCGGTAAGTCCAGCAGTCCCCAGGCTCAACCCAGGGTCTGCGTGCCGCCGATTCGCTCTGCGCACTTGCTAAGACTGGCAATGTCAGAAGTAAAAATCGCGCGAAATGGCGCACGGTCTGCCTTGCAGACTCTATGAGCGAAGTGAGGCTAGGCTCTCTTCAGACCGCCGAGCAAGGCCGCCACCGGCCGATCGCGCCGTTTGGCATGCACCGCCACCGGCTCCTGCGCCTTGGGCACTGCGGCGACGACATCGGGCTCGTAGGGCCTGGAAAAGATCGGATCGGAGGGCCTGGCTTGCGGGGGCTTGTGCTGCGGTCTTGGCGGCGGTTTCGGCGGCAACTGCTGCTGCGAATGCCGGTGCGGAAGATTCGGCGCTGGTCGCGCGTCGCGCCGTTTTTCTCCGCGCCGTGCGCCGCCCATCATCGTCGCCACCGTGCCGGCGTTGGGCTCGAAGCCGGCGACCAGCACGCGCTCGAGCTTAAGCTTGATCAGCCTTTCGATCGCGGCCAGCGCCTCCGAGTCCTCCGGCGCCGCCAGCGAGATGGCTTCGCCCGTCAGCCCTGCCCGGCCGGTGCGGCCGATGCGGTGCACGTAGTCCTCGGGCGAGTGCGGAATGTCGAAATTGACGACCTGCGGCAGATTTTCGATGTCGAGGCCGCGCGAGGCGACGTCGGTCGCCACCAGCACCCTGGTCTTGCCCGCCTTGAAGGCCTCGAGCGCCGCTTCGCGCTCGGCCTGCGTCTTGTCGCCGTGGATCGCGTCGGTCTGGATGTGATCGGCCCTGAGCTGGTGGGCCAGGCGGTTGGCGCCGATGCGCGTGCCAGCGAAGACCAGCACTTGCTTCAGGCCGCGCGTCTGGATCAGGTAGGCGAGCAGCTCGCGCTTCTTCTCGCGCGCCACCGGATGCACGATGTGGCTCACCAGTTCCGCGGGCGCGTTGCGCGCCGCCACCTGCACCTCGGCCGGGTTCTTGAGCAGCGTCCTGGTGAGGTTGCGGATCTCGTCCGGGAAGGTGGCCGAGAACAGCAGGTTCTGCCTGACCGGCGGCAGCAGCGCGATGATGCGCTTGATGTCCGGCAGGAAGCCCATGTCGAGCATGCGGTCGGCCTCGTCCAGGATCAGCACCGAGACCTGGTTGAACATCACCGTCTTGTTGTGCACGTGGTCGAGCAGCCGGCCGGGCGTCGCCACCAGGATCTCCACGCCGCGCCGCAGTTGCGCGATCTGCGCGTTCATGTCCGAGCCGCCGTACACCAGCGCGGTGCGCAGCAGCAGGTGCTTGCCGTAGTCGCGGAAACTCTCCTCGACCTGGATCGCCAGCTCGCGCGTCGGCGCGAGCACCAGCACGCGGATCGGATGGCGCGCGGGCGAGGCCGAGGTGCTGGCGTGCGGCGCGAGGCGCTGCAGCGTAGGCAGCGCGAACGCGGCGGTCTTGCCGGTGCCGGTCTGCGCCCCGCCCATGAGGTCGCGGCCCTCGAGCACGAGGGGAATCGCCTGCTCCTGGACCGGGGTCGGCTGGTCGTAGCCGAGGTCTTTCACCGCCTGCAGTAGCGGCGCGATCAAGCCGAGTTTTTCAAAACCGGAACTGATGACGTAAACACCTGAAAACTAAGGGGCTGAATTATACCCTTGCGCGGGGATCACGAGTTGCGTTTGCGTCACGAGGGCCACCAGCTTTCCTGCCTCGCTGCGGATCGTGGTCTGGCAGACGACCGTGGTGCGGCCCTTGTGCAGCGTCACCGACGCGCCGGTGACGCGCGTGCCCTGCGGCGCGCCGCCGATGAAATTGGTCTTCGATTCGATGGTGGTGGTGCGTGAATTCGGCGGCATGTTGAGGATCGCCGCCACCGCGCCCAGCGTATCCGCGAACGCCATGATCGCGCCGCCGTGCAGGTTGTCGCCGAGCGTGCACAGATCCTTGCGCACCGTCAGTTGCGCGACCACCTTGTCCGGCGTCACGTCGGTGAACTCGATGCCGAGCAGATCGGGCAGGAGCCCTTTGACCCGCTCTTGTATGGACGAAGCCAGATTCACGGCTGGCGCGCCGCGCGCTTGCGAGCCGTACGACCTCGACGTTTTATTCGCGCCAATACGCTGTTTGTTTCGGAGATATCGAAGCGCTCCGGCTCGAACTGATCGCCCAGCCATTCGAGCATCTCGTCATGCTCGGGATGCGACGAATCCGAAATAATCTTCAACAGATTCGCGTAGCCCCAGACACCGCCGCAGTCCTCCGGAGGGCAGGCCCTGGCGCCTGCAGCGCACGACGGAGCGGCACCATCCACGGCGCCCCCCAGAATCTTCTCCAAAATGACCTTATGATGCCAACCATCGCCGAAATCGTACTCGTAGATCATCGCGTCCTTCTCGGCCTTCAGGACCTCGTCCAGACGAACGCCGTTCTCGTTGACGCATCCTCTCCCGAACCCAGCAGGATCGGGCCGCCCGTAGAGCGTTCCCCTTGCGACGAACTGGTGAAGATGCGAGTCGGTCCAACCGACCGCGACCTGCAGCACATCGTGCAGGTCCTTCAGCGAAAGAAGGCCCGGCACAAGAAGCCGCCGCCATATTGGCGGTCTGATGCCATCCAGCGTCACCTTGATTTGATACATCATCGAATCACTCGCCATTCTTCGATGCCTCAAATAGACGAGGTGTAACGTCCGGCTTCAGGCGCGCGCCGCACGCGGCGCGTCGCCCTGCGAGCCGTTGTTCGGCGGCAAGCGCATGTGACCGAACTCCATTCGATTACTCGAGCAGCGCGCAAGAGGACCGGCGTGGGGATCGTAATGCCAAGATCCCTGGCGGTTTTCAAGTTAACAACCGCGTTCACATACATGGCTTGCTCGAACGGTATTCCTGCCGTGGCGCGTTTCATCGCAAATGCCCCGACGACCGACGGGACAAAAACAGCGTCCAGCTTCGCGGCAGCAAGCTCGTGGGCCAGCTGATCGAGCGGATCGGATTCGCTAGCTGATACGCGATAGACGACATCGAGATTCCTGCCCGGCGCGAATCCAGACTTTCCAAGTAATTGCAGGAGTGGGTCGAAACTACGAAGAACCCGTTCGCGACTGCCGAATCCGAACAGCCCGAGGCGATACACACGCCCGGCCTGCTGCGCTGCGCAGATCGACGGGAGGAGGATCGTGCTTATGGCGAGCAGGAACTGCCTGCGTCGAACTTGGATCATGGTCTCTCCATCATACGAACTCAGGACACCGACGCCTAGAGCGTTGGCAATCCGCCACCGAACTTATTGATTAGCGTGCGTGGAACGGATGCTAGAAGCTTGCATTGGTAGAAGCAAGTAGGCATTGGTAGAAACTGGCTTCTGCCGGCAGGTTTCCACGTGTAGAAGCCTTCCGCGCCGCACCTTTCAGGGGGAATTTACGCGCGCTGCGATCCCCAATCGCTTCGCATCTTCCCAGGCGATCTCCCAGAGTTTCTGCGCCGGACGCCACGCCGCGCCGAGCCGCTTGGCACGCTCGCGCAATTCGGCCTCGCCATAGGCGATTCGAACCGCAGCGATGTCGTCGTCCCGGCGGCGGAGGCTTCTGGGTTTCGGCTGCCGCGGCGCGGAAGTGACGATCAGCTCGACGGTGTTGTATTGGCGGGGCGCGAGGTACGATCAAAAAGTGTGTAAATGAAAAAGGCGGCGTAGCCTTTCGGTTGAAAGTTGGAAGTTTGACTTCAACCAAGCGCCCGGTTAGCAGCCGGGATGAAAG
>Ga0247727_10008265_pt1 | contig 19389 bp, 23 predicted proteins | sample WisWelCaveWW1625_FD_202498 | JGI IMG/M metagenome (GOLD analysis project Ga0247727, IMG submission 202498) | Biofilm microbial communities from Wishing Well Cave, Virginia, United States - WW16-25 | ecosystem: Environmental > Aquatic > Deep subsurface > Groundwater > Cave microbial mat | place... | reverse complement strand
GTTCACCCTGAATGACACGCTGCAGGTAACCTTTTTTGGTTAAATTAAAAACAATGATAGGGAGTTTGTTGTCCATGCACAAGGTCACCGCGGTGGTGTCCATGACCTTCAACCGTCGTTTGATCACCTCCAGATAGGTGAGTTCTTCAAATTTTTTGGCGTTTTTGTCCACGTTGGGGTCGGCGTCGTAAACGCCATCGACTTTGGTGCCTTTGAGAATGACATCGGCTTCGATCTCAACCGCTCGCAAAGCTGCGGCGGTGTCGGTGGTGAAATAGGGGTTGCCGGTGCCGCCTGCAAAGATCACTACCCGACCTTTTTCGAGATGCCGAATGGCCCGGCGGCGAATGAACGGCTCGGCGATTTCTTCCATTTTGATGGCGGTGAGCACGCGCGTGAACACGTCGTTGCGTTCGAGGTAGTCCTGCAAAGCCAGCGCATTAATGGCGGTGGCCAGCATGCCCATATAATCCGCGGTGACGCGATCCATGCCGCGCGCGCTGGCGGACAGGCCGCGAAAAATATTTCCGCCGCCAATCACCAGCCCGATTTCCACGCCCATTTTGTTGACATCGGCGATTTCCTGGGCAATGCCCGCAACCACTTCCGGGTCAATGCCCAACCCCTGCTGGCCCATCAGGGCCTCGCCGCTCAACTTTAATAAGACTCGTTTAAATTGTGGGGGCTGCATCCTGTGATTCGATATGAAAACGAATACCCGATTCGAAAATTTTAAAACTACGAATTGTTTTTGTGAGTTAAATCCTAAATTCGACCCGACTCATCGGGACGAATTTCGAAACAAATTCAACTGCCCTAAAATAAGCTGATAGCTGACAGCTTTCAGCTACACGCCTAACTGAAAGCGGGCAAACCTGCGGATGGCAACGTTCTCGCCGGTTTTGGCAATGAGTTCGGACAACAATTCTTTGACATTTTTGCTCGGGTCTTTGATGAAGCTCTGCTCCAGCAGAACCATTTCCTGATAGAATTTTTCCAGCTTCCCCTGGGCAAAGCGTTCGACAATTTGCTCGGGCTTGCCTTCGTTTTTGGCCTGGGTGCGGTAAATATCCAGTTCCTTCTCGATATCTTCCCTGGAGAATTCTTCGCGGCTCACCACCCGCGGATTCGTAGCGGCCACTTGCATGGCCATGTCGTGTACAAAGGTTTTGAAGTCATCGGTTTTGCCCACGAAGTCGGTTTCACAATTCACTTCCACCAACACCCCCAGCCGGCTGCCGGGATGAATATAAGCCGCAACCAACCCCTCTTTGGTTTCTCGTCCGGCGCGTTTCTGCGCGGCAGCAATCCCTTTTTTCCTAAGCAATTCAATAGCAGCCTCAATGTCGCCGTTGGTTTCCGTCAACGCGCCTTTGCATTCCATGACGCCGACACCGGTCAATTCTCGCAACGTCTTTACCTTATCTGCAGAAACAGCCATGCTCTACTCCGTCTCGTTCTAAGTATTGTCGTTTATTGTGCAGAATATTCGCTTTCGGATTCTTTAATGCGCTCCGAGACGGCTTCGAGTTCCTCGGCATCTTCGGTGACAATCACTTCATCGCGGGTCTCGACCGGCTCGCCAACTTCGACGCCCGCCACATCGGCCACCTGTTTGGTTTGCAGGCTCGCACCCTCCAGCACGGCATCCGCAATGGCATGGGAAATGAGATTGATGGACTTAAACGCGTCGTCGTTGGCGGGGATGGGAAAAGCAATCAGATCGGGATCGCAGTTGGTATCCACAATCGCCACGATCGGGATATTAAGTTTGACAGCTTCGGAAACCGCGATGGCCTCCTTTTTGGTATCCACCACAAAGATGGCGCTCGGCAGTTTATTCATATCGCGGATTCCTCCCAGAACCGCTTCCAGTTTTTCGCGTTCGCGTTCGAGCCGCAGGATTTCTTTCTTGGTGATCTTATCGTAGGTACCGTCGGTAGCCATCTTTTCGATGTTTTTCAAATGCTTGATGCTCTTTTTGATGGTCACATAGTTGGTCAGGGTTCCGCCTAACCAGCGGTTGTTAATATAAAAGGAATTGCTGCGCTCGGCTTCGTGCTTGATAATATCTTTCGCCTGTTTTTTGGTCCCGACAAAGAGTATTTTCTCGCCGGACTTAACGAGATCCGCAACGGCTTGACAGGCTTTTTGCAGGCAATCCAGCGTTTTTTTCAAATCGATAATGTAAATGCCGTTGCGCTCCATGAAAATGAACTTCTTCATTTTCGGGTTCCATCTGCGGGTGAGATGGCCGAAATGGGTTCCGGCGATTAACAGGTCTTGTAACGAAACATTGGTCATAAAACCTCCAAATTTGGGTTAGTCCGCCCCTGGCTTAAATCTTATACCCCGCGCGCGGGGCACCCAATTGCACAGCCAGAGTGTGTGATAAAGGTTAGCGTTTCGAAAATTGAAACCGCTTGCGCGCGCCCGCCATGCCGTATTTTTTGCGCTCCTTCATTCTGGGGTCGCGGGTCAGCAGGCCGGCGGCTTTTAATTTTGAGCGATACTCGTCATTAATTTTGAGCAGGGCGCGCGCAATACCCAAACGCACCGCTCCAGCCTGCCCGGTAAGTCCGCCGCCCTTCACGTTCGCGAACACGTCGTATTTGCCCATCGTGTCCGTCAGGTTCAAAGGCTGCTCGATGATTCTTTTTAAGGTCTCGCGTTTAACAAAATCCAACAACTCACGCGCATTGATCATGATTTTCCCGTCGCCGGGGAGGAGCCGAACGCGCGCCACCGCTTCTTTTCTTCTGCCAACTGCCGTATAAACTGAAACTTTCATCTCGTCCTCACAAGGTTAACTGATTTCAAGTACTTCCGGCTTTTGCGCCTGGTGCTGGTGGTTTTCGCCAATACACACTTTTAGTTTTTTAAACATTTTACGCCCCAGCTTGTTATGCGGCAGCATGCCGGAGATGGCCTGCTCCAGAATCCGCTCGGGACGCCGCCTCATTAAGTCCGCGTAGATTTCGATACGCAAACCGCCGGGATAGCCCGTGAAATGGATGTAGCGTTTATTTTTCGCTTTCTTGCCGGTGACGCGCACTTTCTCGGCGTTGACAATGATCACGTGGTCGCCGGCATCCACGTTGGGGGCGTAAATGGGTTTATGTTTGCCGCGCAAGATAGCCGCTACCCGGCTGGCCAATCTTCCTAAAATTTTCCCTTGCGCGTCCACCAGATACCACTTGCGCGTGATATCCGCTGGCTTCGTGACATGGGTTTTCACTTCGTGCTCCTTCTGTAATATTCATTGACTTTTGCAAAATTGCATGGTTCGACTCCGCTCACCATGAATTGACTCCGCTCACCATGAAAAGCTCCAACTTCACCCTGAGCGAAGTCGAGGGGTGTAATATTCAAAAAATCAACTTTTTAAATTTAAACTTTTGCGACTAATAGTCAAGATTTTTGTTTTTTAAATTCACCTTTTCGAGGCAAAAATATACCCGATGAGCTTATAAACCAACCGGGCAGCCCAAAAATCCGACGCGGCGAAACCGGGCCGCGGCGAAAGCTCGACCACATCAAAGCCGAGTATTTTACGAGATTCAACCACCTTCCGCAAAAAACTCAGGGTTTCGACCCAACCAAATCCACCGGGTTCGGGCGTGCCTACCGAGGGGACGAACGCCGGGTCAAAAAAGTCCAGATCGATGGTAATGTAAATCGGATTCCCCAACTTTTCCAAAACCAACTCCGCACAGTTTGGATTTTGGTACATTTCATACGCGTATAGGATTTGAGACGGTGGTCTCAAAAACTCGCGTTCGCCCTTTATCGCACTTCGGATACCCAACCCAAAATAAGGGCACAGCTCCTGGATGCGCGCCATCACACAGGCGTGATTGAATGGCGAATCGTGATAACGGTCGCGCAAATCGCTGTGGGCATCCAGTTGCAGCACCCACATATCGGGATATAACTTTTTGAACGCCTGGACTAAACCCAGCGAAACGGTATGTTCGCCGCCGAGGCCGACCACAAATTTTTTCTGTGCCAACAGCCGCCCACAGGCCGCAGCGATCTGGTTCACCGCTCGTTCCGGATCGGGATCGAACTTACGGAACGGCATCTCCGTAGCAATGCCGATTTCACAAATCTCCGTGTCCAGCTCCTCATCGTAAAATTCAACCTGCGAGGAGGCTTCAATGATGGCCTGCGGGCCTCCGGCGGCGCCTTTTCCGTAAGTAGTGGACGCTTCATACGGAACGCCGAGAACCACCACCCGGGCCTTCTCGAAGTCTGACAAATGATCCGGTAGATCTAAAAAATTGGGTTTCGCCACACTCCACCTTTCAAATGAGCACCGCCGCGGTCAACACCGTGGTCCACAAACCGTTTTTGTCGCCGATGGCGGACTGGGTGATGTTGCGGGTCGTGACGATTTCATTGCTGATGCGCCAGATTTCCTTCTTCTTATCCCAGGAAGCGTCGGGGTCGAATTCCACCCCCAAAATGGTAGCCAGCATGCTCGCGGCCAGATCCTCGGCATAGTCCCCGGCTACGTCGTCGCGCTGACCGTAGCTGTGATGTTCCGAGAGGTAGCCGTAGCGGTCACGATCCTTTGGAATCGCCACGCCGATGGAAGATGCAATCAGGCGGTGGGGTTCGTTGGTTTCGCTTTGACTGATCACGACGTACAGAATCTGCCCCGCACCCAGTTCTCGCAGCCCTTCTTTTTTTGAAATAAGTTTGCAGTGAGGCGGAAAGATACTGGAAACGCGCACCAGATTATACTGGGCGATTTCGGCATCGCGCAGCGCCAACTCAAAGCTGGTGAGTTTCTCTTTGTGCTTCCCCACCCCTTTGGTAAAAAAGGTTTTTTGTGCTACGTGCAATTCTCTCTCCTCCTAAATTAGTTATCTAAGTTCTCTGCCACCAGCGTCCTTTGTTGTAGATTCCAAAAACTCGTCCTTTGAGTTCCCAGCCATGAAACGGCGTATTTTTGGATTTGGATTTGAAGGCGTTTTTGTCCACCCTCCAGCGCGCGCCGGCGTCGAAAATGGTCAGCGCGGCCGAAGCGCCAATCTTCAGTCGACCGCGGTCCAGTTTTAAAATCGCCGCCGGGTTGTTGGTCATTTTGGCGATGGCCTGCGGCAGGGTCAGCACCCCGGTATCCACCAGCCGGGTCAGCACCAATCCGAGCGCCGTCTCCAAACCGACGATTCCGAACGGCGCAGCCTGGAATTCCACTTCTTTTTCTTCGATGGCGTGCGGGGCGTGATCGGTGGCAATGACGTCAATCGTGCCGTCGCGCAGGCCGGCGATCATGGCTTCCACATCCAACGGCCTGCGCAGCGGCGGATTCATTTTGGCGTTGGTATCGTAAGTTCGCACGGCCTCGTGAGTCAACGTAAAATGATGGGGCGTCACCTCGCAGGTAACTCGAATGCCTCTTTGCTTTGCGCGTCGGATTAATTCCACCGCGCCGGCCGTGGAGATATGCGCAATGTGGAGCCGACTCTTCGTGAACTCCGCGACCTGAATGTCGCGCGCCACGATGATTTCTTCCGCGATGCCGGGCATCCCCGGCAGCCCCAGTTGTGTGGAGACTACCCCCTCGTGCATGGCGCCATTTCGGGTTAACGCTTTGTCCTCGCAGTGTTCAATAATCGGGACATCGAACAAGCGGGCGTATTCCATAGCCCGACGTAAAATTTCCGCGGTGGCCACCGGGTCGCCATCGTCGGAAAAGGCCACCGCACCCGCTTCGGCCAATTCCCCCATTTCGGTTAATTCCTCGCCGGCTCGTCCTTTGGTCACGGCGGCGATGGGGAACACGTCAACCAGCAAATCCTGGCCGCGTTTTTTCAAAAATTCGACCACCTCGGCTTTATCGGCCGGCGGGTCGGTGTTGGGCATCGGGCACACGCTGGTGAACCCGCCCATCATGGCGGCGCCCGCGCCGGACTCTACCGTCTCCTCGTCCTCCCGTCCCGGCTCACGGAGATGCACGTGCATGTCAATCAACCCCGGACAGAGGACCAGCCCATTCAGATCGATGACCTTGCCGTTGAAATGCCCCGCGGTTACTTTCCCAATTTCTTTCAGCGCACCGTTTTCGACCACCACGTCGCGGCGCTCCTGGCTTAATTTTTCTGGATCCACCACCAGCGCGTTTTTAAATAAAATTCGGTCGAAAGACTGTGCGGTCGCGCTCAGATTCATCTTTATTCTGCCTCTAATTCTTCGGAGCCTTTGCCGCCGCTCAACAAGTAGAGTACGGCCATTCGCACCGCCACCCCATTCGTCACTTGATTTAAAATCAGCGAGTACTCGCTGTCGGCCAGCTCGCTTTCAATTTCCACCCCGCGATTGATCGGCCCGGGGTGGAGAATGGTGACTTCCTTTTTGCATTGTTCGAGCCGCTGCCGGGTGATGCCGTACAGCCGATGATATTCGCGAATGGAGGGGAACAGCCCTCTTTGCTGGCGCTCTAGTTGGAGGCGCAGCACGTTGAGCACATTCGCCCACTCCAGCGCTTCATCCAATTTTAAAAAAATTTCCGTGCCCCAATCCTGCGCCTCGAGCGGAATCAAGGTCGGCGGTCCGCACAGAGCGACCTTCGCACCCATGGCTTGCAAGCCGTAAATATTGGAGCGCGCCACCCGGCTGTGCGCGATGTCACCAATGATGGCGACGTTCAACCCTTCCAGCGTTTTAAATTTGTCCCGCAGAGTCATCAAGTCCAGCAGCCCCTGGGTGGGGTGTTCGTGCTGGCCGTCGCCGGCGTTGATGATCGACGCCTCCACGCACTGGGTGAGGAAATGCGGCGCGCCGGCCGCGCAGTGTCGGATGACCACCATATCGATCTTCATCGCTTCGATATTGCGGGCGGTGTCCCGCAGCGTCTCCCCTTTCGAAAGCGACGAGCCGGAAGCAGTGAAATTAACCGAATCGGCAGAAAGCCGCTTTTCCGCCAATTCAAATGAAATGCGCGTTCGCGTCGAGGATTCAAAAAACAAATTTACTACGGTTTTGCCGCGCAGGGTGGGAACTTTCGGGATGGGCCGGGTGAGAACTTCCTTAAACGATTCCGCCGTGTCCAAAATTAATGAAATCTCTTCTCGTGTAGACCCTTTTAATTCTAATAAATGTTTCCTTTTGAAATCCAACTAATTTACCTTTAGCGATTTTACCAAAAACACTCCATCCATCCCGTCTACCTGCTTTAAACGAACTTCAATGTCATCCTGCAAAGAAGTCGCGACGTGCTCACCCACGTAATCGGCGTGAATCGGCAGCTCGCGGTGGCCGCGGTCGATCAACACCGCCAGTTCAATTTTCGTCGGGCGCCCAAAATCGATGATGGCATCGAGGGCGGCGCGGATGGTTCGTCCGGTGAAGAGCACGTCATCCACGAGGATCACCACTTTATCGTCAATGTCAAAATCAATCTCGGTGGTCTGCACGAGCGGCTGCTGAATTTTTTTAAACACGTCGTCGCGGTACATGGTGACGTCTAAAATTCCCAGCGGCAGCCTGGTATTTTCAATGGCGTGAATTTTGGAAATAATGCGCTCCGCGATCGACACGCCGCGGGTTCGTATCCCCAGGATCGCCAAATTTTCGGTGCCGCGATTGCGCTCGACAATTTCATGCGCCAGTCGTGCAATCGTCCGGTTCAACCCCTCCGCGTCCATTATTTGCTGTCGTACTTTTTCAGCCATCTACATGAATCCAAAAAAAAGCCTTCTTCGCATCACCAAAGAAGGCGTTTCGAAATCCCGTCAAACTTTTTTTTGAGATGTATCAAATCATTAGGTAGAAAATTTTCGGCAGCATAATACAAAAATTTTAACTAATAGTCAAGAAAAAATATGGATGGCAAAAGGCCGCGGATTGGGAAATAAAGAAGGGATGAAAATCATCAATTATACTTTTACAGACTCATGTGATGGTCTCGACCTTTCCAACCTTGCAATTTAAAGATCCTTTAAGTCGATTGAAGGTGCTATGGAGTATAGAATCTGTTAAACCCCTTCTTTATCAATCCTGCTTTTAGATTTTCATCACCGGACCAGATTTCAGACTGTTCACCTAATTGTAAACATAAGGCAACAAAAGGGGTGTCGTCTTGATCGACTTCTTTACACAATTCGTGGGCCTTCTTCTTATTTTTCTTAGACAAGGTTGCTTCGCTGATGAACTTAATTCTTTGAAGGATTCTATGGAGAAGCTCATATAGTTCTGTTTCGGACAATTGAGAATGTTTTAAAAGCTTTTCCTTATGCTCAAAAATCTCTACAAAGACATAATTGGGTGCATAATATTTTACTTCCTTCTCAAAAAATTTATCTCTCAGGTCAGAATGTTTGAGGAGAAGCATTGAAAAGATAATATTGGTATCAATCACTACCATTATTTTTTCTTACTTTCTTCCAGGAATTGATTCTTGTTTCTTTTCCACCATTTTTGCTTTATCTCTTTTGATAGCTTTAGTATTTCTTCATCAAAATTTGCTTTTTGAATCAATTGCTCTACTCGGAATTTATTGAGCAGATTCGCCAAAAAATCAATATCCACTGCTTCCTTATCGATGGTAATAATGACTTTATCATCTGTACTTTTAACTTCGATTGCTTCCATTTTTTACTCCTAACGCAAGTTGTGTTTTATTTAATCAACGCGGAAATTTCATCTGAATTTTACTAAGATTAGATTGAATGATCAAGAAGAAAATAAACAAGAAATTCTTTGCGAATAAGGTAAGAGCAATTTATAATGAACATCGAACAGGTGGCCGAAGTTTTCTCGGCACTCCTGGATGGCTACGATATCGAACCAACTGAGAATCTCGGCAATAAGCGAGCGCTCCTGGTCACGCCGCTGCTGCGCCCCAAAGTTAGCAATGTTCCAGGTGGCAACCAGCAGCTTACCCTCCTCTTTTTTTGGGATAGCACGTTTGTTGTTTCTGTGTCCGTTCTGTTTGTTCATATTCTTATTTGTCTATCGTGCGGTGGGGCATTTTTAAAAATTTCATCATTGGCTGGACAGGTTACTTTTTCCGGCTTGCAAATGTGTGTGCTTTTGTGCGGTGGTAAATGGCTTTGTTACACCGCTTTTTTTCTTTGTTGTTATGCAGTTACTTTCTTTGAGAAAAGTTCTTTCACTCCATTTCTACCTGTCATCATTACGACAACTAAAATCAATCCGTAAATGATTTGCCGCATATTCGCTGCAACGCTATCTGGCATCCCAACAAAGCGAAGGGCCTCGGGTAACAGAACCAAAAACGCCCCAGCCCAAAAACTTCCTGCCAGATTACCAAGCCCGCCAATAATTACAATGGACAGAATAAGAATAGACTCGTTTACAGTGAAACTTGTCGGATCAATGTAGGAGATATAGTGAGCATACAATGCCCCGGGAATGGCTGCAAACATTGCACTCAATGTAAACGAAACTATCTTGCAGAAGTAAACATCTTTACCAATACTTTGACTATAAATCTCATCCTCACTGATTGCTATCAATGTCTTGCCGAAACCTGATTTGGAAATGTTCCTCAACACAAACCAAACGATTGCAACAAAGGAAAGTGAAAGTGTAAGGAAGGAAATTTTGCTATCTAAACTCAGTCCGAAAAGATGAATAGAAGGAATCCCCGGAATACCAAGCGGACCTCTTGTCAAGTCCATCCAGTTATTCATGATTGAGAAAAGAATTATCTGAATGCCCAAAGTGCAAATGACAAAATAATCTTCCACTGTCCGCAAAGCGATAAGCGAAACAATATATGCAATTGCTCCGCTAATGAGCATTGCCAATGGAATACTGAGCCAAAAAGAAAAACCGAATTGTGTTGAGAGGATTGCGGTCGTGTATGCACCAATGCCATAAAAGCCAGCATGTGCTAATGAAATCAGTCCGGTGAAACCGGCAGAGAGATTTAAACTTTGCGAAAGCAAGGTGTAGAGAGCAATCAGTATGAGCAGATGCAAAACATACTCCATGTTACACTTCCACTTTTTTAAGACGCTTGCCACTAAAGCCAAGCGGTTTCCAGATTAAGAATAAAATGAGGATAATGTATGTAATTGCATCCATCCATTTTGTGTCTATGTAATAGGCCGCAAGATGTTGTGTTGAGGCTACCAATAACGACCCTGCAATTAAACCTCTTGTGCTACCAACTCCGCCGATAATCATTGCTACTATTCCGTAAAGCATAAGATTGAAACCAAAAGTTGGTGTCATGTTGGTGTCCATTGCTGAAAGTATTCCTACTGTGGCTGCCAAAGACGAACCGATACCGAATGCAATCAAAATAATTTTGTTTGAAGAGATACCGTATATGTTGCAGAGTTCTGGGTTACTGGCAACGGCACGAATTGATTTGCCTTTTACCGTGAAATGCAGGATCAAATTAAGTGCAATGAACAATGCAATGGAAACAAGTACCGTTGTGATTTGAATAGTGGTGATGTATGCCCCGAAGATTTGATTGCCTATTGTTACTTCTTTAGTGTTTATAATTTTAGTATCATCCCCGAAATAAAGAGAAATACAGTTTTGAAGCACAATATATAGACCGATAGATGCAATGAGATATGCTAATATCGGAACCTTTTTTGTACGCATTCTGCGGTAAACCAAAACCTCACAAAGAATACCTACTAAAGTTGCGGCAACAATTGCTAAAGCAATTGAAAGCGGAAAAGAAATGGAAAATTCATTTACGAAAAAAAAAACAAAGTATGCACCGGATGTGATTACAGCGGCGTGGGCTATGTGAAAGAATTTGGTAGGGTAATATATTATAGAATACGAAACTGCTATTATGAGATAAAGTGTAAAAGTAAATATAGTATTCAGAAAAATTTGCATATTAAACTTTATTCTTTAAATTATTTTTAAAATAATCTCTAAGGTTTTCAGCTCGGTTGAAAATTGCAGAAAAATCCTTTTTATATTTATCTACAACGGTTTCATCAAAATAGAAATCAATTCGTATGTTATCAGCACTAAAATATCTTTCTTGATTTTCAACAACCGATTGAATACCTAATAGATTTCCGAAGATGCCAATATCATCTAATGGACCCTTATGGATTGCACCCACGGCATTTGAGGATTTAATAATTCTCAATTTGATCTTTCCGGTTTTTTCTAATCTTTCCTGTCCTAATTTGTCATACCATTTTTTCAGATATTTTTTAACCACTTCATTTGTTATTTCTTTTTTATCCTCATTCATCCATACATCCTTTAGAACAAAGAGTTTATGGAAAGATTGAAGTTTTGCTTCTTTTTTTCGGCGAACTACTTGAGACTCCAAACAACCAATCTCTTCATTTTGACGAAAATCATTCTTCAAATAGACTTCTTCAGTATCTACATTCAAAATTTGAAGACTTGAATATGTTTCAGAAAATTCCTCAACCAGTTTTCTCCATATGAATTGTATAAAATAATGAGTTGGCACTCTTGAAATCAATCTATTTTCTGATGAGTAAATAAAATGACTGGTGAGAAAGTCATTGTATTTAAGTTTAGATAGGAATAAATGAAATTCTAAGTGTTTTCTATCTGTCTTCATTATCTTGTCGAACTGTAAATCCTGCTTGACTGAATCCGCTATTCTTTCCATCAAGAAATTAGATTCAGCAAATTCATTTAAAATGAAACCTGTTTTGGAAGTAGGTACTTTTGTTTGATCAAAATCTTTTACAAATACCTCCCATTTTAATTTAAAATCATTCCATTCTGCCTTATTTCCCTCGAAGCAATTTTTAAAAGTCTCCCATTCAATCAGAAAAACACTCCATTTCATTTTCACCAGATTTACATCCTTTTCAAGAGAACTCCATTCAATCTTGAAAATAATCCATTCAGCAAATAGATAAGATAATATTCCGCAAAAGAAGAGGACTACATAAAGCCCATCTTCTGTTAGCTCGCCATCATGATGTAACAAAGTATGTATAACTATATCAATGACTATTGCAAAAAGAATAGGGAGAAGGATAATCAAAAACCTTTTTATCATATTGCAATTTCGTTTAGAACATTTTGATAAAAACCGATTGGAATAGATTTTCCTTCCTTTGCAATGCAACCGCAATTAAAGGTTCCTGAACGCTTATAGTTTTCAGAATTCAACCAAATTTCCTCTAAAGATTTTTCCCAGTAATTGCCTTCAACATTTTCTTCTGAACCGGGACAACTTAAAACTTTCCCATTTAAAGAAACATACAGTCCTGTTGCAACCTGATTGCAAGGATGACCACCTGCATAAGACGCAATTCCTTCGTCCTTTATTTGGTCAATAGTTTGGAGATTCGTTTCAATATTAAATTTGTAAATGTCGGAATAGAGTTTAACCAGTTTCTCTTCCGTAGGTGTTATTGCAACCCATGTTTTACCTTTTGCTCTACCGCTAATCATTGTCGGGGTAACTACAGTATAAAGATTTCTCAATCTCCCCCACTTATATATTTCAAGGGCTTCGTCAATAGTCCAAATTGTAACAGGGCTATTAATAAGTGCTAACCTTGTTGGATTGCTGTCATTGAAACCTTCTTCTACTAAAAGTTTTAATGCACGATTTCTAACATGAATAAAATCAGTTGTTCTACCAACTAACTTTGCTTGAACCGCATCATCAAAAGAATTGAAGCTAAGCATGATGCTTGCGTTGCAAGCATTCAGTTCTTTGACTAATTCTTTCCCTGTGTAAATTCCGTATTCTCCAAAATACTTAAAGATAGATTTATCATCACCGATTGTTTGACCTTTAGTGAATATTAAAGGAATTACATCGTGTTCCTTTAGGAATCTTAAAAACTTAAGAAATCCAAAATTTTCAGTAGGATCGCCCGCACCTAAAAATTTTACACTTCGCAAACCCAGTTTTTTTGCTTGGAGAATAACATCAACCAAATTGTCAAACTGCAATTCGTGTTTAACATCATCAACTGAATTTTTCTTACGGAAGCAGGCAGGGCAATTCAAACTACAGTAAGAACCGTAGTCAATGTCTAATGTAAGTAACTTCCCTTTGTTAGTTTCAATGGTAGCTTTATCAAAAGCCCACCCATTGATGTCATTTATGTAGTTGTCAGGAAACCTAGTATATTTTATTGGGATTTCAGGTATTATTTTCATTTGACCTCTACAAATTTCCCATTTACGACTTGATACATTCCCCACAATCTATTCACTTCACCATCTTTATCAAATTTCAAATCACCAGTCATAGACTGAAAAGTGTGTGTATATAAATATTCTTTCACTTTGTCGGCATCGTTACCCGAATGCTGAATTGCTTCAAGAATAATCTTGCCTGCCTCATAAGCATAGGCATCATAGGCACCCGGTTCTTTGTGATATTTTTCAACAAAGAGTTTATGATAATTCTGAAAGTATTCCGTTGTTTTATCTACTAAAACATTTGAACAATAAAAACCTTCTGCGCTATTTCCAGCAATTTTAATAACATCATCATTACAAGAACCATCCCCGCCAATTATAGGTATATTAAGGTTTAATTCTTTCGCTTGCTTTAAAATACCTGCAGGTTCATTCTTATCACCGGGAATAAATAATGCCTGTGCTCCTGAAGATTTTATCTTTGAAAGGGCTGTTTTGAAATCCTGATCACCTTTTTTATGAGAACCTTCAAACTTAATTTCGCCTCCCAACTGAACAAATGTTTCCTTAAAGCTCTTAGAAATATTTGTTCCATATTCGTCATTCAAACCAAACAAAGCAACGGCCTTAATTCTTAGTTCATTAGCAATAAACTGAGCTACTGTTTTGCCCTGGACGTCATTTCGCGGGATATTTCTAAAAATATAATCGCCCGCAGTTCTAAGATTATCTGTTGAAGAGATTGAAGAAAACAAAATGACTTTATTCTTTTCCGCAATTGGTGCGATAGCCATTGTAACGCCCGATGCGACCTCTCCCAAAACAATTTCTACTTTGTCAATACTTATTAATTTATTGATTGCAGATACTGCAGTTGTTGGATCAAACTTAGAATCTTCATACTGCAATTTAATTTGGGTATCAGGTGTAAATACTAAATCAAAACCTTGCTCTAAAATATCACCATAGGAGGCATTGTCACCGCTTAGTGGGGCTACTACTCCAACAGTAATACTTTCTTTTTGTGTTACATTTTGATTGCAGGAGCTAAAAACCGTAAAAACAAATAGAATTACTGTGAAAGCGAATGGGGTTTTTACCTTTTTCATTTTGTTTCCTCCGTAGAATTGTAAACTAAATGACCAGTATATTAAACTTGTTATACCAAGAATATCTCAATGCGTTCTTTGTTTTTTCCCTGCCGGTCTCTTTTCAAACGAATGGCTCCAATTTCCCCAGTTCTCCTTATGTGGGTGCCTCCACATGCAACTTTTCCAAAACCTTCAATTTTCCAAAATCTTATTTCAGTTATAGGGTCACTAAATGCACTTTCAATTGGCAAATTAGCGTTTATTATTTCTTTCGCTTTAGCCTCAAGCAGGGGAAACATTTCAGAAATGTTATTCTCCCAAATAAAATCTAATCTTGACTTTTCAGACGTAATGTTGGCCCCAATTTTCTCGGGACGGTTAAAGTTTTGATTTACTAATTCAAGAATAATCTCCGCTGCAAAATGTAGCTTCATTAGCTTGTATCTCCTATCCCAATCTATTTTCATGTAAACATCGTCGCCAACTTTTAAGTTGTGTCCATGTTCCAAAGTGTAATAGATTTCCTTATCAACCTTTTTTGCTGTTAATATTTTATACCCGTTTATCGTCCCATCATCTGACTGTTGTCCACCAGAAAAAGCATAAGCAATAGTTTCATATAACGTTAAAGTCCCGTTCTCAATGGATCTAACTTTCGTATTCAACTCTGTTTGATATGGATTTTCCCAAAAAATCTTTCTAACCGACATTTGCTTCCCTTTTGCTTTACACGAACACCGAATGAAGGTCGCTAACGTCAAAAGCTGTACTCATCCTAATTTCACCAAAAACCCTGCCAAGCTTCAAGCTTATCACCTTGTCTGCAATTCGTGTGCCTTCTTTAACACGGTGTTCAACAATTAGTAAAGTGATTCCGTATTTCTCATTTAACGCCTTCAAATTTTCAGTGACAAAAGTAACGTTTTGAGATGACAATCCGGCAAGAGGTTCATCGCACATAAGCATTGTGGGTTGATGCAAAAGTGCCATTGCTAAAGTAAGAAACTGTCGTTCACCCCCACTAAGTTTCATCGGTGTTCTGTTCAAGTGTGGCACCAATACTGTGAAAATTGAAAGTGCTTTCTCGATTCGCCGCTTCAATAGTTTTTGGTCAAGGATTAAGCCAGCCATTTCCAAATTTTCCTTGACGGTGAGGTCTTGAAAAAGATTGTTCTTTTGCGGAATGTAGAGCAAACCTTTTTTCAGAAGTGCTGATGTTGGTTTGCCTGTAATGTTCTCTCCATCAAAAATAACACACCCCTTGCCCTTCTCAAGAGGGGAATTCCACAATGGTAATATTCCATAAATGGCTTTGAGCAAAGTTGACTTACCGCTGCCGTTGCTTCCTGCAAGCAAAACAATTTCGCCTTTGCTCACTTCAAATGCAACATCAAAAAGCACTTGCTTTTTGCCATAACCGGATGATATGTGGGACACTTTTAACATTATTATATGTATGCCTCCATAACCAAAGGATCGGTTTTCAGTTTTTCTAAGTTTTCGTAGCTATACATTTTGCCTTCGTTCAGGAAGAATAAATGATCGGCTACCTCGCTGATGAAATCAGTATTGTGTTCAATCAGCAAAACGGTTTTTCTCTCCTTCCTTAATTGTTTCAAAAGTTGGGCAACTTTGTTTCTATATTCCGGGTTGATACCCGCAACAGGCTCATCCAATAATAATATTTCAGCTCCATTTGCCATACAACATGCAAGTGTCAACAGTTTTTGTTGACCGTATGAAATTTCAGCAGCCAAAGAGTTTTTTACATCACTGAGAAAAAACTGTGCGATGATTTTGTTTGCCCGTTTCTCTAACTCCTCGTTGCTCTTGCGATGAAAATTTTCAGGAAGCAACGCATTTAGCCAACTGTCTGAAGGGTTGTTTTGCATTGCGAGAAGGATGTTCTCTTTCACCGAGAGTTTTGTGATGAGGCGTAAATCCTGAAAGGTTCTGCCGATGCCTTTGCTATTGATTTTGTAGGGAGCGCGGTGAGTGATGTTTTCGTTGCGAAAAATTATCTCACCGCTTTGCGGTTCTATGAAACCGGTGAGCAGGTTGAACAAAGTTGTTTTGCCAGAGCCATTGGCTCCCATTAGTGCATAAATTTTGTTCTCCTCGAATGTCAAAGAAACATTATTCAGGAGATGGTTTTTCCCCGGAAATGTGAAACTGATATTTTGAAGTAGGAGTAACATTTCATTTCAATGCTTATGTTTTTAAATCACAAATTTATGGTTTAGGTTAAGATTCTCGCTGACTTTTAAAAAGCGTTGGCGATTTGGCTCTTTTGATTTTGCCATTGGGTTGGGTATGTGGGTAGCGGCAAAAGCAAATGTGCCAAATGCGTGTTGGCAATAGAATTTCAAAATTTTTTGTGCGGTGGGAAAAAAATTAAAACACGAAGGATTGGCTTGTCGTGTCGGCAAATGGTCTGTCAGATGATATGTTTTTAGTCCGGTCAAGTTCATTTATTGTTGTCACGTTTAATGTCTGTACTGTCGCAAATAGGGTTGCAGGTAATGGCTGTAATTGCGAAGCCTGAGCTCCCTTCGAACGGTCTCGTAGAATCCGGGCTGGTTCGCCTTTAGATTCACAGGGGTTTTTACACGGTTTATCACAAAATGGTTTAAAGATAATACAGAAAAGTTCAATAGCTTGCAAATGGTTTTTCGAAAAATCGCCACAATAGCCGCCTACTTATTCAACCCTGTCGAGCCAAATCCACCCACTGCACCTCTTCCGTACGCTGGTTATAGTGTTTGGTGCGAAAAACCTGGCGCACCTGAGTCAGCAGTTTGGGTTTTTCGATACGTTGGGGAATAGAAGTCGAGTAGTTCATATATGCCCCCATCTTGATATAAGTTAGGCAGCATTATGTTTTTTATGTTATCCGCCGTCCGTGAGCGCATTCCGCAGTAGGAAATAAGAGAGGTATTAGATAAGTTCAAAATTGGCGGTAACTTTTATTAATAATAATTAACCGATTCGTTTAAGTCAAGAAAAATTTTGAGGAATTTGCAATTATAGTCTGAGGAAAGGGTCAAAACGTCCTGAGCTTTTGCACAAAAGCACGGGATGTTTTTAAAAAAGCTCAAGAGGTTTGGCCAAAAGCACAGGAGGATTTTTAAAAAAGCACGGAAGGTTTTTGGGAAAAGGGAACGGGCTGTCAAAAGAGTTGCTGGAGGGACTTCTCGAGGCGAGCAGGCCACAATCAATTCAAAATATAATTTTCGGGATTCTCCGGTTTGCCGTTGTACCAAACTTCGTAATGCAAATGCGGCCCGGTGGCGCGGCCAGTGTCACCCGAAAGCCCGAGGACATCCCAGCGCTCCACCTTCTGGCCCGGCTTGACCGTAATGTTGGCCAGGTGTCCATACAATGTTTTATAGCCATTGTCGTGATTGATAATCACTACCTTGCCATAACCGGTGTTTAAACGATAGCGCGTGCGGGTAAATTCCACCACTCCCGACGCCGCGGCAAAGACTTTCGTGCCGTAGCGCGCGGACAGATCGAGACCGTTATGGTGTTTCACACGCTCAATGAACGGATCCCGGCGGTTGCCAAATCCGTCGGTTACCCGCCCGCCCTCCACCGGTCGAATGGACGGAAAACGTTTGATCTCCTTCTTATTCTGAATGAACTTGTCTTCTATTATAGTCTGAATGTTGAGGGCATGTTTTATCCGCGACTCCAGAGCGTTCAGATATTCGGCCATCTTATCGGTCTTGTACTCGTAATCCAGCGGCATGGCAGCCATAAACACTTCATCCGTTAGCAGGGGAGGCGCGGCATTGGATTGAATAGTGCTATCAGTAGAACTTAAACCAACTAACACTTCCAAGTCCTCGGTGTCTTCCTCCAAAAGCACCACCTTTTCATTGAGTTTTTCGATGTGGTCATGAAGATTGACGACCTGGTCTTTGAGAAAGGCATTGGTTTTGCGAAGGTTTTCATTCGTATTATCCTGATACAGGTTGTTGCAGATTGTGACAGAGCCGACGAAAATCATTCCCATGACCGCTGTCGTTATCATCGTCACAAACACGAGTCGGCGCAAATTGAACTCGAACTGGCGAATTTCTGATTCTTTGGTGGAGAAAAAAATTAAGCGGATTTTATCGTGTTTATCGGGCTTTTTTAATTTCATATAAATTTGAACCTTACTTGGAATAATTAAGCAGCTTTCTAATAAAAACAAAATGAATTTTGATAAATTTTGATTTCTGATCCTTAAAAAAAGCGGAGGCGTTCAGGCAACCAACAACTTTGAAAGAAAAAAATTTGCTCCTAAAAATTGCAAATCCTATTCCACTTGGAAAGCCAAAGGCTGGAAGCTGCCAGCTATCGGCAACGCTTCGCGCCAGTCGTAGCGCAGTTTTGCAGAACGCCAGTCGCCATCGTTGAATGTAATACGGCTATAACGAGTGGACTAGAACGTGACCGCGCGGGCTACTCGGAATGATTCTCGATCAGGCAGCATTTTTACCGCAAACATCGGGGTAATTAGTACATCGAGCGGGTAATCGGAATGTAATCGTCCGTTTCGCGTCGTTGCCTTCCGGCTTTGAGCCATTCATTTTTTGCTCCACGAGAAATAGCTATTGATTTAAACCGCCGTTGCCAGACGTTATGAAGAGGGGGTAAGCACTACTTGGGGGCTTCGATTGATTTCCAAAAGTCCTCGTGTTTGATGCCACCAGTTTTTCTGATGCGTTTCTCTGCCGCATCCAGCAGACGGCGAAATTTTGGGGTATGCGCTAGCACCAGACGTTCCAGTTCCTCGCCATTATTGGCCGAAATAAGAACCGCCACCGGGCGGCCATTTTTCGTGACGATCACTGGCCCGTCTTTACACTCTTGCAGATAATCACTGAAATTTGCTTTTACTTTCCCAGCAGATACGATTTTCATAAAACAAACTCCTCGCCAGCTATAAGGTTCATTTTTCTAAAAAGAAGCTTCTTTCTGTGGATGAATAGGTAACAATAAAGAAAACCGACGATCGCCAAGATAATTACGAGTTTTGTCATTTCTCTCCTCGAAGTATGTGCTAAGTTGCGCTAAAAAAGATACTGTGTGTGCTGAGATGTCTCAGATCGTGCTGCATTGAAAAAAGGAACAGATTTTACTTTACGCTTTGACCATTTAAAAACCTTGATCCACAAGAATACTGGTATTCCATAAC
>Ga0247727_10008264_pt1 | contig 19390 bp, 12 predicted proteins | sample WisWelCaveWW1625_FD_202498 | JGI IMG/M metagenome (GOLD analysis project Ga0247727, IMG submission 202498) | Biofilm microbial communities from Wishing Well Cave, Virginia, United States - WW16-25 | ecosystem: Environmental > Aquatic > Deep subsurface > Groundwater > Cave microbial mat | place... | reverse complement strand
CGTTCGAATTCTTCACCAGTGTCGGGCTGGGCGCGCCGGGCGTTGCGCTCAGTCTCAAGGTCGTCACCGTCACCGCAACCGGCAACCAAGCCGGCAGCGACCCCGTCACCATCACCCGCCCCGCCGACCTGCCGGGGCCGTAGGGTGCGGCTTGCTCCACGCGGCGCGTCACGCCGTCGATATCGCCCAGCGCGAGCACAGCGGCAGTCGCCTTGTCGTGCGTCTTGTCGTGGCGGCCAATGCGAGTTGGGTCCGGCGCGACTGGGAGTGGAGAAAGGACAACGAAAAGCGCCGCGTAAACGCGAACCCGGTTTTCTCGATGAAAACCGGGCTCCTGCTCATGCCGCTGCTTCGTCGCACGTCGGCAACTTAGCCGCCGACCGTCAGGCTGCCGACTCCGGCGCCTCGGACGCGCGTGTCGGTGATGATCGGTGATCGCTTCTGAGAGGCAACGCCGCGGGTTTGATTCGATTTGCCCAGCAAACTGCCCGCGTCGCTGGCCGCACGGAAGCCCGATTCGCGGCCGAGCACGATGTCCGAACTGGTCGCCGACGCGCGGTCGCGCCGACTCTGCGCGAGTTGGCTGGACTGAACCGCGCCGCTACCGAAAACGTTGGATTGAAGTTGCGTAGAAGCAGCCGGCGCACTCGGCGCCGGCTGTGCCGACTGCGGTGCCGGTGACAGCGCGGGCTGCTGAGGATCCTGTCGCGGAGCCGCAGTCGCGGTGCTCGTTGAACTGCGCGTCGTCGGCGCGGCCGGGCGCGAATACGACACGAATCGAACAAAGAGCCCTCCGCGCGACTCAACCACGCGCGGCTCTTCCGCCCGTAGGCTATTGCCAGCGAGTAGCGCCAGAATCGTTCCAACCACAAGTGAACGCCATCGCGCGATCATGGATGACTCCTTTTTATCGGGCGGTCCAAAACCCAAGAAGCAGACTACCCCCTCACACTGCTCGTCGCAAGTCAAACTTGAATGTTTGAACGCGACGTGAATGCACCCGTGAGGGCGTCAACCGACGGGCGGAGTCGCGGCGCTCTCGGCTTGTGTCCGTTGCGTTGGGATTCGCGGCTAAAACGTCAACTCGGCGACGAAGTAAAAGTTGATCCCCGGCTGGAAGACGCCGCGGCCCGTGCGGAGGTCGAGGTGTTCCTGGTAGAACTTGTCGGTCAAGTTCTCCACACCCGAAATCAACGTGAGGTTGTCGCATGCGCGCCAGTAGCCGCGGATGTCGTACGTCGTGTAGCCTGGCGTTGCGAGTTCGCCGAGCGACGTGGCGACGCGGTCTTGGTTGTCCACGATGCGCGCGGCGAATTCGGCGCCGTAGCGCGGCCGCTCGACCGGCTCGTGGATGCGAACGCCGACGCGGGTCTCGAGCGGCGAGATCATCGGCAGCGGCTCTTCGTCGGAACCGGGCAAGAGACCGCGCGGCGAGTTCGGGTCGTGCGTGGTCACGCCGAACGCCGGATTGAAGAAATCCATGCCGCCCGAGTTGCGTGAGTGGTCGCGCCCTTCGACGAAACTCATCGTTCCGAACGCCGTGAGGCACTTGCTGCAATCGTATTCCGCGTATGTCTCGAACCCGCTGAGCGTGGCGAGCGGCGTGTTTTTGGGTCTGAAGATGCGCGCCTCTTCCGTGCCCGGCAGCGCGTTGAACAGCACGACCTCAAGCGTGATGTAGTCTTCGACCCAGGCATAGAACCCCGTGACGCCGCCGCGGAATTTCTCGAACTCCGCCTTTAGGCTGAGGTCGATCTGCGTGTACCGTGCGACGTCGAGGTTCGGGTCGCCGACGACCGCGTTGAAGCCGTTCTGAACCAGCGCGTTGTACGGCCCGAGCGAATAGAGTTCCGTGAGCGTGGGCGGTCGCGTCGAGTGACCCGCCGCCGCGCCCACCGTCCAGTGCTCGTCGAGTTTGTTCTCCGCGGTCGCGTACAGCGCCCACAGGCCGAAGTCCTTGTCGAAGTTTTTCGCGTGCAAGTACTGCTGCACGAAGCCGCGCGTGAACGGCAATTCGGCGGGCAGCGTCGGGCTGAGTCCGTCCGGCAACTTCTCGATGTTCGTCCCCAGCCAGTCCACGCGAGCGCCGAGTTGAATCTTGAGATTGTCCGACGCCGGAATTTTCAGCTCCGAGAACAAGCCCGGATTGGACCAGTGCGAACGCGGAATCGGCGTGTTCGTGCCGAAGAACGTGAACGCACACGGCGGATCGCAGTCGAGCGGGTTGCCCATCCCGTCGGTCAGGCCCAACTGGTCCGACAGCGCCTGATCGACGATTACGCTGAAGTCGTTCGTCTCATTGTGCTCCTGTTTCACGTATCGCAGGTCGCTGCCGACCGTCAGTTGCGGGCATTCGCGCTGGCCCCACGTGACGGCGGACGAATAGCCGGTGGACATCGAATCGATGTCGGTGAACAGGCTGTCGGTGACGAGCCGGATCGACGGAATCTGTCGGTTCTTGCCGGTGCGCGTCGCGTCGGCCTCGATCACCGTGCGGTTGTACCACGTCTCGAACGTGAACAGATCAAAGCAGGGCTGGTTCGCGAGCGAGTATTTGATCTCGGTGGCGTCGGTCTTCAAGAAGTTGAAGTCAAAGAACTGGCCGGGAATTTCGACGTCCGTCTGATCGAGTCGAATGTAATTGATCTCGACGTGTTCATCCTCGGACGGGTCCCAGCCGATGGCCACGTCGATATCGCGCGACTTGTAGCTCGTTGGCAGCTCGTCGCCGTTGCCCATCGTGTAGTCGTTGCCCGTGCGGTGTCCGTAGCCGACGCGATATCCCCAGTTGGCGTCGCCGCCGCGAATCGTCTCGCGGCCGTACAACTGTTCGCCGTTCGTCTTGTATTCGAGCACCGTGTCGAGGTGCGTTTCGGGGCCGTTGGCGAAGCGCGGCGATTCGAGCAGGTTGACGTCAATGAATTGAGTGCCCGGACCGTACAACGAACTGTACGGGCCCTTGACGACGATCAGATCGCCGATGATGCGCGAGTCGATCTTCGAAAGCACGGTGTCGAGGTCCATGCGGGCCGGGACCCAATACGACCCGGACGCAAGCAGGCTGCCGACGCCGCTGCCGCGCACGCGCGTGTCGGTAATGATCGGCGAGCGATTCTGCGCCGCGACGCCGCGCGTCTGGCTCGACTTGCCGAGCAGGCTGCCCGCGTCGGTCGTGGCGCGGAAGCCGGATTCGCCGCCGAGCACGAAGTCGGAGCCAGTGCCGGATGCTCGCCGGCGCCGCTCCTGACTGAGCAAACTGGTCGACGGCGATCCAGAACCGAACACGGCGGCTGCGAGCGGCGACATGGCCGCCGGGGAATTCGTCGCCGGAGCGAACGTCTGTGGAGCTGGCTGCAGTGCCGGTTGCTGCGTGTCCTGCGCCTGAAGCACGTCGGAGTTCGTCTCTTCGTCGGTCGTGCCAGACGCCCCACCGGATGGGTCGCCCGCGATTGTGATCTGTTTGGACGGAGTCAACACCAATTGAGAATCGGAACCGATCGGGTCATCGGCCCGAAGCGAGCCGCCTGCCACCAGTCCGAGGACTGTCCCAATCACGAGAGTTCGGCGGCGCACAACCATCGTTGACCCCTTTTGAATCGTGGACCTAAGCGTGGCAAATCCGAGAAAAACGCATCCGACGACGCGGCCTCGTCGAACGCTCTGGCCTTTCCGCGCGCAACGGCCTTATCAGATTTTCGTAATTTTCGGGCTGCTCCATTCAGTGTTTGCCGGATGGAACGGCGGCGCCTGCCGCTGCGTTACAGCCCGTACCGATTCTGACAACAGTTCCGGTCGCGTAGACCGGGCAAGATGTGCCGATTTTGCGGACCGGCGGTTTTGAAAACCGAATGGAGGGCCGATGACGCTGAAACTCCGAACGCGAAAACGAACGCGGTGATCTCGCGCGTTCCCTGTTCGCCATTCTCGGTTGGACTATTCGCGCATCGCCTCTTCCACTTCGCGGCGCAACTTTTGAAGATCGATGTTCCCTGGCCGGTTCTTCTGCATGAGTTTGTCGCCGCGATCGAAGCAGGTGCGGGCCGTCTCCTTGTCGGCTAGCCGCCAGTGCGCGAGCGCGAGTGCAAACCAGTGAAAACTGTTCTCGTCGCCGTGCAAGCGGTTCGCCTGCTCCAGCGACTTGACGGCATCGCTAAATCGCTCGGCCCGGATTTGAGCAAGTCCGAGCACGAACCAGTATCGGCCGTTTTCGATCGCCCGCGATTTCGCCTGTTCGGCGGCCCGCACGGCTGCCGCCGGGTCGCGAAATTGCGGGTCGTCGCACATCGCGAGCAGCCAGGCGCGGTTGTGGAGGTGCTCAGGCTCGTCGGTCAGTTTTTCCCGAATCGACCGGGCGCGGGAGTAGTGCGATTCGGCGTCTTGCGGGCTGCCGGCCTGCCGCAGCGCGTCACCGAAGTGCGTCTCGCACCACGCTTGCGCGTCGAGTACATGCGGATTGTCGGGCAGATCGCGCAACACCTTCGCGAACTGGTCGAGGGCCGCTTGAAAACTATCTTTCGCGGCGGGCAGATTGCCGGCCTTGAACTGCGTGCGTGCGAGCGTACTCGTGGCCACGGCCTGGCGCAGACGATACACCGGTGCGTCGCGTACGATGGCCGACAGTTCGTCGAGCCGGTCGATCGCGCCGCGAATCGCCTGCCCCGCGAGTTCGTCCTCGTTCAAATCCCGCAGGATCAAGCCGAGCACGACCGTCGTCGTCGCGAGTTCTTCCTGGTAGCGGTGTACGTCGGGATTCGCGCTCGTCAGCTCATCAATCCCGCGCAACGCTTCCAGCCCCTCGGCCTTCGCTTCAGGGCAGCGGCCCGCGGTGTAGAGCAATTGGGCGAGATTCGTGCGCGTGAGGGCGAGGTCTTCTCGATACACGGGCACGCCGGGCCGGCTGCGCAGCAGCGCCGCGAAATCGTCGATCGCCGCGCGGTATTCCTCCGCCGCTTCGCGATCGCGGCCGAGCGGGCGCAGGATGTTCGCAAGCGACACCCGCGCCGCGGCCAGCCCCTGCACGTGCGGCGGATGGTCGGGCCGCTGCAGGCACAGCCGCCCAAACGTCGCGATCGCTGACCGCAACTTCGCAACCGCCTCGTCACTCCGTCCCAGCGCGTACAGCACGAAGCCCAATTCGCGTTCCGTGTGTGCCAGCGTCTCGCCAACTGCCGCCGCGCCCGATTTCGCCAGAACGGTAAGCTCCGCCGCAGCCGATTCCAGCACCTTTCGCGCGCCGGACAGGTCGCCGACCTTTTGCAACAGCGTGGCGCGATTCAGCGCGAGACCGGCTCGCGTGTGGCGATAATTCGCCTCATCGGGAAAACGCGACACGAGTTCTCCAAGGGTCGATTCTGCCGAGTCGAACGCCTGCATCGCGTCGTCGTGTGGCCCGATCGTCGTGAACAGCACGCCGAGCCGTGTTTGATTGTGTGCTTGTTCGACCACGAATTCCGGCCGATCCGGCGCCTCAAGCGACAGCTCACCGAACAGTTTCGCCGCCGCGCGGTACGCCTTGAGCGCCGCATCATTCTTGCCAGTCAGTTGCCGCACGTCACCGAGCCGAATGAGCGCCCGGCCCGATTCGGCCCGCAAGTCGACGTCGTCGGACCGCTCGTTCGCGAGTTGTTCGAGATCGCGGGCCGCTTCCTCGAGCAATTCGAGCCGCAGCGGTTCCACGCCGGGGAAAAACGTGAGAACCTCGCTCACCCCAGTCAGCGACTTGTCCACGGCGTTGCGGGCCTCGCGGAATCGACGGGTCGCCTCGGCCCTTGCGGCGCGTTCCGACTCGAGTGCTGCTTCCGCCGTGCCTAGCGCGTCGGTCTCGGCGGCGAGCGCTCGTTCGACTTGCCGCCGTGAGGCGTTCACCACGACGGCCGATACGGTCGCGACGATCGCCACGATAACGAGCGCGGCGGCGATCGCCCGCGCCAACGCGCGGTGCCGGCGCAGCGAGCGCCGCGCCCGCTCCTGCCACGGATCGCGGTACACCGACACCGGCTCATCCGCCAGCCAGCGTTCGACGTCGGCGGCGAGTTCGGCCGCCGTCTCGTATCGCTCCGACCGCTTTTTGGCCATCGCCTTCGAGCAGATTGCGTCAAGCGGCGGCGGCGACCACGGGGCCGACTCGATCAACTGCGGCGTGGGACCCGTGCTGATTTGACGCAGGTACGCGGCCGTTTCCATCGCCGACGTCTTGCCGGCCGCCCCGCCGCTCCCCGGCGTGCGCACGCTCGACAGCCGGTGCGGCGCATTGCCCGACAGGATCGCGAACAACACGGCGCCCAGACCATAAATGTCCGTCTTCGCGTCCATCTGCGCGATCTGCCCGTCGGCCTGCTCCGGCGCCATGTACGCAGGGGTTCCCAGCACCTTGCCCTCGTGCGTCGCCTCAATCGAATCGCTCACCACGATCGGACGCTGGTCGTCGTCCGGCTGATCGACCGATTTGGCGAGGCCCCAATCGAGCACGATCACTTCGCCGAAATCGCCAAGCAGCACGTTCGCCGGCTTGATGTCGCGGTGGATGATGCCGCGCGAATGCGCGTACCGGATCGCATTGCACACGTCCACGAACGCGTTGAGAAGCTGTCGGAGTTCAATCGGATCGGCGCTGCCGGCCGTGCGGCGCTTGTGATACGCATCGATGCGTTCCGCGAGCGTGTCGCCGCGCAAGAACTTCATGGTGTAGAACGGCCGCGCCGCGTCCGGCCCGGCCGCGAGTTCGTACACCGGCACGATGTTCGGGTGTTCGAGCTGTCCGGTAATCTGCGCCTCGCGCACGAGCCGCCGCGAGCCGTCGCGGTCGCCGCGCTCCGGACGCAACTCCTTGAGCGCGATCTGTCGCTTCAAATGTTCGTCAACCGCCAACCAGACCTGACCCAGCCCGCCCTTGCCGTGTACCCGCGTCAGCGTGTACCGCGAACGCGACTCAGTCCGGAAGTCCACCGTTTCCACGACGCGGACGCGACTGGCGGCGCCTGTGGTCGGCCGGTCCAACTTCGATCCCTGCTCCGCTTCGTTGCGCGCCACGCCAGGGAGTTCCCCGATCGGATTCTCCAGCGTCGTGGCGTGCGCGTCCTCCTTCACGGGAACGTCGCCGGTTCGCGCGGTCGGCTCCTCCAGAGTCGCGCCGTGCGGATCCTCCTTGACCGGCGGTGCATCGATTATTGCCGTCGGGTCGTCCATCGTCGCGGCGAACAGGCCCGCATCACCAGTCCGAATGATTGCGTCGCGCACCGGATCAGTCACGACCGTTCGTAGCGCGTGCGACGAATTGCCGCCGTGTTCGGCCATTTTCTTAGCGACGGCCGTTTCAAGTTCCTCCTTGCCGCGCGGCGTGATCCAGCCGCGTTTGAGTAGCAAGTCTCCGAGCGGCTCGCTGGGTTGCCGTCGCCAGAAGCCGTACGCCTCGGCAAGCTGCGTGGCCGAGATCGTGCCGGCTTCGAGCGCCAGCGCACCAAACAACAGGTTGCGATCGGTGTCCATCGTGGTAACGAGCCAGCATTCGAATTCGCGGAATCAAGATCGTCGAAACGCCGGTCCATAGGATACCGCGCGGTCCGGATTCCGACAGTCATGTTCACCGCGGCTCGCAGAAGTTTTCTGCGAAGGCGGATTCGCGTCGGAACGCCGCAGCCGCGCCAACGGGATCACATAGCGGAGCACGACGTGAACTGCAGAAGTAGTATCGCTGGCGATTCATCGTTTGATCCCTGCGTCGCGTACGTACCGTTTTGCCAGGTAACGAAACTGGTGATAGCTCAGCCCGAGGATTCGCGCGGCTTCCGCCTGATTGTTCTTGGCCTCGCGAAGCGCGTCGGTGATCAGCCGGCGGCGGAATGCGTCGACCCGTTCCTCAAACGCTCCGCGCGACGGACTGCCATTGCTGGCATCAGCCGAGTCGAGACCCAAGTCGCCGGACGTGATCTCGCCGCTCGTGTGCCGGTACGCGGCCCGTTCGATGATGTTTTTCAGCTCGCGCACGTTGCCGGGGTAGCCGTGTCGCGTGAGCGCGTCGAGCGCGGGCGGCGACAGCGATTTGCCGGCGAATGCGGGAATCTCGCGTGCGAACTGGTCGAGAAAGTGCCGGGCGAGCACCGCGATGTCGCCGCGGCGCGAACGCAGCGGCGGCACGTCAATGACCTCGAACGCGAGCCGATCGAACAGGTCGGCGAGAAATTCGCCGTCGCGGATTCGCGCCGGCAGGTCCATGTTGGTCGCCGTGATGATGCGAACGGTCGTGCTCAGCTCGGTCGATCCGCCAACGCGAGTGAACGTGCCGTATTCGACGACGCGGAGGATTTTCTTTTGGAAGACGAGCGACATGTTGCCAATCTCGTCGAGGAAGAGCGTGCCGCCGTCGGCCAGCTCGAATTTGCCGCGCCGCGCGGCGTCGGCGCCGGTGAACGCGCCCTTCTCGTGGCCGAACAGCTCGCTTTCGAGCAGCGCGTCGCTGAACGCGGCGCAGTTGACAACGACGATCGGGCCGGCGGCGGTCCTGCCCGCTGCGTGAATCGCGCGGGCGACCAGTTCTTTGCCCGTGCCACGCTCGCCCGTGATTAGCACCGGCCGCGGCACTTGAGCGACCCGCTCGATCTGCTGAACGAGCCGCTTGATCTGCGGCGAACGGCCGACGATTTGAAACCGGGCCTGCACCGCGTCGCGCAGACTGGCGTTCTGCTCGTCGAGCCGCCGGTTGCGGTCGATCACCTTGAACAGCCCGGACAGCTTGCCGAGCAGCGTCGCGACTCGCCGCGGGAGCCGATCTCCGCGCACGAGAAAATCGCTGGCACCCGCGGCGACCGCCCGCGCGGCTGCGTCCACGTTGCCCGCGTCGGCGACCACGACGATCGGAACGTTCTTCGACGCGCGGCGGATTTTCGGAATGAGTTCCAGCCCCGATTGCTGCCCATCGCCGAGTCGATCGTGCACCACGACGAGATTCCGCGCGCCGTTGCTGCGAAGTAACCGAGTCAACTCCTTCACGGACGATGTCGTCTGCACTCGGCAGTCGGCCGGCAACTTCTGCGCGAACGCCGCTTCGAGATCATCGAGCGAATCGTCGCGGCGCGAACCGGAGTCGTCACCCGGCGCGAGTATCAGAATCGTTTGGAGCATGCCGTCACTCTACTCGACACCTGAGACTTTTCACCAGTCGCGGCAAAAAGTGTCAGATCGCGGCGGCCGGGAGCGGAGCCACAACGCACGAAGCTGCCGGCAGTTAGCGCTGCCGCGCCGTCCGGTACTCGCTTTGCCCTTCATGGTCCGTTCAACGCCTTTGGAGTGCGGCGACACGTCGCCGCTTTCAGATTGGTGCAAGAGCATCAGCGTTCGCGAACGCTAATAGCGGCGACAAGTTGCCGCACTCCAATGGCACTCCAAGAATGAAAGGAGCACTTCGATGCAACTCAACACATTGAAATCGTGTGCGTCGGCATTCGGTTGGAAGGTGGTCGTGTTTCTGATGGTGGCCGGTCTGCTGTCGGGCACCGAGCATCTGTTGCTCGTGTGGTTTCACCCGACGAGCGCGGCCGAGTTGGCGGTGCGCCAGTTCGAGCCGAACGACTCGATGGCCGAATCGCTTCGGTCGTACGAGTTCGCCAAGAACGTCGGCATGACGATTCGCAACGCGGCGATCGCACTGTTTGGACTGGCCATGTTCGGAGGTCACGCCGGCTCCGCGTTGAACCGGCTGACGAATAAAGGAGATCCATCATGTTCCGAAACACAATGAATCGCTGGAGACTTTTCTTCGCGTCGATGTTGCTCGGTCTGTCGGCGGTCGGCTGTCGGCCGTACGACCGGCCGGAATTTCACGAAGTCGATACATCGGAGTCAGGTTTTCTGATTCCTCTGGAAGGCGATACAAACAAGCAGACCTCGTTCGATTCGGAGAAGTATTTGAACGAGCGGAAGATCGCGACGAAGCGCGTGCAGATTCCGCATCGCTGGGTGCAGACGGGCCGCATGCCATTCAGCGGCGAGTGGCTGCCGACCGTGCGGCTCGTGGAGGTGGACCGCTCGCCGGTCACGCGCGAGTGGACGGCGGACCCGCACACGGGCACCGCGCAGAAGAACGAGGCGATCTGGATCGAGAGTTCGGACTCGGTCGCGTTCTCAGTCGGGTTCAACTGCACGGCGTACATCAAGGAGGAGGACACGGCGAAGTTTCTCTACATGTACCGCTCGAAGTCGCTGGCGGCGATGATGGACACGGAGGTCCGCGCCCGCATCCAGCAAGTGTCGGCCGAAGTCGCGGCGACCTACGACCTCGACGATCTGCGGTCGAAGAAGATCGAAATGATCGAGGCCGTGCGTGAGGACGTGCTGCCGTTCTTCGAGGCACGCGGCATCACAATCACGACCATCGGCATGTTTGGAGGCTTCACGTACGAAAACAAGAAGATCCAAGACGCGATCGACGAGACGTTCATCGCGCAGCAGATCAAGGTCGTGAACCTGGCGAAATTCCAGGCTCAGCAGAAGGAGAATGAACGCATCGAGTTGGAGGCGGAGGCGCAGGCGAACAAGCAGCGCACGATCGCCCAAGCCGACTCGGACAAGCTGCGATTGATCGCCGAGGGCGAAGCCGCCGCGATCCGCAAGATCGCCGACGCGACGCGCGAGGCACAGCAGGACCCGATCTTCCTGCAACTGAAACGCATGGAAGTCGAATCGCGTCGGATCGAAAAGTGGGACGGCCGCTACCCGACGTTCCTCATGGAAATGGGCGGCGAGCCGGGCAATGGGCCGAACATGCTCGTGCAACTGCCGACGATGACGTCGCAGTGATGAGTGCAAGTGTTGCGAGTTGTTCACGCGGGCCACGGGTTCTCACGCGAGAGCCTGTGGCCCCTTTCGTTTGCGGGGACACTCGCCGCGAATAACGCGAATGCTGCTTGACCCGCGCTGGCCGGGCGGCGAGAATTCATACACGATTGAGAACGCGATCGCGCCGGACCGGTTGACGCCGCCGGCCAAGACCCGCCACGATCCTTCCAACTTGCGAGGAAAAGTCATGCAACCCATCGATCGCCGCGATTTCATGAAACAGTCCACTCGAACCGTCGTCTCGATGGCCGCCGCCGGGACCGTGCTGCGTGCGGCGCGGAGTCGGGCGGCCGGGCCGAACGACGTGATTCGCGTCGGCGTGGTCGGATTCAACGGTCGAGGCGGCAGTCACATCGATGCGTTTCTGCCCTCGGGCGGAAAAGGCACGGAAGTCGGCGCGCTGGTGGACATCGACGAAAAAGTGCTGGCCCGCGGCCTGACGCGAGTTGAAAAGGACCAGAGCCGCGCGCCGGAGGTGTTCACCGACGTGCGAAAAATGCTCGACGACAAATCGATCGACGCCATTTCGGTCGCGACACCGAATCACTGGCACACGCTCGCCGCGCTCTGGGCCGTGCAAGCGAACAAGGACGTGTACGTCGAGAAGCCGCTGTCGCACAACGTGTTCGAGGGCCGCAAACTCGTCGAGGCCGCCAATAAGTACAAACGCATCGTGCAGCACGGCACGCAGAGCCGCAGTTCGGGCGGCGTGCGCGAGGCGGTCGAGCAACTCCGCGCCGGCGTGATCGGCAAGGTCTACATGGCGAAAGGCCACTGCTTCAAGTGGCGACCGTCGATTGGCAAGGTCTCCGAGCCGACGCCGGTGCCCGCGGGCGTGGACTACAACTTGTGGTGCGGCCCCGCGCCGATGAAGCCGATCCGCCGCCAGAAGTTTCACTACGACTGGCACTGGCAGTGGGATTTCGGCAACGGCGACATCGGCAATCAGGGCGTACACGAAATGGACATGGCCCGCTGGGGACTCGGCGTCGGATTGCCCAAGGCCGTCCTTTCCGGCGGCGGCCGGTTCGGCTACGAGGACGACGGCGAGACGCCCAACACGCAACACGTGATCTTCGAGTACGACGGCGCTGTGCTGCAATTCGAAGTCCGTGGGCTGCCCACCAACGACGAATCGACCGTGAAGGTCGGCAACATCTTTTTCGGCTCGGACGGCTTCATGGTCCTGAACGGCGGCAAGTGGTCCACGTTCATGGGCGCGAAAAGCGAACCCGGCCCGCACGGCCCGACCAAAGAGGCGCGCGGCACTGACCACTTCGCGAACTTCGTCGAAGCCGTGAAGAGCCGCAACGCGACGACGCTCAACGCGCCCGTCGAAGAGGGACATCTGTCGTCCGCGCTCTGCCACCTGGCCAACGTCTCGTATCGACTCGGTCGAAAACTGAAGTTTGACGCGAAGACGGAGAAGTTCGTCGGCGACAAGGAGGCCGGCACGCTGCTCACGCGCGACTACCGCGCACCATTCGTCGTGCCGGACAAGGTGTAGCCTGAGAATTTGATCGTCGAGCGATTGCTGGATTTCCGGTTGAACTGAACGACGATTGCACGCGGCAAATTCGACGAGTCGATCCGCTCGGCGGGAACAATTTCGCCGAGCGGTTTTCCTTTGACGGGGATTCAAACGATGAAAGGCAAGTTCACGTCTCGAACCCGTTGGCGGGCGAAGCTCGAAAAGGATCAGCCGTGCCGGCTGGTCGAGCCGGCGGCGTTCATGGCGAAACGGCTGGGGCCGGGACGGCTGCTGATTCCGCGGCCGATCGACGTGGATGCTGTGATTCGCCGGGTACGCAAGGGGAAGCTCGTCACCGTGGCGCAGATTCGTGGCGTGCTGGCGCGCGAGTTCAACGCGCAACCGCTGGCCGCGCGGCGCGCGGCGGCGGACGATCAGCGGTCGAGTAATTCGGACGACTTCAAAGCCGGCTCCGCGTGCCCGCTATGCACGGGCATCTTTGTGCGGATCGCGGCGGAAGCGGCGGAAGAGGATCGCAGCGCGGGCAAGAAGCGGATCGCGCCGTACTGGCGCGTGATCCGCGACGATGGCAGCCTGCAGGAGAAATTTCCAGGCGGCCCGGCCGCTCAGGCCAAACATCTCAAGGCCGAAGGGCACCGTCTCGAACCCGGCCGCGGCAAGAAGCGGCCACGCGTTGGTGACTTTGAAAAATGTTTGGCTCCGCTGAGATAGCGAACTCTCGCACACTCGCACCGTCGCGCCGGCAAGCACTGCTCAGCGCCGCTGCGCCTCCAAGCACATCAGGTGCTCGAATCCGCGCAGGAACATTCGCCCGTTGGACACGGCGGGGGTCGCGTGACTGCCCTCGCCGAGCGGCGTGCGGCCGAGCAATTTGAATTCCAGGCTGGCGGCGATGACGACGACTTCGCCTGGTTCCGTGACGCAATACAGCTTGCCGTCGATGCAAACGGGCGAACCGGAATACTGGCCCGGCACGCGCTCGGTCCAGATGTTCTTGCCCGTCTTCGCCTCGACGCAGCTCACGACGCCCTTGTCGCCCCAAAGATAAATGTGTTCGCCAACCACGACGGGGGTCGGCACGTAGGGCAGCATGCGAATCCGTTTCCACGCGACGCGGCTATCGGCGATTTCGCCCTGGCCGCCCAGCTTGATTGCGGCCATGAACTTGCCTTCGCCGCCGCCGCCGGAGTAGCCGATCACGAGATCGTTCGCGATGAGCGGCGAACCGACGACGCGGTCCGGGATGATGTCGGCCCGCCAGTTCAGCTTGCTGGTCCGCGGATCGTAGCTCGTAAAGCCGTCGGCCTTGCTCGCGAAGATCAATTCCGTCTTGCCGGCGTGCTCGACGATGAGCGGAGTCGAGTAGCAGGTGGTTTGATCGAGGCCCTTCTCGTTTCGCTTTGCCGTCCAGCGAACTTCGCCGGTCGCCGCGTCCATCGCCACGATCGACGACTCGCCGTCCTGGTCGTTGGCCAAAATCACCAAGTCTTCAAACAGGATCGGCGACGTGCCCGACCCGTGCTGACTTACGAACTGCCCGATGACTTGCTTCCAGAGTGGCTTGCCCTTGAAATCGAACGCAAACAGCGAGTATTCCGATTCCTTGCTGAACGGAACGTACACGCGTTTGCCGTCGGTCGCCGGCGTGGCCGACGCGTAGCTCGACAGTTTGTGAATCTTGTGCGTCTCCGATTCCATCGACCAGGTCCAGCGAATCTTGCCGGTCGAGGCGCTGATATCGACGAGGTGCCGCTTGAGGCCGTTGTCCTCGGCCGCGGTCACGAACACGTGATCGTCCCAAACGCACGGCGACGAATGGCCGATGCCCGGCAGCTTCGTTTTCCAGGCGTAATCACCCTCGGACCAAGTGACTGGAATTCCCTTTTCGTCGCTGATTCCCGCCCCGTTCGGTCCGCGGAATCGCGGCCAATTCTCCGCGAGCGCGCCGCGCGCCGCCGCCAGCAGGACGGAAACGGTGAGAGCCGCGAAGGCGAGCCGGCCGTTCAGACGATGCTTCATCGAAACCTCGTATCAAGTTCAGTTGGTGGGATGGTTCGGATCAGGTGGGTGCGACGCGACTCGACAGTTTCGGCCACGGCGAGCCAGATCGCAATGGGAAAATTGTCATTTGAGACTGCCAAGGAATTCTAGCAGATCGCGAAATTCTTGCCGCGTCATCTGGTCGATGAGGTTGGCGGGCATAATTGATTGCGTCTGAGCATGCCGCTCCTCGATGTCCGCGACCGGTATTTCGACGGTCTTCCCGTGCGCGTCGCCGAGCGTGATCGTGCCGCGCGGATCTTCGCGCAGGATTACTCCGGTGAGCACTCGGCCGTCGCGCGTGGCCACGAGCCACGTCGTGAATTGCGGTGCGATGTCCTTGCTCGGCGCGAGGATCGACCGCACGATCTTTTCACGGTCGAGCGTCCGGCCGATCGCCGACAAATCCGGGCCGGCCTCGCCGCCACGTCCGTTCACGCGATGGCACGCGAAGCACTGCGGCCCGCGCGAGTGGAAGAACAGTCGCTCGCCAGCCGCCGCGTCGCCCGACTCCGGCGCCGCTGCAACTCTCTCAAACTCGGCGGCACGCTCGGCGAGCTTGTCCGAATTCCCGTTGCCAGCCGGCGCGCGTAATAGCAGTTCGACCTGCTCCATTTCCTCCGGCGACGCGGCGCGTCCCGTCTTTTCCAGCCACGCTCGCGCGGCCTCTGTCACCTCCCGTCCGCCGGTCGCGCCGCGCAGCGACCGCAGCGCTTCGCGACGCAGTTCCCCGCTCTGGCCGTCGAGCAGCGCGATGAGCAGTTGCGCGGTGTCGTCGGACGTGGCCGCCGAGTGCGCTAGCCCCGCCACGGCCGTAGCCCGCAACGCGACACTCGCACGCGGATCCACCGCGATCTTCCACAGCAACTCCTGCGACGCCGTGTCCGAGCGCGCGGCAAGCGTGCGAACCGCCTCCCACCGCAACTGCCCGTCTTCACCCTCGACAAACTGCCGCAATTTGTCGCTGCCGAGCGCCGGATGATCCGGCCGCAGCGAGCGCAACGCGATCACCCTATGCGCCGCCGGCTGTGTGTCGTCGAGCAAAACCTTCACCACGTACTCTTCGCCCGCCACCTCGTCGGTCGGCTTCTTCGCGACCCCCGCCAGGAATTCATTCGCCGCCAGAAACGCCTCAAACAACTCCCGCGTCACCGGCGGCTGCGCGGCGGCCTTTGCGAGCAGCGGTGCGAACTCGTCGAGCCGTTCCTCGCCGACCCATTGAATAGCCGCGCGGCGCACGGCAGTATCCGCATCGTTCAAGAAATTCGTGATGACTCCCCGTCCGGCTTGCTTGCCCGCTCGACGCAACGCGAGCAGCACGCCAAGCCTCACGCGTGGGTCGGCGCCGGCCGTGTGACTGAGCAGCAAGTCCGAGTCAAACGACTGCGCAAGCGCGTGAATGGCCGCGCCCACCAGGAACGGGTCCGAATCCGTCAGTAGCGGAAGCGTCTTGTCGAACGGCTCGACAGATCGAAGTTGCGGGATGGCCTGCATCTGCACTAGCGGCGATGGATCGCTGAACGCCAGCCTCTGCAATTCGCTCCGGTGCTTCGCGTACACGGGCCGGCTGCCTTGGCTGCCCATGCGTTCGCCCAGCAGCCGAGCGGCCTCAGCGCGGACTTCCGGAACTGCATCCGTCAGGCCCGCCTCGATGGCTGAAAACGCGCTCGATGGCGTGCCGCCCACGATGCTCCAGAGCAGGTGCAAGCGACGACGCGCGTCCGTCGGATTCAGCGATTCGTTGTTGTTCACGAGCGTGAGCTTGCGCAAAAGCGCGAGCGCGTCCGTGTCCTTGTCGAGCGCGGCCGCCGTCGCCAATCGGATCTCCCGCTTCGGATGGCTCAACAAGTCTCGTTTGCGTTCGACGCCAAGTGACGCGATCTGACTCGGCCGCAGCCCGTCATCCGGCGGAGGCGCTTTCATCCGTATTCGCCAAATCCGTCCCTTGCCGTGCAACGGGTACGACTTGTCCGCCCAGTCGCTGACGATGAGCGAGCCGTCCGGCGCCGTGGCGATGCCGACGGGGAAAAAGTTGTCGCCGCCCTTCACGAGCGTTTCGGCTTGCGAGGTGAACGACGCGCCGCGCTCGCGGAGTTTGAAGCGTTGGATGACGTGATCGCCCCATGACGTGACGAGCAGGTCGCCGATGTATTCGCTCGGCAGGCCGTTCGATTCGTAGGCGACGATTCCCGACGGGGCCTCGCCCGTGCCCGCGACCATTGGCAACGTGCCGGGCAGTTCGCCGTTCCAGGCGGTGAACGGGTGCAGGCCCTTGCGGCCGTTGCGGAAGCGGTAGCCGTAATCGCCGCCTTGGATGATGTGCAAGAGCCGGCACGGCGGCCGCGAGTCGGGATCATTGTCAACGGCGAAGAGCCGGCCGAAGGCGTCGAACGTCAGATGAAAGGGATTCCAAAAACCGGTCGCGACGCGAATGAGCTTCGAGCCGTCCGGCCGGCAGCGATAAATATTGCCGCCTTCGCCGCCGCCGGAAAGCGTCGTGTCGTCGGAGCCGATCAGCTTGTACGGCGCGCCGAGATTCTCGCCCATGCCGAAGTACAGGTTGTCGAACGCATCGAACGCGAAGCCCGAAAGGCCGTTGTGCGGGTAGTCGCCGGACGTGTCGAGCCGCACGATTACGGTCTGCTTGTCGGCCACGTCGTCGCCGTCGGTGTCTTCGAGCACCATGATGTCGGATCGCGTCGCGAAATAAATTTCCTGCCGATCGCTGCGCGGTCCGATCGCGATGCCCATTCCATTTTTGAAACCTTCGGCGAACGTGCGGACGCGCCCTGCGCGGCCGTCGCCGCCGAATTCATCGAAAATGCGAATGCGATCGCCTTTCGGCCCTTTGTAGTCCGCCGGCCGCTGGTGCGTTTGGTTTTCGATCACGAAGATTCGCCCGCGTTCGTCCACCGCGACGCCCGTCGGCGTGACGATCTCCGGCTCGGCCGCGACGAGTTCGACGACGAGCCGGTCGTCCGTCGGCTTCGGCACCTGCGGTGGCTCGCTTGCGGTGATCGAGGTCGAGCAAAAAACCGCTAGCTGGATCAGCACTGAAGTCATGTCAGCATCCTGATTGGGAGGGCAGGTCGGTCGCGCACGAGGCGGTCGCACACGAGGTCAACGTCGTCGATTCCACCTCGATCGCAGGAGTTCCAAGATCCCCTGCTCCGAACCGTCGTCGCCTAATTGCGTGCGAATCCAAACCGCAATTTGCGCGTGAAACGCGACCGCGGCGCCGGCAATCGAACCGACGACTGCGATCAGCAGCAGCGCGATTTTGGTCGAGCCATTCCACGCCAGCCACACAACGATGCAGAGAAAAAAGATCGCCACGAGGATCACGCTGCCCAAGATCGCCGCGCTCTGACGCCAGTGCTGCCACTGCCGGCGACGGTGTACGAGCTGGTCGAGTTCGCGGTGTTCCGCGACGAGCGCCTCGTCGCGCAGCGTGCGGAACGGAGGCAGGCGCAGCAGTTCGTGGGCTTCGTCCGCCAGCCGCGAGTCGAAGAAAGTTCGCGCCGCGTCAATCGCAATGCGGCTAATCTGCTCCGGCTCCAATTCATTCGCGGCCGGTCCAGCCAACAGCGCGCAGAGCCGCTCCGCGTCATGCTCGTCGCAAAGCTGCTGGCACTTTTCGCGCACGATCCGCTGGCGGTCCTCCACGATCTTGAGCAGCCGCGCGTGGAGCGCCTTGATTTTTGCGTGCGACGCCACTTTGGATCCGACCGACTTGAGCGTCGCCGCAGCCTCCAGCACCTGCCCGTTCGCCAGCCGCGCCTCCGCCCCGCGCAACATTTCCACGAGCTGCTCGAGCTTGTCGTCCGGCCGCTGCTTCTGCGAGACGGAGTAATCCTTGGGCTTTCCCTCGTCTTCGTCCCAATCGAAAACGTCCACTTCGAGCGGTGGCCGCTGGCTGGCTTGCTCGCGCTCGGGCACGACTTCCAGCCCGCATTGCGGACAGAACTGCGTGCCCGCGGGCAGTTCACGCTTGCAGACGTCGCACACGAGCGTCATCAGGACTTCTCCGCAGAGGCCGCGTCGCCGACTTTCATGAAGCCCGGCTCGAAACGACGCTGCGGCGGCGTCGGCGCGGCCTGACCGTCTTTCGCTCCGTCGGTTGCCGGGCAATACGGCCGAAACCACTGCATCAGTTCGATCAAGTTGCCGTCCGGGTCGTGTATGAAAAACCGGTCGCAGCCGGGAATGAGTGTGGTCTCGCGCGTGGGCACGCCGAGCCGGGCGCAGTGCTCGCGCGCCGCCTTCGCGTCGCCGACGTGCAGCGCGAAGTGCCGCGGGCTGGCCGATTCCGCGCGCTCGCGCGGGATCAAATGAATGTGCTGGCCGCCGAGGTCGTACCACACGACGAAAAAGTCGAACGTCGCCGGCCGAGGGATCTCGCGCAGGCCGAGCACGCCGCCGTAGAACTGCCGCGACCGCTCGACGTCAGTCACGACAATCGAAACGTGGTGGATGCCCGTCAGTTGAACCGACATGTTTTTCTCCTGAACTGCCGCGGTCTTCACCTCGCAATCTTCGGACCGGCGGCGGCGATTGTCAACGCGGCGCGGGCGCCGATGCCGCAGCGACAGCGGCGATTGACGCGGTCAACTTGCCCTTGAACGGTCCGCGCATGACGGCGAAGATGGACGCGCCCGACGAGTCCCACCGTGGAGCCTGCCATGCAGCGAATTCTCTGCGTCGTGTTCACGCTGATTCTATCGCTCGGCTTTGCCGCCGGCGTGCCGCAGCGTGCAGGCGACCGGCTCGTGCCGCCGGCCTTGCAGGCATTTGAACATCTGGTCGGCGCGTGGCGCGTCCACGGATTCCTCGAGACGAACAAGCAGGACGGCTGGGATGAGCCGGCGACGTGGGGCTGGCGATTCGAGAAGGGCAAGATTGTCGGCATGGAAGTCGAATTCAAGGACGGCCGCTATTTCACCGCGGCGAAACTGGAACCGCTCGAACTGGGAAGTTACGAGTCGCCATATCGACTGACGGCGACGACGGCGGGCGAGAAGGAGAAGG
>Ga0247727_10008263_pt1 | contig 19391 bp, 21 predicted proteins | sample WisWelCaveWW1625_FD_202498 | JGI IMG/M metagenome (GOLD analysis project Ga0247727, IMG submission 202498) | Biofilm microbial communities from Wishing Well Cave, Virginia, United States - WW16-25 | ecosystem: Environmental > Aquatic > Deep subsurface > Groundwater > Cave microbial mat | place... | reverse complement strand
GCTCCAGGCCAACGGAATGGCCAAGGATTTCTCGTGGAAGGCCTCGGCCGGGGAGTACGTTCAGCTTTACGAGGCGGCGCGAAAGTCCCGCAACCTGCGCGCCGCCGGTACATCTAATTAGTGGCCCAAGGAGCGGTAGAAGCCGCGCGGGCGGAACGACGAGGGGAACCTATGGCCGATAACATTCGAAGTGTGACGGACAGCGACTTTCAAAGTGAAGTGATTGATGCCAGTAAGGCCCAACCTGTCATGGTGGACTTCTGGGCGGAATGGTGCCGCCCGTGCCACGTGCTGGCGCCCGCGGTCGCTGAAATTGCCAACGATTTTTCGGGGAAGCTCAAAGTCGTCAAGATGAACGTGGACGAGAACATCAATTCTCCCGGGCGCTATAACATCCGCGGCATTCCGACCCTTTTGATCTTCAAGGGCGGGCAGGTGGCCGACCAAATCGTCGGCGCCGTGCCCAAGGAACAAATCCAGAAAGTCCTCGAGCGGCACCTCAACTAGACTTCAAATGCCACCCAGAATGTGCAGAGGGCAGGAAAGGAACTGCTTCTCGACCTGAATTCAGGCGGGTGTGCGCCCGCGGCGCGACTTGCCTTCTCCCAGCGCGGCAGGTAGGATACGTATTCCGCGCGGTTCGCTGCTCCCTCCCTGTGAATCCTCGGTTTGGGCATGGTGAGGAGGCGTGCGGCCTGTTCACGCGGCGGAGGGATTGGGCCGAGGAATTTGCATGAAAGCCATCGCAGTGGTGGGCGCCCAGTGGGGCGACGAAGGAAAGGGCAAGGTGGTGGACTACCTGGCCGGCTCCTTCGACTACGTGGCTCGCTCGGCCGGCGGCCACAATGCCGGGCATACAGTCATCTTCAATAACCATCGCTTCATCCTGCAACTCATTCCCTGTGGGATTCTGCGACCGGGCAAACACGCGGTCATTGGACCCGGCTGCGTGGTGGACCCGGCTGCGCTCGTCGCTGAGATTAAAAACCTCGGCGAGTCAGGGATTCAGGTGGAGGGCCGGCTGCACCTCTCCAATCGCGCCCACTTGATCTTTCCCTATCATCGGCAGATGGATCAGGCGGCCGAGGCTGCCCGCGGCGCTGCGAAGATTGGCACAACGGCGCGCGGAATCGGTCCGGCGTATGAAGACAAGATGTCGAGGCGCGGCCTGCGAATTTGCGACTTGTTCGATGCGGATGGCTTCAAACAGAAACTGCAGCGAGTGATTTCCGAAAAGAACCTGATTTCTGAGGCGGCGTTCCGCGCGCCGCTCGAAACTTTCTGCCTTTTCGAGGAATATTCGCGACTAGGCGAGCGTATTCGGTCGTATGTCAGCGACACCGCTGTGTTGCTGGATGCGGCGATGAAGCAAGGGCGCAGCGTGCTCTTCGAGGGCGCGCAGGGAACAATGCTCGACATTGACCATGGCACGTATCCTTTTGTGACTTCCTCAAATGCGACGGTGGGGGGGGCGGCAACCGGCCTGGGAGTTGCGCCAACGCGCATCACCGGTGTGGTTGGCGTCACAAAGGCTTATACGACGCGCGTGGGCAGCGGGCCATTTCCAACGGAAATGCCGGATCTGGAGGCCAAAGAAGTGCGCGACCGAGGGAAGGAATTCGGCGCGGTTACGGGCCGACCGCGGCGGTGCGGGTGGTTGGACCTGGTGGTGCTTCGGTATGCAGTCATGATTAACGGAATTGATTCGCTCGTGATAACCAAGCTCGATGTGTTTGACACGCAGTCGGAGATTCAGGTGTGCACTGGATACTCATACAAAGGAACGCCGCTGAACGAGATTCCTGCCAAAGCCGAGAAGCTCGAACAGGTGACACCCATCTATCGCACTTTGCGCGGGTGGCGGTCGAACACCTTTGGTCTGCGCGAAGCTGCCGTGCTCCCGCCGGCCGCACGCGATTATCTGAAATTCATCGCGGATGAATTGGGCGTCGAGATTGGAATGATCTCCACCGGCCCAGAGCGCGACGCTACAATTATTCCGTCGGGAACGCAGTTTGCCTCCTGGCTGTAGCCACCATGCTTTCTTTCGAAGAAGCCCGGCAAAAGGTCGTCTCCGTTGTCCGTGAGCGTGGCGCGCGAGCAGGACACGACGTTGTGGAAATTGGCCGAGGTTTCGGACGGATCCTCGCCGAACCAGCCTTTGCCGACCGCGACTATCCACCCTTTGACCGTTCCACCCGTGATGGATTTGCTGTGCGCGCCGCGGATGTCGCGACCTCAGGAAGTACGCTCGAACTCGTCGGGGAAATTAAAGCGGGGGATACCTTCACCGCTAACGTCGCGAGCGGCCAGACTGTGCAGATCATGACTGGTGCGGCCCTGCCGGCAGGAACAGACGCGGTGGTTATGATCGAACATGCGCGAATCGAAGGGAAGCGAGTCTCATTTGATGGCCGCGTCCAACCAGGCCAGAACGTCGTTCCCCGTGGCAGTGAGGGACGCATGGGCCAAACACTGCTCGAGCCGGGCACACGCATGGGTTACGCCGAACTTGCTCTGGCGGCGCAGGTGGGCAAGATTCGTTTCGACGTTTACCGCCGGCCCCGGGTTGCCATTCTTTCCACGGGCGACGAAGTCGTTCCCATAGAGTCGAAGCCCGGCCCGTTTCAAATCCGCAACAGCAATGTTCTTTCCCTGGCGGCCCAGGCGGCATTGGCGGGCGCTGAGCCGCTTCCTTTGGGTAATGCACCGGATCATCCCGGACCGCTGCGGGTGATGATCGAGAAGGGGCTTGAGGCTGAGATTCTGGTTCTTTCAGGAGGCGTTTCGGTCGGGAAGTATGACCTGGTGGAGAGTGTGCTCAACGAGCTGGGGGCGGAGTTTTACTTCGACGCGGTGGCCATTCGTCCGGGGCGGCCGGCAGTATTCGGTATTTGCCGGAACAAGTTTGTGTTTGGCCTGCCCGGAAATCCTGTCTCAACAATGGTGACGTTTGAGCTGCTGGTCGTGCCGGCGATTGACTGGCTGGGGGGCGCTGAGCCGCGGCCGTTACCCCTTTTCAAAGCGCGTCTCGCGGCGGCGGTTCGTCAGAGAGCCGCTCTCACGCATTTTTTACCCGCCGAACTGAACTGGGATGGCGGCGAACCGGTGGTCCGCGAGTTGCCGTGGCAAGGCTCCGGCGATATTGTAGCCGTTGCGCGAGCGGCGTGCTTTTTGGTGGTGCGACCGGAGAAGCTTGAGCTGGCCGCGGGTGAGTGGGTGGATGTGTTGCCACGCCGCGGGCTCTTTTGACCTTGAATGAAAAAGCTGACGCATTACACAGCAGCGGGCCGGGTCGCAATGGTGGACGTTTCGGCCAAGGCGGCAACCGCGCGTACTGCCGTTGCCCGTGGACTTGTGCGCATGAACCGCGCTGTGTTAGGCCGCGTTCGCCGGCTGGAAACACCAAAGGGCAATCCGCTGGAAATCGCGCGAATCGCGGGTATCGCCGCGGCGAAACGCACGGCCGAGTGGATACCGCTTTGCCATCCACTGCCGCTGACCCACATTGACGTGTCCACACGGCTCGTCCAGAATGGGATTGAGATTACTTCGAGGGTTACAGCGACCGCGCAGACGGGCGTGGAAATGGAAGCGCTGGTGGCTGTTGCCGCTGCGGCGCTGACCATCTATGACATGTGCAAGGCGCTGGACAAGGGCATGGAGATTACAGACATTTTTCTGGTCGAAAAGATTGGCGGAAAAAGCGGACACTACTTGCGCGCTCAGAGTCTCAAAAGGCCGATGGGAAACTCACGCCGCAGCCGCCGAGAGAAGCAGGCGCAGTAGGCCGCCTTTGCCATGATGACACCGCACAAATCCGTCAAGGTGCTGATCGTGGACGACAATCCGCTCGTGCTCGAATGGATGGTCCGCGGTCTGGAGCCTTTTTGCGAGGTGATCACTGCGCTTGACGGGGCTGACGCGCTGATCAAAGTTCTCGAAACCCCACCTGACCTCATCCTGTCCGACTACAAAATGCCGGGTCTTGACGGCCGCCAGTTTTTTGAGAAGCTGCGCAGCCGCCCGCAGTCGCGGAGGATTCCGTTCATCTTTGTGGCCAGCCGCGCCGATATCGAAGAAAAGCTCCGTCCGCTTGGCGACGGCGTGGAGGAGTTCATCGCCAAGCCGTTTTTCGTGGCTGAGTTTGTGCGTGCAACGAAAAAAGTGATCGACCGGATTCACCTGGAGAAACTGGCGCAGCGCGCATCGCGTCCGGGCGTCATCCAGGGCCGCCTCGAAGAGATGAGCATCACGGACTTGATGCAGTCGTTGGAAATGGGACAGAAGACATGCCGGCTGGCATTGCGCGGGCCAGCCGGGGAGTGCGAGATGTTTTTTTCCGCCGGGCAGTGCAAACATGCCAGCTCAGGAAATCTCGTGGGGGATGAAGCGGTCTATCAGGCGATTGCGTGGGCCGAGGGCGAGTTCGAGATTGATTTCAATGCGGCCGCATCGGATCGTTCTACAACCACTCGCTCGACCACGGGTCTGCTGATGGAAGCGATGCGGCTGCTCGACGAAGCCAATCGAGAAGCGGTCGAGAAATAACCTGCCATGCGCGTCGCCATCCTGACCATCAGCGATTCGGTGTCCCGCGGGGAGCGTGCGGATGGCTCGGGTCCGGCTGTGCGTGAACGATGCTCGGCGTTGGGCTGGGACGTGGTTTCAACGCATGTCGTGGCCGATCGTCGGCCGGCAATTGAGTCGCTATTCAAGAGACTGACAAAAAGTGGGCGGGTGGAGCTGATCCTCACGACCGGCGGAACGGGGATCGGCCCGCGCGACGTTACGCCCGAAGCAACTTCCCGCGTTTGCAAGAGGCTGCTGCCCGGAATCGGTGAGCGGATGCGACTTAAAGGGCGGGCGAAAAATCCGCGCGCAGACCTTTCCCGCGCCGTGGCTGGCGTGCGCGGCACCACACTGATCGTTAATTTGCCGGGTAGCCCGCGCGGAGCTGTCGAATCGCTGGACGCCATCGCCGCGCTCCTTCCCCATGCGGTTGCGGTTCTTCACGGCGCCCGCCACAATTGACCCCTACTGAAGATTCGGACATAGTATCGTTCGCTTGCAAATAAAACTTTAGCTTATGAAATACTTCCTGTTTGCTTCCCTTTCCATTGCGTTGTGGACATCTGGGCCAACTCGTGCGCAATTCATGAGCAGTTGTGCGCAGAACGAGAAAATCGAACCTGTCAAACGCCAAGCAATTCAGGCTACGGCCCTTGACTTCTCCTCATCAGTTGTTACTCAGCGGCCCGATTCTGCTTACGACATGTTCACAGCGGAGGCAAAGCGAAATATCAGCTGGCAGGAGTTTCATGCGGTCAGTCAGCAAATGGGCCAGACTATCGGGAATTTGACGGGAGTGAATGTTCGCGACGTATACCTAGTCAAGGTGGCTGGTATCGTTCCGCCACGGGTTGTATGTGGGGATGATATTTCCCGCCCACAGGGCTGGGTAGCTGTTTCGGTGAAGGATGTGTCAGAGCAGGCCCACGTCACTGTCGAAACGAGAGCAGTCAACAACACTGTGGCGCTTACGCTGTGGCTTATGCCAGAGGATAACGTTTGGCGCGTGTATTACTTTCAGTGGAATGTGGCTACCCTGGCTGACAAGTCCGTTGAGGACATCTGGTTGCTTGCTCGAGGAGAGAACGCGAAAGGCCACACGCTCAATTCATGGGTTCTACTAGCGACCGCGGCACAATTGAGCTTTCGCGGGCCGCACTTCCAGCTTGGTCTTCAACAAGCCATCCAGGAGGATTTTCGCCAGTTCGCTCCGCCTGCGGAGATTCAAGGCCAAGCACCCTATCAGTGGAAGACAAAGAACAGGGTGTTCCGTATTTTGCAGATAGGTCCGATCGCAGTCGGCGGCAAGGTCTATCTGTTGATTGCACATGAGACGGAGCCGTGGCCGAAGGACGAGCAGGCTGAGCAATGGAATCAAGAGCTGATCAAACTCTTCTCGGGACGTTTCCCAGAGTATTCAGAAGTGTTTGCGGGGCTTATAGTCCGGGCACACGAACGTGGAGGCAGTCGAGGGTTTGGTACTGTAAGGGAGGTTTCCCCTGGCTCTAGCCGTTAGTCTCATGCGACCCGATCAAATCTAGTAGAACTGAGTGATAGAATCCGCGCCGTCCGAATAGCCCTTCCGAGGAAAAGACGATGGTGAATAGATTTTTTCCGTCCATGGTGCTCGTAGCAGTTCTCGGTCTGGTCGTGATCGTTCGGCGTCGTGCTCTACGAAATGCTTACCGGCAGGATGGCTTTCGGCGGTGAAACGATAACCGACGTGATGGCCGCGGTGATCACCCGGGAGCCAGACTGGACCGCACTCCCGAAGGGCAGCCCGACCCGGCTCTTGCGCCGGTGCCTGGAGAAAGATCCGAAGCGGCGGCTCCGCGACATCGGCGATGCTTTTGCTGAAGCGGAGGCCCCCGCGTCAACGGCGCCGTTTCACGTGTCCCTATGGAGGCAACCACTCGTTGCCGCGCTGCTGTTGATGGCGATCATATCTTCCAGCATTGCGCTATATTTGTGGACGCGATCTTCTTCTCCATTGAAGGCGGTGTCGTGCCTAGTGATACCGCTGCCTCCCGGACAGGAACTGACGAGTTATCCAGCGATCTCGCCGGACGGCCAACTGGTGGCCTACACCGCAACGCACGGAACCGAAGAGCCGCGGCTTTATTTGCGCGACCTGAATTCCTACGACGCCCGGCCGGTCAGCGGCTCCCAAGGGGCCTCGCAACCTTTCTTTTCCCCGGACAGCCAGTGGGTGGCCTTCTTTGCGCGCGGCCAGCTCTTCAAAGCCGCGGTCGCGGGCGAACCACCGATCAAGCTCCCTGCCGCCGCTTGCGCAACGCTCCTTGGCGGGACCTGGAATATTGACGATACAATTATCTTTACTCCCGGTATGGGTTCCGGACTGCTGCAGGTCCCTGCGGCCGGCGGGCCGACTGAGATCCTGACCAAGCCGGAGGGTGGAGCAGACGGACATGCGCATGCATGGCCGCAGGCGCTGCCTGGAGGGCGCAGTGTGCTTTTCACGGTGTGGGGCAAAGGCACCTACGGCAATGCGGTGCTGTCGTTGGAGACTCGCCGGTGGCAGTTGGTGTTGCCCGGACATGGCGGCGCCGTCTTTGGCTCTCCCGGTTTTCTTTTCGTCGGGGACGACGAGGGCACCGGGCTGAAGGTCGCTGCGTTCGACCCGGTGCGCCCCGCGCCCACCACGGCCCAGAATTTCGTGCTCATCGACGTTTATGGCTTTGAGGACCTGGAACGACCGTGGCTTTCGGTGTCGAAAACCGGCACAGCAGCCTACGCAATGGGCAACCCGGGCAAGCGGTCGCTCGTTTGGGTCGACTTGGAAGGGGGAATGCAATCTGTTTCAGAGCAGCAGACCCAGTTTTCCGGGGTGACTATCGCCCCGGACGGGTCTAGGGCAGCCATAAAGCAAGGTTATGATCTGTGGGTTTACGATTTTCAACGCGGGACGCAAATTCGCCTCACGTTCCACGGCAATACTCAAGAAAGCTCTTCCTCACAGGTGTGGAGCCGCGACGGCAAGCGCGTGATCTTCGCCTCCAACGGCGGAGGCAACTGGGATATCTACTCTCAGCCCGCAGACGGATCACGCCCCGCGGAGCTGCTGCTCAGACGGCAATTCGATCAGTTCCCAGCCTCGATGGCTCCCGATGGCTCACTGGTGTTCGCGGAGGCGCACCCCACGACGGGGGAAGACCTTTGGATCTTGTCTCCCGACGGCAAGGCTTCCCCTTGGCGGGTGACCCAATTCAACGAGAGCAACGCCGTATTCTCGCCGGACGGACACTGGCTGGCCTACGACTCGGACGAGTCTGGCAGGTATGAAATCTACGTTCAGGCCTATCCGAGCGGAGAAAAGCGACTCGTGGTTTCTACACGAGGTGGATACCTGCCCCGGTGGTCAGGGGATGGCAAAGGGCTATTCTATTTTGCGGGAGACGCCGTCATGTCGGCGGTAGTGAGACCCGGCGGACCCACTGCCCCGCCCCGGCGCCTGTTCGATCGCTCCCCGTTTCTCGTCGGTTACAACACGTACGACGTCTCGCGCGACGGGAAGCATCTGTTGATGATTCGCCGCGATCCGGGTTCGGTGCCGCGCCAGATCAATGTGATTCAGAATTGGTCCGAGGAATTGAACCGCCTCATACCAGCCTGGAAGAAATAAGCCGAGGGGACTACGCTTGTGGTCCATTGGAACGCCAGCCTAAAGAAGTAGCAGCCCATTTGTCGTTCCGGCCAACTCGGGCTTGACGATTGTGGTAACATGGCGTCGAACACATGCCCCGCCACTACATTCCGATTTTCATCTTTGCGTTGCTGGCGGCGGCGTTTCCGGCGGTCACGCTCATCATCATGAAATTTATTCGGCCGGATTCGCGCGCAGTTGGAGCGAAGCTTAAACCCTATGAGTGCGGCATCCCGCCAGAGAGCGATGCTCGGGGCCGCTACTCGGTGCGCTTTTACATCGTGGCCATGATGTTTGTGATTTTCGACGTGGAGACGATTTTCCTCTTTCCCTGGGCGGTACAGTTTGGCGCTCTGGGACTCTACGGCTTGCTGACGATGTTCGTCTTCCTCGGCATCCTGCTCGTCGGTTACGTGTGGCTCTACAAGAAGGGCGCTCTCGAGTGGGTATAGTCCTTGTGCAGCTTCCTTTTCTGCTTTCGGCGGGTGGCTAATCTTGAGACCAATGGTAGAGGTGATAGCGCAATGCCAGATGAAATGGATATGCTGATCGCACCCGCCATTTGCCCCGTGTGCGGAAAGAAATATACATTACTCGATACGCCAGAATTCAGACCTGGAGAGCAGCCGAAGAGATTTCCTCGTGCGGAGCCAATAACATTTCCGTGCTGCGGCGACGCTCAAACAATCCAGCCTGAGAGCGTGCAATTCTACGCCAAGAAGCAACTCGTTTAGCGTACTCGCCGAGACAGGATAGTTACGCCCAGATTTGCCAGACTGAGTCACTAGCTTTCGTTGCTTTTGATTGACCCACCTGCGCCGCTGTGCTAAAAGCTACGGGTTAACTTACCGGCTGCTTCGTCTGCGGCCGGACTCACACTCGCAGAATGGCCAACGACCCAGAGGAAAAGCAGCCGCCTGTCCCTCCGGCAGCAGAGAAACCTGCCGCAAAGACCCCTTCGGCGACTCCCCCTGCTCAAGCCGCCGGAGAAACACCTGTTAAGCCCGCTGCACCTGCCTCTCCGCCCGCAGCCGCCGGACCGCCCAAGCCTGCGGCTCCGCCGAAAGAAGCCCCGCCCAAGCCGGAACCGCTCGATAACGAGCTTGTGAAGCGCTATCGGGCGCGCTTTGGCGAGGCTATCCGGGAAGCTACCCTAGACCGCAAGCAGGCAATACTGGTCGTGGCGCGGGAACATTTGGTGGAAATTGCTCAATACAGCAGCGACGACGAGCAGTTCAACTTCCTGACCGACCTAACTGCGGTGGACTGGCCCAAGCGCGAAAAGCGCTTCGACGTCGTCCTGAACCTTTATTCGTTTCCGAAGAACGAGCGCCTGCGCCTGAAAGTTCACGCTGCCGAAGGCGAGCCCGTCCCCAGCGTGGCCGGTGTCTGGGCATCGGCCGACTGGCTGGAGCGCGAAGCTTTTGACATGTTCGGTATCGGCTTCGAAGGTCATCCCGGCCTGAAGCGCATCCTGTTGCCCGATGAGTGGCAGGGCCATCCGTTACGCAAGGACTACGACATCCTCACGCAAGACACCGCCTGGGTGCGCGAAAACCTGGGCATCGAGAGCGGCCAATAGCGATGAGCGAGACGCGCGCCCCCGGTTTTTCCAACGTCGAAACCACGGTGCTAGGCGCCGACGAAATCATCCTCAACATGGGTCCGCAGCACCCTTCGACGCACGGGGTGCTGCGCGTGAAGCTGAAGCTCGACGGCGAAAAGGTGGTGGCGTCGGAGTGTATCATCGGATATCTCCATCGCGGCGTCGAAAAGATCGCCGAGCACCGCACCTACCAGCAGTTCGCCCCGTACGTGGACCGCATGGACTACGTTGCCGCGGTCTCGAACGGCCTGGGCTACTGCGAGGCGGTCGAAAAGCTGATGGGCGTAGAAGCCCCGCTGCGGGCCCGCGTGATCCGCACGATCCTTACTGAGCTGCAACGCATCGCCAGCCACCTGCTGTGGCTGGGTACGCACGCGCTGGATATCGGCGCGCTGACGCCGGTCTTCTACTGCTTCCGAGAGCGCGAAGAGATCCTCAAGATTTTCGAGAAATATTGCGGTGCACGCCTGACCACGCACGCTTTCCGCATCGGCGGCCTGCAATACGAAGCCTATGACGGGATGGAACAGGATGTCCGGCGATTCTGCGACGACTTCGCCACGAAGATTGACGAGTACGAACAGCTTCTGACCGAAAACCGCATTTGGGTAGGGCGGACGAAAGGCGTCGGCATCCTCACGGCGGAAGACGCCATCGCCATCGGCGCCACCGGCCCGGTGATCCGCGCCAGCGGCGTGAAGTGGGACATCCGCAAGGCGATGCCGTACGCCGCCTACGACCAGTATCAGTTCGAGATTCCGACGGGCAAAAACGGAGATACGTACGATCGCTACCTGGTGCGCATGGAAGAGATGCGGCAGTCGCGCCTCATCTGCTTGCAGGCAATCGAAAACATCCCGTCCGGGCCGATTATGGCGCGCATCGGCAAAGTGCTGAAGCCGCCGCCGGGCGAAGTCTATCACTCGATCGAGGCGCCGAAGGGTGAACTGGGCTACTACATCGTGAGTGACGGCACCGTGCAGCCCTATCGCGTGCGGATTCGGCCGCCGTCATTTATCAATTTGCAGGCGTTCGACCGCATGGTGCGGGGACATCTGGTGGCTGACGTGGTGGCCATCATCGGCACCCTCGATATCGTGCTGGGAGAAGTGGACCGCTGAGGTTTTCCTTGCGATGAACGCACTCGTCGAATTCTTCCGGCCGCACCTGATGCCGTTGATCTATGCGCTGATCATTGTGGCCGTTTTGCCGCTGATCGCGGGCTACATTGTTTTGCTTGAGCGCAAGATCATGGCGGACATGCAAGCGCGACTGGGGCCGATGCGCGTCGGCCCGCATGGACTGCTCCAACCTATCGCCGACGCCGTTAAGCTGCTGATCAAAGAAGACATCATCCCCGAAAACGCCGACCGCTGGATCTTTTGGCTGGCGCCGCTGCTTTCGGTGACAGCGGGCATGTTGGCGCTGGCGGCGTTTCCCTTTGGGCCAGGGTTTCAAATAGCGGACCTCAACATCGGGCTGCTGTTCATTCTAGGCATCAGTTCGATGGGGATTTTCGGGATTGTGCTGGGGGGGTGGGCGTCGAACAGTCATTACTCGCTGCTGGGGGCGCTGCGCAGCTCAGCGCAGCTCGTGAGCTACGAGACGGCAGCGGGAATGGCCGTTGTGGCCGGACTGCTTCTGGCCGGGACACTCTCGACGCGGCGCATAGTTGAAATTCAGGCAGAACAGGGCACGTGGTTCATCTTCCTCGCGCCGATTGCATTCTTCACGTATCTGGTGGCCTCGATTGCGGAAACGAACCGTGCGCCCTTCGACCTGCCGGAAGCCGAATCCGAGCTGGTGGCCGGTTACATGACCGAATATAGCGGCTTCCGGTGGGCGCTTTACTTTCTGGCCGAGTACACGAATATGGTCGTGGTTGCGTCAGTGGCTACGACTCTATTCCTTGGCGGTTGGCTGCGGCCATTTCCGAATGTTAGGTCGCTAGCTTTTCTTGATTACGTGCCGCCGCTGCTGATGCTCCTGCTGGCGGGCTATTGTTTCTATCGCACGCCGCGCCAGCCGACGAAAGTGCAGCAAGCGTTTCTCGTTGCGGTGGGGCTGCTGTGCCTGCTGCTGGGTGTGGTCCTTTTTCTCCCAATGTTGCCCCTGACCTTCGGCGGGATTGAGGCGCCATCGCTGAAGCCGGCGATTCACGGCGGCTTCTGGTTTCTGTTCAAAGTTCTTGTGTACATGTACGTGTTCATGTGGCTGCGGTTTACGGTGCCGCGGTACCGCTTCGACCAGTTGATGAAGCTGGGCTGGCATTTTTTGATCCCGATTTCAATCGTGAATGTGATGGGCATCAGCATCGCGGTCGTCCTCTATCGCGAGGCCGGGTGGCCACGGGGGGTAGCGCTGTTCTTAACCACGATTCTCACGCTTGCGGTGGCTGCGTATTTGGCTGTCGTTGGCGGGCGACGTGAGTCGGCGACGATGGGTGGCGCCGAGGGGTCGGCTTAACATGCTGGACCTAGTGCTTTTCTACTTCTTTGCGACGCTGGCGGTGGTTTCCGCCTTGTTGGTCGTGACGCGGCGGAACGTGGTGCACAGCGCGATTTTTCTGATTACGGCGCTGCTGGCCACGGCCGGCATCTTTCTCCAACTCCAGGCCGAGTTTGTGTTCATCGTACAGATCATCCTTTATGTGGGCGGCATCATGGTGTTGTTCGTGTTCGTGATCATGCTGGTGAACCTGGATGTCGCCGTGCGGCAGTTGCAGTTCAACCGCAGCTGGCTGGTCGGAGTGGTACTGGCGGTGGCTCTGGGCGCGCAATTGGCCTACGCACTTTTCCTGGGCCGCACGGTACATATTGTCGGCGTGCCCGGCGAACTCAAAGCACAGAACACGGAGCAGGTGGGACAGGTGTTGTTTCAGAACTATGTGCTGCCGTTTGAGATCGCCTCGATTTTACTGCTGGTGGCGATGATCGGCGCAGTAGTAATGGCAAAGAAGAGGATCTAGCGATGGTTCCGACGAGCCACTACCTGTTTCTGAGCCTGGCGCTGTTCACGATTGGCGTGATCGGAGTGGTGACGCGGCGCAACGTGATCATCATCCTGATGTCCATCGAGCTGATCCTGAACGCGGTGAACATCAATCTGGTGGCCTTCGCGCACCTCTGGAAGCAGGTGAGCGGGCAGGTGTTTGCCATTTTCATTATTACAGACGCGGCGGCGGAGGCGGTCGTCGGCCTGGGCATCATCATCGCGTTTTTCCGCAACCGTGAAACGGTGCTGGCCGACGAGATGGATTTGCTCAAATGGTAGACTGAATGAACCCGTTGCCCTACTTTCTGGACAGTGTCTGGCTGATCCCGCTTTTCCCACTGGCGGGAGCGGCCCTGATGCTGCTTTTCGGCCGGTGGCTGCCGAACCGCTCGGTCAGCGTGATTTGCGTGGGCAGCGTATTTGTCTCCCTTGGTTATTCGCTTGGCGCGGTCATGCAGCTTCTCGGGCGCGCGCCGGCAGACCGTGTGGTGCAGCGTGTGCTCTTTCAGTGGGTAACGCCCGGCCCGGTGCAGACCGCGGACGGCCTGAAAGGGTTTCTCGCCGAGTGGGGGGTGATGCTCGACCCGCTTTCGGCCGTGATGGTCCTGGTGGTGACCGGCGTCGGCTTCCTGATCCATTTTTATTCGATTGGGTACATGGGCCACGAAGGCGGCTACTACCGTTTTTTCGGTTACATGAATTTGTTCATGTTTTCGATGCTCACGCTGGTGCTGGCGAACAATCTGCTGCTGATGTTTGTCGGCTGGGAAGGCGTGGGGCTGTGCAGCTACCTGTTGATTGGTTTCTATTTCCTGCGCAAATCGGCGGCGGATGCAGGGAAGAAGGCGTTTATCGTGAATCGCGTGGGTGACGCCGGCTTCCTGTTGGGCATTTTCCTGACGATGGTGACGCTGGGTACGATTACGTTTACGGGCGGGGGACGAATTGACGCGCCGCCGATTGCGGGCATCCGCGAAACCCTTGCCGCGGGCTTTGCGTCAGGCCAGTTCGTTTTGGGCGCGCCGGTGCTGACCGCAATCGCCCTTCTGTTTTTCGTCGGCGCGACGGGCAAGTCGGCGCAGATCCCGCTCTACACCTGGCTGCCAGATGCGATGGAGGGTCCGACGCCGGTCAGCGCGCTGATCCACGCGGCGACCATGGTGACAGCGGGCGTGTACATGGTCGCGCGCACCAACGCCATCTTTCAGCTTGCCCCGCTTGCACTCGAAGTCGTTGCGGTGATTGGCGCGGTAACGGCTATCTATGCCGCTTCGATGGGCCTCTTGCAGAATGATATTAAGCGCGTGTTGGCCTATTCGACGATCAGCCAGCTTGGCTACATGTTCCTTGCCTGCGGCGTGGGGGCATACATTGCCGGCGTCTTCCACCTGATGACGCACGCCTTTTTCAAAGCGCTGCTCTTTCTGGGCGCAGGCAGCGTCATTCATGCGCTCTCCGGCGAGCAGGACATTCGCAAGATGGGCGGCCTGTGGAGCAAGATACCAACCACAGCCAAGACATTCCTGATTGCTGCGCTGGCGCTTTGCGGCATTTTTCCGTTGGCCGGCTTTTTCAGTAAGGACGAAATTCTTTGGAATGCCTACTCGAGCGAGCTGGGCCGCGACCTCGGCGGCGTGCTGTGGTTCATCGGTGCACTGACGGCAGGCATGACAGCGTTCTACATGTTCCGGCTGGTCTTCCTGACCTTTTTCGGCAATTCGCGCGTGCCGCATGACGTCGAGCACCACATCCACGAATCGCCGCGCTCGATGACCGTGCCGCTGACACTGCTGGCTGTACTCTCTGTGATTGGCGGCTTTGTTGGTGTGCCAGCCGCGCTCGGGTCATTCGCAGGCATCAGCCATTCCTTCGAGCATTTCCTCGAACCGGTGATTGCGCAGTACGCGCCCCACGCAGCCGAGGCCCCAGTGGTTGCGACGGAAGCACATCACGACCCGATGGAGTACCTGCTGATGTTAACTTCGCTGGCGATTACTGGCGTCGGCATCTGGCTGGCGTACAAAATGTATTTGCAGCGCACGGAGCTTCCCGGGCAGCTTGAGGCGCGCTTCCCGCGGCTCTACCGGCTCGTCTACAACAAGTACTTCGTGGACCAAGTGTACGACGCGCTGTTCGTCAACCGCGCCAAAGATTTGGGTACCACGCTGGGCAGCTTTGACAGCAGGGTGATTGACGGGCTGGGCGTGGACGGCTCGGCGTGGCTGACGCGGCTGACGTCGCGCATCTCGATCTGGTATGACACGTGGATTGTCGATGGGCTGGTGAATCTTTCTGCGCGCATCGTCTGGCTCTTCAGCCTGCCGGTGCGCTTGCTGCAGGGCGGACGCATCTCCGGCTATGCACTCTTCATCGTGCTGGGCATTCTGATTTTCCTGGGCTACTACATCAGAGAACTGCGGGCCATGATTCAATAAGAGAGGCGAGACGTGACAGGCTTATTCGAACATCATCTCCTGAGCGTGATCCTCTTCACGCCGCTGGTGGGAGCGATCCTGGCGCTCTTTATCGCGCGCGAGAACGCTACGGCCCACCGCGTGGTGGGCAATCTCTTCGGCATGTTGGGATTGGTTGTTTCGTTGCCGCTGGTGTGGCGCTTCGTGCCGGAGAAGGCCGGCTTTCAATTCATGGAGAACTACACGTGGGTTCCCGCCATCGGAGCCCGCTACACCCTCGGGATTGACGGCATCAGTTTTCTGCTGGTGATGTTGACCACTCTGATTGGCGCCATCGCCATTCTCTCCTCCTGGGGCGCGATCCAGAACCGCGTGAAGGAATACTACATCCTGCTGCTGCTTTTGCAGACAGGCATGTTGGGCGTCTTCATGGCGCTCGACTTCTTCCTTTTCTATGTGTTCTGGGAAGTGATGCTCGTTCCGATGTATTTCCTGATCGGCGTCTGGGGAAGCGATCGGCGCCTGTACGCGGCGATCAAGTTTTTCCTGTACACGCTGGCCGGCTCGGTGCTGATGCTGCTGGCGATCCTGGGCATGTACTTCAAGAACGCGGAATCGAGCGGGCAATACACCTTCGACATCCCCACGCTGCTGGCGGCCACGCCGCAGTTTTCCTCCGGCCTGCAACAATTGCTCTTCTGGGGGATGTTCTTCGCATTTGCCATCAAGGTGCCGATGTTTCCCTTTCATACCTGGCTGCCCGACGCGCACACCGAGGCGCCCACGGCGGGCTCGGTCATTCTGGCCGGCGTCTTGCTGAAAATGGGAACGTACGGCTTCGTGCGCTTTTCGTTGCCAATGCTGCCCGACGCTACGCGCCGATACGCCTGGATCATGATGGTGATTTCTGTGATTGCGATTATTTATGGAGCGCTGGTCTGCATGATGCAGAAGGACATGAAGAAGCTTATTGCCTACAGCTCGGTGAGCCACCTCGGTTTTTGCACGCTGGGTATTTTCGCGCTGACGCCGCTGGGACTATCCGGCAGCATCCTCCAGCAGATTAACCACGGACTTTCCACGGGCGCACTTTTCTTGATTGTCGGCATTCTCTATGAGCGCCGGCACACGCGGATGATTTCAGACTTTGGCGGACTCTCAACGCCGATGCCCAACTTCGCGACCGTGTACCTGATTATCAGTCTGGCCTCGCTGGGGATGCCCCTGCTGAACGGGTTTATCGGGGAGTTCGCGATTCTCCAGGGCGTTTTCGAGCTGCCCAAAAGCGGCCCGACCTGGGCAGCTTGGGGTGTAATCGGCATCGTGTTGGGAGCGGCGTATCTGTTGTGGCTCTATCAACGCGTCATGTTTGGCTCCGTAACGAACCCGGCCAATGCCGCGCTGCCGGACCTGAACGCACGGGAATGGGCTACACTGCTGCCGTTGGTGGTTCTCTGCTTTTGGATTGGCATCTATCCAAAGCCGTTTTTCCGTTACCTGGACGTGCCGGTGAAACAGATCGTCGAGCGCGTCAATAAGGACTACTACAAGATGCCGACCGAAGCGGGCTTGGCGGTCGGCCAGCCGCCGGCGACGGACGCTGCGGAGACAAAATAAAGTTCCATGAGCGAGTTGCTGGAACAAACGCGCAACGACCTCTTCCTGATCCTGCCGATGGTGCAGTTGTCGCTGTTTGGGCTGGGCGTGCTGATCACGGACTTCCTGCTCGAAGCGCGCTACAAGTATTGGAACGCAGTGATGGCAATGCTTGGCGTGGCGTTCAGTGGGTTCAGCCTGTGGCGACTCCATGCCATTCTGCAGGCCACCGGCCGCACAGAACTCCTGGGCTTCAACCGCTCTCTGGTGATCGACAATTTTTTCATTTTCTTTAGCCTGATTTTCCTGGCCTCGACTGCGTTGGTCATCCTGCTTTCAGTACGCTACATGGAGATTGAAGAGGAGCACCACGGTGAGTACTACGCCCTGATGCTTTTTGCCGTGGTCGGAATGATGTTTATGGCCGCCGGCTACGACATCGTCGTGCAGTTCTTGGGCCTAGAAACGATGGCCATCAGCTTTTATGTGCTGGCCGGGTTCCTTCGCCGCGATCGCCGCTCGAATGAGGGCGCGCTCAAATACCTACTTCTCGGCGCCTTCAGTTCCGGAATCTTCGCTTACGGCCTCTCGATTCTCTTTGGCCTTTCGGGCTCTACCAACCTGGAAAACATTACAGCGGCCGTGGCAAATATCCACCAGCAGCGCAGCGGCGACATCTTGGTTCTCTTGGCCCTAGTAACTGTGGCTGCAGGCCTCTTTTTCAAGGTGGCGGCCGTGCCCTTCCACATGTGGGCGCCCGACGTTTATGAAGGCGCTCCAACGCCCATCACAGCCTACGTGAGCGTGGCCTCGAAGACCGCCAGCTTTGCGCTGTTGTTGCGACTTTTTCAGACCGTGTTCTGGCCCGAAAAACCGAACTGGGAGTTTCTGTTGGCCGCAGTCGCCGTGGCTTCGCTCACGCTCGGAAACCTGGCCGCCATTACACAGAATAACCTCAAGCGGCTGCTGGCCTACTCCTCCATTTCGCACGTAGGCTACGTGTTGCTCGGACTGGTGGCAGGCAACGAAGCTGGCTTGCTGGGTGTTTCTTTCTACCTCTTGGTGTACGCCTTCATGACCACCGGCGCCTTTGGTGTGATCATTGTCCTGCGCCGCAAGAGTCTGATCGGCAACGACATCGAAGACCTGAACGGTCTCATCCAGCGCAGCCCCTCCTCTGCTGTTCTAATGCTTATCTTCATGCTTTCCCTAGCCGGCATTCCGCCCACAGCCGGGTTTCTGGGGAAGTACTACATTTTCCTCTCGCTGATTCAGACCGGGCACATCTGGCTGGCCGTTTTCGGCGCCCTGTACATCGTGCCGGCGGTGTACTACTACTTTCGCATCGTCGTGCACGCCTTCATGCGCGATTCGCGGGATACCGAGCCGGTAACCACGTCGCCGGCCCAAGCTGTCGCCCTGACCGTGGCGCTGTTCATTACGCTGGCCGCCGGGCTCTACCCGCAGCCCTTTGCCCAATTGGCCCGGCTCTCCGTCTTCGACCCGTTTAATACGATTCTCGGCTTCCTTGGCCGCTGACGAACCAAATCCGCTGCCTCCGGAAACACCACGACGCCGCGATGCCCGCTGGCAGCGACAGTTTGCTCTGGCTATGGAACTTCCGTTTCTGTTGGTCGGCTCCGTGTTCCTTGGAGGATTTCTCGGTTTCCTGCTTGACCGCTGGCTGCACACCAAGCCTTACTTGATGTTGATTGTAGGAGGCCTGGGATTTTACGCAGGGGTGCGCGAAGTCATTCGGCGCGCAGGCGATGATGCAAAGAGAAAAGCAAAGAATCCTCAGCCGTGAATGGTATGCGCGCACCGAGCAACGCATTGCCTGGCTGACGCTGATTTTCGGTATTGCTGCCGCGGGCGTTGTTTGGCTGTTGGTGTCGCCGAGCTGGGGCGTGGGACTGCTTCTGGGAGCGCTCCTGGCCTGGCTGAACCTCCACTGGCTCCAGCAGACCCTGGACGCCGTGGTCCGGGTAGGCACGGCGCAAAGCGGCGTGCCCCGGCCCAGGGTTTCCTTCTGGATTTACGCGAGGTTTTTCCTTCGTTACGCGCTCGTAGGGTTGGTGCTGTATACTGCTTGGCTGTTCTTTAGGGTCCCCGTGGTCAGCATGTTGACGGGTTTGTGCGCTCTTGGGGCCGCCGTCGTGGCGGTGTGCACGTACGAAATATTTGTTCGGCCGGGCTGAGGAATGGAACATCACGTTACGTCGTTTACGTATTTACTCAACAGGCTATTCGCGAAATACGTCGTTGCTTTGCTGACAGCGATTGGGATTCATCCGCACGATCCCTCGAATCCGATTTCAGAGTCCGTTGCCATGTCCATCGTAGTATTTCTGATTGCCGTGGCCGGCGTGCTCTGGCTGAAGCGGCGGCTTTCCGTGGATCGGCCGGGGGCCATGCAGCAGGCTGTCGAATTGCTCATCACAAATCCCATGGGCTTCGGCATCAGGGACCTGCTCGATGAAAATGTTGCGCACGGGGGCCGGAGGTTTGTGCCCATGGTCGGATCAGTCTCCATTTTCATTCTTCT
>Ga0247727_10008262_pt1 | contig 19393 bp, 19 predicted proteins | sample WisWelCaveWW1625_FD_202498 | JGI IMG/M metagenome (GOLD analysis project Ga0247727, IMG submission 202498) | Biofilm microbial communities from Wishing Well Cave, Virginia, United States - WW16-25 | ecosystem: Environmental > Aquatic > Deep subsurface > Groundwater > Cave microbial mat | place... | reverse complement strand
TCGACAGCGCCTCGCGAGAAGGCGAGGGCACGATCTTCCCCTCGCAGAAGCGGCGCGAGGGGATGGCCCTCAGTGAGAACCTGCTCGCCCACACGGACTTCATTGAGTTTGAAGGCCAGTCTAGGCTGCCCTAGGCCAGGAATTTGCCACGGCAACGCCACGGTGACTGAGCCGGCGTCGAACGTCGCGCAATATGCAGCGGAGTTGTACCCGTAGACACCGCTCTTCTCCTTGAGGACGCTCGGTCGCGAGTCAGGCGAGCCTGGCGCAAGCTTTCTTTGACCGACGGGCGGCGAATCAACAGGAGTTTGCACTTGGTCCACTGTTCCCATGGTGGTTGTCGACGCGAACGGTTTGACCACGCGCCGCGTTCGCTCGGGGAGCGGCTTCGCTCCGTTGCCGGCAGCAAGGCGCAGTGCGGAGAGCGGAGTGCGCAGCGTCTGCTGCGTCTCTTTTCTCTCGTGGCTCGCCAGAACCCAGACGCACAGGGTCACGCCTACTGCGATGACCAACGCAACGACGAAAAGCTTCTTCATGTCTAACCTCGAATCGGACCTGCGGAAAGCGCGCAACTGGCAGACTTCTGCGAGATTGGTTTCATTTGTGGTTGTGGCCCTTCATCGCACTACCCGTCTTTGGGTCGACCTGGGCGTTCGCATCTTCGAACTTATGCGACTTGGCTACGCAGTCCGTCTCCTCCACGAGGCGGCCTTCGGCGTCGTAGCGGAAGCAATGCGTGGCCGTGATGCCGCAGATCTCGCGGCGTTCCGCCTTGCCGGCATCGAATCGTCCGTGCGCTAGATCGATCCGAACCACGCGTCCCTCGTCATCGAAGGTCGTGAGCCACAGACGCCCATCGCCATCGAGCCTCTTGATCGGTCGTCCCGCATCATCGCGCCACACGCGCCCCTGCGTCGGTCGGGGGGAAGTGTCGGCAGATGCTGGTTGGAGCTGGAGAGACGCGATCGCAATCATCGCGATCGCGCATGCCGACACGGCCCGGCTGTGGTCGGCCAAGCTCATCATGCGCCCGCCCGCCCCAGCCACGCCAAATCCATGACGGCTTCGGTAAACCGTGCGAGCCGGGTCTCGACCCTCGTCGGATGCAGGAGCGTGCCGCTGGCCCCCCACTCCCGCCAGCGGGCCGCCTCCCCGTCAGGGATGCACTCGGTGAGCACCAGCACCCGTGCGTCGCACTCCTTGCGGATCCGCGGCACCAACTCAGCCGCCTTCTGGTGGCCCCACTTCAGGCGGTCCGACAGGACCACGACGTCGGGCTGGATTTCCTTCAGGTACCGTCCCAGGGGCTGCGCCGAGCCGAGGGAGACCGCCGTGAAGACCGGTTCGATGCGCATGAACATCAGCTGCAGGGCATTCCGATCCTCGTCAACCACGAGGACGCGCGGCGGATGGGTTGGCATGGCGGCGTAGGACTGCAAGCGGCGTGCCAGCGAACAGGGTGCGCAAGTTCTTGCAGGGCAATGGGCGTCCGGTCGGAGGTACTCAGATTCTCGTGAGATTCTCTGAGACTCTCATGCGAATCTCGCGGCAGACGGCCTCTGCGGGTCTCGATTCGCAGATGTCACTGGCGATAGCGGCGCTTCAGACCAAGACCTTCCAGCACCCGACCGTACTTCCGGTAGAACTGGGCGCGGCTGACGCCAAGGGCCCGCGCCAGCTCCTGCGGCCGCTTTCCCACGCGCTCGATGACCCGCCGAAGATCCTCTTTGAGGAGGTCGTCGGGAATCCGCGCCGTTCCTCCGATCACCCCCGAGAGGAGCTCCGCGTCGAGGGTCTCCTCCGCAGTGGAGTCGGCGGCGGCTTCGACGCAACGCTTCAGTTCCCGCACGTTGCCCGGCCAGGAGTGGCCCATCAGGACGTCGATGCCGGCGGTGGTCAGAACGCGCGGCCGTCCGGTCGCCCTGCAATGGTCGTCTAGGAAACCCGCCGCGAGCTCGGTGACGTCGTCAAGATGGTTCGACAGCGGCGGAATCTGGATTCGGAAAGAGTGGATGCGATAGAAGAAGTCCTCCCGCAGCCGGCCGGCGGCGCGCAGCTCGTTCGGGCTCCGATTGAACGCGAGAATCCACCTCACGTCGACCGGCTCCGAATCGTCCGAGCCCAGCGCTTGGCGCGTTCCGTACTCCACGAGTTCGAGCAGACGCGATTGCGCATGCCCGGGCAGGTCCTGCGCCTCGTCGATGAGCAGCGTCCCCCCGTGGCACTTGGCAGCGAATCCGTTCCGGGCGAAGAGCGCGGTCGTGAACGACCCCTTTTTGTGCCCTTCGAGTTCGTCGCGCGTCTGCGATGGCGACTTGGAGGTCACCCGAACCTCGTCGTAGGGCATGTGAGCGCGCGGGCCGCCGCGCCACGCCGCCATCGCGAGAATCTTCTTGCCGCTTCCCGTCGGACCGAGGATCGTGAGCAGGAGATTCGAATGGCGCTTGATCGCCAGCTCCTCCCGTACGCGCCGCATGGCGGGATGGCGGCCGCGAAAGCGCGTCTCGAGCCACGCGACGAAGTCGGCGTCGGCCATCCGCGAGAGGTCGGCGGAGGCAGGGATGGCCTTGGCACCAGCCCGTCGCTGGACGCCACGGCCTGCGGCAACGGCCACTTCCGGCCAGAGTGGTACGGGTTTCACGAGATCCCCCAAAACAATCGATCCGTCAACGCCCCCGGACGCAGAGCCTGACTGGACCCATACCCACGCGCTACCTAACGTTCGAGACGTTACGAGGGTTCAAACGTAGGGCAAAAATCTTGTGAACTCACTGTCGCTCGCGAGCCTTGCCCGTTCTTGCTGTAGTGACGGAGCTGAGCCGGAGGCCGAACTTCGCAGCCCCGGGATTCGAGTCGCCATCAAGCAACGCAGATGTCGGATGGCGATACGGGATACACCGTGACCAGATCGACTCCGACGTGCAGGTAGACGATGGCCATCCGGCAGCGGACGCATTCCTGAACTGACCACCATCCGTCGCAGCTGAGCTCTCTCATCTCATGATGCCGACCTCGCGTTCTCATGCGCGTGTCGACCTTCGGGGGCGCGGGTCGGTTCACGAGCCCGGAAACAAGGTCGTGGAGTTCGACAAGGTCAAATGGCTTCGGCGAGATGGCCGCACCCATGGCCGCGGCCTTTTCCCGCACGTCGGGGGGCGGGTTGGACGAGACCAGGGCGAGACGGGCATTCGGCAGGAACTTGTGAGCCGCCAGCAGGACGTCCCAACCGCTCCCTTCGGGCATGGAGTAGTCGGTCAGGACGATGTCGTAGGCGCCCGCCGCGATGGCGACAATTCCCTGGCGGCAGTCTTCGGCGAACGTGATTTCGAACTCAGGCGCGAAGATAGCGTCAAGAAGCTTGCGCACGCTGGCGTCATCATCGACCACCAGCATGGAACGGCGCGGAATCTGGACCCCCACCCACTCTCCAGCATACGACACATTCCTCGTCCGTGAGGCTGCCATAGCCAATAGACAGGGCACCGGAACTATAGGCAAGTTCTTGCGGGGCGCCGCGACTCCTACCATGCCTGTCCTTTTGGGAGGACGGATGAGCGACTTCCGGGCCGCGCTCGGCGCGCGACTTCAGGATCTCCGCGACGCCGCGGGCCTGACACAGGTGGTCCTCGCCCGGAAGCTCGGGATCGAATCGAAGTACCTGGCGGATCTTGAGCACGGCCGCAAGCGCGCCTCCTTCAAACTCCTGGAACGCTTGCTGACGGTCCTGAACCTCGAACCGTGCGATCTCTTCAACTTCAGACTCAAGTCGCCGGGAAGGCGGCGAGCGGCGCCGAGCGACGAAGACAAGCTGCTGGAGAGCATGCGACGGTCCGATCCTGCGAGGAGGCGGCTGGTCTACGCCGTAGCCAAGCAGATCCTGCAGTGGCGGGGGCCGGGTCAGGCATAGCACGCATCAGGTTCGAAGCCTCGACAGCGGTCGCGGGCTTCGCCAGCCGCGCTTCACCAAAGAGAGGGGGGAACGCGGAGGCGAGATGATGACCATGTGCCGGTGTCCGCGCACCTCTCCCAGCCTTCCGGCCGCGGATACCGCCGGCGGAGTCCCGCGAAATTGCCGCTTTCGGCACCGAATTTCCATTCGTCCCCAGGATCGTCGCGTCTCGTTCCTATGAGAGCGGGAACAAGGAGGTTGTCATGGGCGTGAACACGGTCTCGAAGATGGCGGCCAAGGACGCGACCTTCGTCGCCGACTTGAGCGCTGCCCTGGCAGGCGACGACGCTGCGCAGCGTCGGGTCTTCGACTGGCTCTATCGTCACGCCCAGCCCGCCGTCAACAACTACATCCGGTGCAAGTTCGGCTACACCGCGAACTCCGCCAACGACATCCAACAGCAGGCGTTCGAGACGCTCTGGCGGGGACTCCAGGAAGGGCGCGCGAAGCCCGGCATGCTCACCCCGGAGTTCTTCATGTGGATCTTCGGCATCGTGTGGGACCACGCGATGCACGGGTTCCAGAAGGGGAACCGGCGGGCCGACATCGACAAGAAGGTGCTTCCCAAGCGTGCCGAGGACCTCGTCGATGCCGCGCCGGGGGCGCCGACGCAGGCCATCAAGAACGAGAAGGCGGCCAAGGTTCGCGGCGCCATCGCGTCGCTGGACCGCGAGAAGCAGGAGATCGCCGACGCTTACCTCAAATTCGGCCCCCAGTGGAATCTCATCGGGGAGGCCGTGGGCAAGACCCCGGACGCGGCGCGCATGATGTGGAAGCAGGCGATCGAGCCGGCGCTCGTCAACCTGCTCAAGACCGCCATGATGGATCGGGCGGCGCTCGAGAAGAGCGCGGCGGAACAGACCAAGCCGGCGACGTGGGCCGACGTAGAGGCAGCCGCGAAAGCCGCCGCGCTGAACCGCCGCCACCTCGACATCCTGCGTCTCCGCCTTTGCGACGGCATGACCAACGAGAGCGTCGCGTCGAAACTCGGCCTCGAGGTCGACGTGGTCGACCAGCTCTACACGGTCGCCCGCGCCTCGCTGAAGCCGCATATGAACGGCCGCGTGCTGCCGCGCGGAAGGATCCAGCCGTGACCCGCGATGAGGCCGCGCGCCGCGAGGTGGTCGCCGAACTGGCGCTCACGCTGCCGAGGGAATTCGACAAGCTGGCCGCCCGGCTCGGCCCGGACGTGTTTTCGCTCCGCTCGGCGGCCGGGCGCGCGTTGGACGCCGTCCTCGCCCGGGCGGGGAAGACGCACCTCGTGGCTCGCTTCCGCGCGGCCGACTCGAACGATCTGCGAATGGGCGCCCTGGGTGAACTGGCCCGCGCCTCCGAAACGCCGGAAGCCACGAGCGACGAGCTTCTCGACGCTCTGGAGGAACTCGCCACGGCCCTCGCGGGTGCCCACGCGGCCCCTGACCTCACGCCGCATGGCGTGACCGCCCAACTGGCCGGCATCGAGGCGCGCGAGGCCGCTGATGCCGCCGCCGCGAGCGAGCAAAAGCCCGAATCGATCCACGTCGATCCTACGGTTGACACGAAGGCGATGCGTCGCCTCGAAGAGGCGGCTTCGTCGCCTGCGCCCAAGGGCGGGGGCCTTCGCATCGGCAAGTACGAACTCATCCGTCTTCTCGACACGGGCGGCATGGGCGAACTGTGGGTGGCCCGCGACACCTACACGGAGCGTGAAGTCGCCCTCAAGCTCATCAAGCAGGACGACGATCCCGACATCGAGACGAAGATCAAGCGCTTCCGGCTCGAAAGCAAGGCGGCTGCCGCGGCGACGCATCCGAACATCGTGACGCTCTTCGACGCGGGCACGGATGAAGCTGGAACGCACTACATCGCGCTGGAACTTCTCGTCGGCTACCAGCAGCTCCAGAGCTCGTTCTCCGCCTCGGACCCGCTGGCTCCGGACCTGATCGCGCGGCTCATGCTGCAAGCCGTCGAGGCGCTCCGAACGCTTCATGCCACCGGCTACGTCCACCGCGACATCAAGCCGGCCAATCTTCTGGTGAACTTGAGCGATCCGGCCAACCCCAGACTGAAGGTCCTCGACTTCGGCCTGGCCAAGAAAATGGAGCGGACGAAGACGCAGGCCGTCGAAGGCGCGCCGCTCACCGGCCACTGGGTTGTTGGCACCCCCGACTACATGGCACGCGAGCAGTGGGAGAACGCGCCTCTGACGGCGCAGACCGATTTCTACGCGCTCGGCTGCGTCCAGTACCAGCTCCTCACCGGCTCGCCTCCGTTCTGCTGCCTTCCAAAGCACCTTCGCGATCCCAAGGACCCGGAGGCGCACACGCGCCTTCTCTCCAACACGCAGAAGATGCTCGCTCACCTCGAGTGGCGTCCCGACTCCGTCCTTGCCTACCGTCCCGACGCGCCGGCCGTGCTCGTCGCCTTGACGGAGAAACTGATGGCGAAGGACGCGGGCGCGCGTCCGCGCGACCACGACGAGATCAAGAAAGCGCTCGTCGACTACCTCGAGGGAGATGCCCGCCGCAAGGCCGAGGAGGAGCGCGACGCCCTTAAGGTCGCCGCCGCCCGCCGGGCCACCGCCGTCTTCGCCGGATTGCTTCTTCTTCTCTTCCTCGCCGGTCTATACATCGTCCTCAAGCGTCCGTTCGCGGCAACGCCGCTGGCCGGACAGCATCCTGAGCCCGCCGAGCCCAAGCCGTCTTCCGAACCGCCGGCCGAGCCCCAGCAGCCCACGACCGCGCCCAAGCCTCTCCCGGCCGCCGAGGATCCCGTCGAGGCCGAGGCGGAGCGCCAGAAGAACCTCCTCGCGAAGATCGCGGACCTCCTCTCGAAGGGCCAGGCGATCGACGCCCTGGCGCTCGCCCTCGACGAGCGGCTCGACGACCCGGCGGGAGAACAGGCGACCTCGCTTCTCACGGCGGCGCGCAAGCAGACGGACGACGCCGACGTCGCGCTCGACGCGGCTACCCTGCGGCGCTTCGTGAAGACTGTCCGCGATCGCGGCGCGGCGCTGGCGCAGCGCAAGGTCTACGTCGACGAGAAGGACCTCGCGGACCTCGACCGCCACGCGGAGGCGGCCGATGCCTACCACGCCGCCGCGGCCGTCGACGATCCCGCCCAGCGGCTCGCCGCTCTCGACGACGTGATCGTGAAGTATCGCAACACCCCCGCGTGGCCGAAGGCGGCGAAGAAGGCCGTCGAGGACTGGTCGGCCGGTCTGGGCGGAGCGCTCGACATCGGGCCGTCGACGTCGTGGACGGCGCGCATGCGCCCCGAGCGGACGCCCTCCACCGAGCCCTCGTGGGGAAACGACAAGGGCGAGCTTCTCCTCAAGGACGCGCTGGCGGCGGACTCCGCCGAGAGCTGGATCTTCAAGGACGTCCCCGGCGCCCGGCGCGGCTGGTCGATGAAGATGCGCTTCACGCCCTCCGATGGCGAGGGGCGCGTCGGCATCGCCCTCTCGGCCGTCTTCACCGGGGACTGGAAACGATCGCGCCTCCTCGACCTCACGCCATCTGCGACGGCGCATCCGTTCGAGTGGCTGGACTGGGGTCCGGAGACCAAGACCCTCGGGCGCCTCAAGCTCGCGCCGAAGCCCGAGCACACGATCGTCTTCGCGGTCCTCGCCAGGAGCTGCGTCCTCGTGATCGACGGCGATCTGCTCGACGCCGCGGCCGTCGATCTCGACGTCGCCCCGGCCGACCAACTCGCCTTCGTCGTCCGTCGGGGTGAGGCCCGTTTCACCGACATCCGTCTACATCCGTAATAGGAGAACGCCAGCATGGACAAGATGAAGACCTTGATGAAACCGTACCTGATCGGCGGGGCCGTCGGTGGCCTCGCGCTTCTGGGCATCCTCGTCCTCACGGGGATGATGCACTCGCCCTCGGCGGCCGACGTCAAGGCGATCGAGACGCAGAATACCGCGCTCAAGACGAAGATCGACGCGTTGGAGGCGGAGATGTCGCGTAACGGCCTCGCGCCGTCGAAGGGCGACGATGGGATGCCGAAGACGCGCCCCACCGCCAACGAGGGCGACGAGAAGAAGCGCGACCGCTTCGGACGGCCCGACGCGCTCTCCTTCCACTGCCCGCCGGTGATCGCCCAAGTCCCGTTCGGCGCCAAGCACGCGATGGGCGATTGCTGCCGGGAGTTCGGCGAGACGGCGCGCGCATCGTATGACGGCGTCTTGTTCGGCGAGCCCGGACAGAAGCTCCATGTCGCGAGCGTCGCCGGCTTCCCGCAGTTCCATCTCCATCTCATCACCGAGGCAGAGAAGGGCGGGAAGATCGTCGTCACCAAGGACGAGGTCGTTCCGTCGAACGCGCAGGGGATCCTCGAGATCCCGCTCGCCACTGACCTGCCTTCGAAAGTCGTCGTCGTCATGCCGCCGGCCACGATCGACTACCCCGGCGGGACCGTCGTCATGCTCCCGTACACCGCGACGATAAAGATCCTGCCCGCGTCCAGCATGCAGGCGGTCCTCTCGGCCCAGGACTTCGTCACGGCCATCGCGCCCGGTCAGGGCCAGACGCCCGAGCTCTTCGCGTCCGTCACGCCTCGGTCCGACCGCGAGTTCGTCTTCGGCGCGTACAGCATCGGCGGCAAGCACGCTGTCGCGAACGGCCTCTACGTATGCTCGGGCGAGCGCTACGTCCTCCAGCCGACCTTCCGCTTCATGGTCGCTTCCGGCTCGGACGTTGCATCGGTCACCAACAAGGTGGAAATCCTCGGCTATCCGGATAACGTCTCCTTCCAGGCGGCCGGCAGTTTCCTCTTCGACCTCGAGGAGCAGGGAGCGGTCCTCGCGAAGCTCCCCTGTCCCGAACGCCCGCTGGTTTCCATTCCGCCTGGCCATGAAGCACTGCCGCACGCCGACGTCGCCGCGACGTTCTACGGTCTGCGAGCGAACGCAAAGTACCGACTCGTCCAGGGGGTCGGCCAGACGCGGGGCGCGGAGTTGCGCTTGAGTTCGTCCCTCGACGAGTTCGCGGGCGACCGTCAGGCCGTCACCCAGCGCATCGAAGCCGACAAGTCGGCAGGGGACGTCGTCCCCGGAATCGCGAGCTACATGATTCGGGTCCATCGAGTGTGGAACATGACGGGCGGATGCATCGGCTGCCGCGTGACGTGCGCGCTCTCGCCGGGCGGCCCCGCGCATCAGCACGAACCGTTCATCGGCGCTCACGTCATGATCCACATGAAGGTGATCCGGCTCGGCGGCATGCGGCCCGCGGCCGCTCCCAACACGTTCGCCCCGCTCCTCGCCGGCATGCTCGCCGACGATGCGGTTCGCGCCGCCCTTGGGATGCCGAAATACGAGGCCGCGCCCGGCGGCGAGGGCGGCGGAGGACTCGGCAACAACCAGAAGTTCAACACCAACATCTACGTGAACTCCGGCGGGGGCGGCGGGGGCGGCATCGGCCCCGACTCGGGCGCGGGCGGAGGCGCCTCAAACTCGGGCAAGAGCGACTTCTACCTCTCGTCGAATGGCGTGGTCACCCCATGGTCGAGCCCGTGGTCAGAGATCAACCGGCAGCTCAACCAGCAGTCAATGGACCAGATCCGAAACGGCGAGACGGGCCGGACCCTGCCGGGCATCGGCTGGCAGTCGCACTTCAACGCTCCGAGGCCCGAAGGAGCCCACTAGCCTTCATGAACGGTCGATCATCGTCAACGATGAGGTTGTCATGCGACGCGTCTTTCTGACGGCCCTTCTGGCGGGAGCGGTCCTCGCACCGAAGCTCTCCGCGCAGGACACGCCTTCGAAGGGGTCGGAGCCTCCGCGCTGTCGCGTCACCGTCGCTGGCGACGACTACCAACCGGGCGGGATCGGTTGGAAGCCCAGCTCGCACGGCAGGGTCGGCTTTTCCGTTGGGGCCGACACCTACGACTGGGTCGGGGACGGAACGCGCACGGTCTGGTCCCGCACAGGGCAGACCACGGTCACGCATGAGACGACGGCCTTCGTCAGCAAGCTGCCGCCGCCGATCCCGATTGAGCGCAACGGCAAGCGGACGACGATGAAGAAGGACGACCTCCAGAGCAAGGACGCGTGGACCTGAGTCGATCTCGGCGGACCGCTCCTGTCGGGCACAGGAGGAGAGCTCACCAAGAAAATCTCCAAGGCCGCGAACTTCGGCGTCTCTTCACAGGACGTCATCTTTTGGAAGTGGAGGCATGAGCTCCGGTCCCCGGGAGAAAAGACGCTCGTCTACACGGACTCGACCACCTATGTCGAGCAGAACGTCCGCGCGCTGATCGCCGACGAGTGGTATGACCGCGTGGACCTGTCGCGCCGCATGCCGGAAGGCAGCGACTGTTGCCTGGTCGAAGAGGGCGGAAGGGTCTACCTCTGTTGGGGCCCGGGCACCACCCCACCGATCACGACGCCTGTCACCACGCCGGTTCCAACAAACACGACGACGCCGACGTCCATTACAGATGGAACGTGGAGTGGAACAGGCACAGTGACAGGCTCCGGCACCTTCACGGGTGCTGGCGTCTTTTCGGGAACCGGCACCTTCACAGGCACGCTCAACAGCGGCATCTTGGTTGAAGGGGTTCTCGCCTTTGAAACCACGACGTTGGCAGGAACGGGGACGTTTGTCGGAACCGGAGTCTTCATCGGTACTCTCACGGCCTTCGTCGGCACAGCAACAGTCGTTCCTCTTCTCGGTGGAGGCAGCAACCCCTTGGGCGGAGGTGGGACCAATCCAAGCGGGGGCGGAAGCAGTCCAACCGGCGGGGGCGGTAATCCTCTTGGCGGCGGAAGTAGTCCGCCGGGGGGAGGCGGCAGCAATCCATCTGGCGGAGGTGGCAGCCCTTCGGGCGGCGGAGGAAATCCAAGCGGAGGCGGAAGCAACCCAACGGGCGGAGGCGGCAATCCAAGTGGAGGGGGTAGTAGTCCGCCTGGGGCAGGCGGTAGCAATCCGTCTGGCGGAGGCAGCAACCCTTCCGGCGGCGGAAGCAATCCAACTGGCGGAGGCGGTAATCCAAGTGGGGGCGGGAGCAATCCTTCGGGCGGAGGCAGTAATCCCCCCGGTGGTGGCGGCAATCCCTCCAGTGGTGGCGGCAATCCCTCCAGTGGTGGGGGCAACCCCAGCGGAGGTGGTGGCAATCCGTCTGGCGGTGGGGGCAATCCGTCCGGCGGCGGCGGCAATCCCAGCGGCGGCGGAAGCAATCCATCGGGCGGAGGCAACAATCCGGGTGGGGGGAATCCTCTTGTCAGAAAACCCCAAGAGGAACCGCTCAAGCCCGAGGGCCTCGCAATCTTCGGGAGCGAGGCCGAGTTGGCCTTCCTCAAGAAGGGTTTCGACGCAGAGCTGTTCTATGGCTCGATGTCCGCGCAACGCCTCGACTTCGGCGCGAAGACCTACACGATCTCCTCGTCGAGCGGTCCCTTCACCCAATTCACTCTCGACAACGTAGGGCTGAAGCGCTCGTCGGGCTTCGAACTCGGCGCGACCCTGTTGCGCGTGGAGCTCTTCTTCGCCTACTACGAGGGCGAAGGGGAGGACACGTCGATCACGTTCGACAACGCGCCCACGCCGCCGGCGACCGTCACCACGGACATTTCGTGGAAGTTCACCGAGTACCAGTTCGGCTTCAGGCTGCCTACCGCTTCGTTCCGTGCCGGCGTCTTCGAGATGGATCTCCTCTTCGGCGCCGCATACGACCTCATCACGCTCAAGGCCGACACCTCCTATTTCGAGATCGGACGCACCGGCCTCGGCACGCCGGGCTCGATCGACCTCGATACGATCCGCTTGAGTTCCTTCCATCTGTCCGCCGGCCTCCAGGCCGGGATCGTCCTGGCGGAACGCTTCTCGATCACCACCCGCTTCGAAGTTGTCACGCGATTCGGCGGCGCCCAAGCGCAGCAATCGCTCCTCGAACTCGGCCTCGCGTACCGCTTCTGAGCAACCCATGATGCGCATCGCGTTGCCCGTCCTTACCGCGCTCTGGCTCGTCTCCGGCTGGAGCGAGCTAGCGTTCTCGGGCTCGGGCAACGGCGTGGGCGGCTCGCCGGGATTCGCTTCATCCTCTCCCACCATCGCCGTCGATTCCTCCGGGAATCCGACGGTCGCGTGGGCGGAGGAGCTCGGCGGCGGCAACACCGAGATCTACGTGCGCCACTTCGACGGAAGCTCGTGGGTCGAGCTCACGGGCTCCGCCACAGGGGGCGGCGTCAGTGCGACGCCCGGTCCGTCCACCAGTCCCGTGATCGCGCTCAAGCCGTCAGGGAACCCCGTCGTCGCGTGGGTCGAAGGCGGCCTCATCTCCGTCAAGCGCTACACGGGCGCGGCCTGGGTTCCGCTCGGCGCGCCATTCGGCGGCCCTGCCGCGCAGCGGCCTTCCATCGCCCTCAATTCCCTGGGCGATCCGATCGTCGCCTGGGCAGACCTCGTCGCCGGCGGCAACATCTACGTTCGGCAATGGGACGGCGCGGCGTGGAACCCGCTGCCGGGTTCCGACGCGAACGCGGGCATCCCCACCGCGGCGCCATCGACGGAGCCCTCCATCGCGCTCACCGCTGCCGACGTCGTCACCGTCGCCTGGACCGAGGATCTCGGCGGAGGCAATGCCGAGATCTACGCCGCGACGAACGACGGCGCGAACTGGGTCGGGCTGGGCGGTTCGCTCACCGGCGGCGGGATCAGCGCGACGGCTGGCGCCTCGGCGTCACCGTCGGTCGCCCTCAACAGCAGCAGCAATCCCGTCGTCGCCTGGTCCGAGGATCTCGGCGGCGGGAACCACGACATCTATCTGAAGCAATTCGACGGCATCGCGTGGGTGGAGATCGCCTCCTCCGCGAGCGCGGGAGGCATCAGCAGCTCCGCAGGCGACTCGACGGTGCCGTCGCTCGTGACCATCGAGAGCTCCGCAACGCCGGTCGTCGCCTGGGACGAGAACGTCTCCGGCAACACCGAAGTCTACGCGCGCCGACTCACGGGCGGCAGTTGGGTGGAGACCCTTGGATCCTCCACGGGGGGCGGCGTCAGCTCGACGGCCGGGGCTTCGTTCGCGCCGTCCCTGGCTCGCGACGCCGCCAACACGCTGTCGGTCGCGTGGGCCGAAGACGTAAGCGGCACGACGGAAGTCTATGCTCGGCGGACGATGGGATCGTCGGGTGGATCAGGCTCCACGGGAGGCGTCACGGTCACGTCGGCTAAGCAACAACCCTCGTGCGGCCTCTTGGGTGCAGAGACCGTGTTGCTCTTGCTTCTCCTGGCCCGACGCTCTACTTCGCGGTCTTGAAGGTCCACGCCTTCTTGAAGCTGTCCCCTTTCAGCTTTGCTTCGACGCTCACGCCGTACGTGCCACCCTTCTTCAGCACGGCTTTCGGGATGAGGATGATGGTCCCGAGATTGGTCGCATAGGTCTGCTTCACCGCGGGATCGTCTGGGGTTGAAAGATACGCTGGAAGCTCCTTTTGGCCCTCTATCAGCTTCGCTTTCACGTCTCCAACCCGTTCGTCCGCATCGTAGAACGTGATCGTGATCGGGAATCCGAGTGTCCCTTCCTTTCCGGGGACGGGCTCGACTCCTTCGCGTGCCTTGTCGATAGCCACCACTGCCCCGTCCTTCGGATACATAACGACCTTGCCCTTGTCCGCGTCGCCGTTCCCAATGCCGCTAAGCACGTCCACCGCAACTCCGACCTGACCAGCGGAGTGCTGACCGAATCCGACGCGTTCCAGCGCAGGCCGAAAGAGATACACCCGATTGAATGCAGCAGCGATACTCGCCTCCATCCACTGACTAAGCGTTCGCGCCTGCCAACTGAAGCAATTCGGCGCGGCCTTCTTTCCGTCTTCAGAGAATCCCGGCTTCCCTTCTACCTGCGTGCTCGCTTGTCCAGCGGGATTGAGAGCGACGTACTTCGCGTGCAGGGCCGCACCGTACGTGAGGTCCCAGTCGAACGCCACTTCCGCCAATCCAAGGTCCTTGCGCGTCGTGTTCAATCGAGCGAGCGCGAGAACGTACTCAACAATCACATCGCAGACGTCGCCCTCAACGTCGACCCTCTTGGCCTGTGCTTCGCTCTTGTACTTCTTTGCCAGCCCCCACATTTTCTCCGATGCCAGCTTGCCCCACTTCTCTACCTCTGTTTCGGCGGGTTTCCCGGCGGAGCCCGTTTTGTCCTTCACCTTCTCCAACGCGGCGTCGCACTCCTGCTTCGCGTCTGGAAGACGGCCAGTCACGATCGTGACGAAGGCGCGCGCTTCGTCGAAGCCCTTCTTCTTGATTACCGCGCTTAGCGTCTTGATCGCTTCTTGGACAAGTTCCTTATCGAGCGCCACCTTGTCGGTCGCGAAGTCTCCCGGCTGTGCTTCCTTCTTGTCTTTCTTGTCCTGTCCCGAAGCGCTGGGCAAGGAGACTACCGCCATAAGGATGACTGCGATGAGCGTCCGCATATTGACCGTCTCCGTTCCTTGCGAGGATACGACACCGTGCCCTGTCGCGTTCCATCCTAATCCTCTCAACGAGGATTACACGGCTGGGCAGCGATTCTACTACGGGAGTCCTCGCTCGATCTCGTTTCCGAGGAGCCCTGCCTCGGGCTATCATCTGCGTTCTTCAGGGAGGACATCGAATGGCAGGTCCCAAGCTCAACGCCGATCAGAAGGTCGCGCTTCGGAAGGAGTTGAAAGAACAAGTCGATGCCGGCACCCGCCAAGTTGACATCCTCGCCTCTCTCGGCAAGAAGTATGGGGTCTCCGGGGAGACGATTCGCTACTACCTGAAGCACTCCGAAGCCCCGACGCCGACGAATGGCAGCAGGGGTCCGCGGCATCGCGCTCGCAAGCAAAAGAAAGCCCGGCGGACGCCAAAGACCTCCCTCCTTCAGGCCATCGCCGGACTCACGGAGAAGGAACTCCGTCGCGCGCTCAAGGCCAAGGCCCTTCTGGTTCAGTACGATCGTCTTCACGAGCGCGAGCGGGCGCTGGCGCAAGAACATCGCGCAATGAGATCCAGAACTCGAAAGCTCAAGCGGCAGATCCGACGACTGACGTCGTGAGCGGCAGTCCCGTGGCAGCCGCACCATCGCGCGCAACTTCGCGCGAGGGCATCGACTACGTCGTCTGCCAGCTCTGCCGCCGCGAGTTTCGCTTCGTCAACTGGAGCCATCTTGTCGTGACCCATGGGTGGGATCCGGAAGATCCCGTCGGCGAGTACCAGAAACGGTTTCCCCGGGCGACGCACATTGCGCGAGAGTCGCGCCGGACGAAGCGCCGCGCGCTGTGGGCCTACAATGCGCGCATCGGCCGACGATGGACGCGCCCTCGGGTCCTGGACGCCCTGCGACGCATCGCCCGCTCGGGACGCCGGTTCACGGCCCACACGGTCCCGCACGGACTCAAGACGACCGCGCAGCGGCAGTTCGGAAGCTGGCTGGGCGCCCTTGCCGCCGCTGGTGTCGCCGCCCCCACGTCGCGCGTCGTGTGGGCCTTCACGCGCGAGAACATCGTGCAAGCCATCCGGGACCGCGCGCGTGCCGGGAAATCCGTCCGCTTCGGGGTCGTCGCCCGTGAGAGGCGCGGCCTCCTTGAAGCGGCGAAGCGGGAGTTCGGGTCGTGGACGGGCGCGGTGGCCGCCGCTGGGCTGTCGCGCATGTTACCTACCGTGGTGCGGCATCGAGGCCGTCACGAGCTGATCGAGGAACTACGTCGCCTGCATCGCCGCGATGGAGTCGTGCGGTGGCGCGCGATGAAGGCGGCGCCGCGAGGCGCTTACGTCAGCCTGGAGTGGGATCTGATGCGGATGTTCGGCACGCTGCCGCGCGCCTTGAAGGCGGCCGGACTGCCCCCGCGGCGGAGATGAAGGGCGAGATGGCCGTCCATGTGCCGGGGAACGAACAGATCTTCCGGCTCGACAAGAGCCCATGATCGCGGGGCGCCTCCCCTCTCGCCGTTGCCGCGCCGCGTGCGCGGCGCCGTCTCTCCTCTCCCGCGAGCGCCCGCGAGGCCGCGAGCCCTCTCCTCTCTGGTTTCTTCTGGCCTCCCCTCTCCCTCTCCTCCCCGCACTCCCTGTCTCGCCGGTTGAGGGGGAGGCCAGATTGGGACGCGCCTGCTGGCGGCTGCTAATTTGGCGAGTGGGGCGCTGCCCGCGCCGAAACGCGACGGGATAGAGATTGGGATGGACGTAGACGCCGAAGGTCCCGCCGCGCTCGTCGAGCGTCGCCGTCATGGTGATGAGCAGCCAGAGCGCGTAGGCGCACGCCTCGCCGTCGGAGGCCGCGCGGAAATGCTCCCGCAGGTAGCGCGGCGCCTTCGGCTCCTTGCGAAATAGGTGCTCCAGTTCGCTTAGTTCGCGCAGAGAGATTCTGCCGCGCCCGTTTCCGACGATCGCGCGCTTCACTTCCCTGGACGTCCAGAAGAGAGATTCCATGAAATTGGCGAGAATGTACCCGGGCGCACGCGCGGGGGAAGCGGCTTCTGCTTTCTTGGCCTCGGCGCCGTCGGCGTAGCGCGGCACCAGCTTCAACATCGCCCACCCACTCACGCTCCTCAAGGACACTCCCGAAGTGCACCGCTGTTTCGAACCGAACCACGTACTTCGAGTCCGCGTTGACGGCGGCAATGCGCTCCTTCAATCCGGATAGGAGTTGGACGGCACGCCCCTTCGTGAATCGGCCTTCCGACCTCTCGCGGTGCTTCCGCCCCTTGTTCGTGACGCGCCACCAGCCGGGAGCCTCTTCCTCGAGAAGGCCGAGTTCCGTAAGGCGCGTCAGAACGCTCGGCAGGTTCTCGTGATGGGTTTCTGGCATCGCGTCCACGGCCTCCGGCAGCACGAAGCCGTCGCCACGATCCTGCCGAAGCAGCCGTCGGAAATCACGAAAGCGCCAAGCGGCCATGGCTGATTACCTTCGCCGGTGTCTTTCATCTGCCAGAAATCTGCCAAGTTGGGGGCTCAAGGCAGCTCCCTTCGGGTCCGCTTCGCTCCGCAACAGGCCGCAACGAAAGTGGCCTAGAGGGCCTCCAAAGGGCCCCTCTAGGCCGTTTCGTTCCGCTCGGCTCCGCTCGCGTCCGGTGGCCGCTGACGAGTTACGAAAGCGGTGCTCTACCGTTGAGCTATCTCGGCAACCCTTGCCGTGCAATAGTTTGCGAGAGTCCAGCCTCGCATTGCGCCTTTCGATGGCCCGATGAGCACTCCCATGAGCACTCCTTTCGTTTCCTCGGCGATCGAAGCGATGGTCTCAGGGACCCTCGACAGCATGCACTCTTGAAACGGCATTTGGGTTCGGGAGTATATCAGACCGCCCGCGTTTTGGAAGAGCGCACGAGAATGTCGAGTCGAGTCCCACAGGTCGAGGCCAAGGGACTGCTGAAGCTCGTGAGTCTCATCGCGACGGGCAGCCCCTGCCGCGTGGTAGGGGGAGCGAATCCGGCTCGGTCACAACGGTGCGCCGTGGGAGCCACCGGAAAATTTTCCGGTGGCTCCCGACGAACCAGCGCGCCGGGCGTTACGGATTCGCCTTCGGGTCCATTCGGTGTCTCGAAAGCGGCTTCCGATCCAACACTTTCACCGCCTCGTGCATGTTGCTTGGGGCGAGGTGGGCGTAGCGCATCGTGACCTGGATGCTCTTGTGGCCCATCAACTCCTTGATGGTGATGATCGAGACGCCCTGCTGAGCCAGACGACTGCCGAACGTATGGCGGAGGTCGTGCCACCGAATCGGCGCAATGCCAGACCGAAGCACCGCCTTGCGCCACGGTGTGTTGTTGAAACGGTCGTAGCGTTCCCGCGTCTTGGGGTTCGTGAAGACGTAGGGGCTGCCGACAACCCGCGGAATGGCGTCGAGTGTCGCGGCGAGCGTTCGGCTCATGGGCACCGCCCGGAAGCTCCGGTTCTTTGAGTGACGCACGATGAGGAGGTTGTCATCGAAGCGCACATCAGCCCAGAACAGGCTGCGTTGCTCCTCCTCGCGGAGCCCGCTGTGGATGGCGACGACAATGGCCTGAGCGAGGGTCTGCGGCGCGACGGCAAGGAGCTTGGCCTCCTCATCTTGGTCCAGCCACCGCACGACGATGTTTTCGGTCGAAGGCTTGTCCACGAGTGCGACTGGGTTCCGTTCGACGACTTCGGCCTTCAGCGCCATGCGGTACATGCCGGACAGCCAGTACAGTTCCTTGCGGACTGTGGCGGGCGCAGCGCCCTCTCGCAGCCGGTCGTCGCTGTACTTCTGCAGGATGCCCGGGTTCACCTGCCGAAGCGTGAACGATCCCAGCTTGGGCAGAACGTGGTTCTTGGCGAGGTCGAGGTCGCGGCTGACGGTTCCGGGCCGAAGATGCGCCTTCTGGTGCGCGAGGTACTCCTCGGCATACTTCCGGATCGTGACGGCGGGCTTCGGCCTGGCGAGCGCGTCCACGCTGGCCAGCTCCCGGAGCTTCGCCTGTTCGACCTGACGCTCTCGCTCGGCGAGGATGCGGCGCGCGACGGCCATCGTCGGCGCTTTCGTGCGCTCTTTGCGGACACGGCCGTCAACGTCCTGATAGCGGATCGCCCAGACGACGTTGCCGGAGCGCTTGTCTCGAATGACACTTCCCATGGGACTCCTTGGCGGGATGTAGACGGGCTACGCAGCCTCGTCGGTCGGCCCCAGCTTCTCGCGGAGCCACTTCATGAACGGGTCCCGCCGGATGTACCGGCGGTGCGGACTGAGCCGCACGCACAACTGACGAAGGACTTCGCCTAGCTCACCGTCGCTGCTGTCCGGACGACCGTCGAGGAGTTTGCGGACAGCCGCGAGCGAGAGCCGAAGGTACGCCGCCACGTCCCTCAGGCTGAGGAGCAGCGCGTCGGTCGGAAGGATCGAACGCAGCCTACTCGTGTCGTGTTTCACGGTGCCTCCTTTCACGCCCGAGTTCGATGCGGCACGGAAGAATGAAAAAGAAGAGAGAACATGTAGTGAGCTTGAATTTTCTTGTCGTCAACGGCTGTGCATCCATGTCACGCCACCGGCGGCGGCGGAGCCTCGGCCCCCGCGCCTCCACCGCCGCCTGATTCGTCGCCGCCGCCACCGCCACCGCCACCGAAGCTCATCGAGGGCATGTAGGGGGCAGCCGCCTCCGCGCCCTTCTGGGCCGCCGACCAGGCCGCGCCGTGCTGGCTTGCGCCGCCCGCTCCCATGCCTCCCGCCATCGCGTTGGAGACTTTGGAGCCGGCCGCCGCGAGAAGTTGGACAACGACGAGCGAGAGCCCCGGCGTCACGAGGTACATGAGGGCGATGGCGGGCCAGATGTAGCTCGCGTCGCCGATCCCGTTAGAGGCGTCGCTCCCCAGGTCCTCGATCGAATAGCGCCACCAGTTGAAGGACGAGAGGATCGCCCAGAAGACGAGCCAGAGCTTGATCCACAGGAGGTACTTCGCCCACTGGAGGATCGCCGTCCACCCTCCCGGGAGAAGCGCCGCGCACCCCGCGAACGGGAAGATGGCGATGATGAGCATCATCGCG
>Ga0247727_10008261_pt1 | contig 19394 bp, 12 predicted proteins | sample WisWelCaveWW1625_FD_202498 | JGI IMG/M metagenome (GOLD analysis project Ga0247727, IMG submission 202498) | Biofilm microbial communities from Wishing Well Cave, Virginia, United States - WW16-25 | ecosystem: Environmental > Aquatic > Deep subsurface > Groundwater > Cave microbial mat | place... | reverse complement strand
TGGGTGTAGATCATCGTGGTCGAGACGTGCTTGTGTCCGAGAAGCTGCTGGATGGTGCGAATGTCCTGGCCGTCCTCGAGCAGGTGAGTCGCGAACGAGTGGCGCCCCAGCCTGCGGTCTAGCGGATGCCGGCGCGCAGCACCGACTCGTGCACGGCACACTGGATCACGGTCTCGTGGAGATGGTGCCGGCGGACCTGGCCGGTGTCGGGGTGTTGGTAGGTGCTGGTCGCGGGGAAGACCCACTGCCAAGGGGAGCTTCGGCCAGCACTCGGATACTTCTGCGCGAGCGCACCGGGCAACACTGGGGTTTCCTCAGCCACCGGCGTGAACAAGATGCGCAAAAGCGATCGGTCGGCGGGCCTGCGGGAGGCCAACGCGAGACCAGTCTGGTCTGGCGCGAGCGCCAAATGCGGACTAGTGTCATCGCGCTGTACCATGAAAACGGCGGCGGTGAGGTCGGTCAGGAGGGGGAGAAGATGAGCCTCGCAGGATTGGGGATCCGCTTTCGCGGGCGGAGACGCCTCCTTGCTGTTCTTGTTGGTCGGACATCGCGGAACAGGATGCGGGTGACCGTTCTCGCCCTGAGCCTCGGGGTCGCCGCATTCACCTCCTGTCGAGCGCCGCTCGAGAGCATCGCCCCTGCCGAGGCCTATCGCCCCGCCGTCGCCAGTATCGAGGCGTTCCTACGCGGCGAGATGGAGAGCAAGGCAATTCCCGGGGTGGCGATCGCCCTGGTCGACGGCGAACAGACCGTGTTCGCGCAGGGATACGGGCTTGCCGATCCACAGAAGCAGATGCCCGCGACTGCGGCGACCCTGTTTCGGGTCGGCTCCGTCTCCAAGCTGTTCGTGGCGATGGCGCTGATGAGGGAGGTGGAGCGCGGCCGGATCGACCTCGATTCACCGGTGCAGGAATACCTGCCTTCCTTCCAGCCGCAAAACCCCTTCTCACGGCCGATCACTTTGCGTGAGATCCTCTGTCACCGCTCGGGCCTAGTGCGCGAGCCGCCGGTCGGGCACTACTTCGACGATCGAGAGCCCACGGTGGCCGAGACCGTGGAGAGCCTGAACTCCACGACTCTCGTGTACGAGCCTTTCACACGGACCAAGTACTCCAATGCAGCTCTGACCGTCGCGGGCGAAGTGCTGGCGAAGGTTCGCGGCCAGTCCTTCGAACGCAGCATCGAGTCCGACCTGTTTCGACCGCTGCGCATCCGGCAGGCACGCTGGAGGTACGCGGGCTCTTCCTCCGCCGAGGTCGCCGGCGGCGAGATGTGGGGGCTCGACGGTCGCAGGTTCGTCGCGCCCACCTTCGACCTCGGCACCCTTCCGGCCGGGAACCTGTACATCTCCGTCGTCGAGCTCGCCGAGCTGATGAAGTCTCTGCTCGAGGGCGCGAGTCGACCGCTGGTCCGACCGGAGACGATGGCGGAGATGCGCAAGCCTCAATGTGCAGCCGCGGGCGAGTCCGCGCCGTTCGGCATCGGTTTTCGTCTCGACACTTTTGGGGAAGAGCCGGTGATCCGCCACGGAGGCGCCGTCTACGGCTTCTCGACTGAGTTCATGGCTTTGCCGCGCGCCCGCCTGGGCGCCATCGTCGTGGGCAATGCCGACAGCATCAACACGGTCACCACCCGGATCGCGCATCACGCTCTCGCCTGCATGCTCGCATGCAGAAACCAGTCACCCCTGCCTCAGCCCGAGACGACGCTGCCCCTCGAACGGGACACGCGGCGCAAGGTCGCGGGTCGTTACAGCGACGGCAAGGAGACGATCGAGCTGATCGATCGCGGCGATCGCCTGATCCTTTCGAGGCGGGAGCAGTGGGGTGAAGTGCGCGGCCTCCCGGCGCCGGCGGATGCATCGCCGGGGGCCGCCCTTCTGTGCACCGATGATCGACTGAGCTTCGGGACGAAGCTGCTGGCCCTGGATGACTCGATCACCCTCGAGGGCCGTACCTTCACTCGCACGGCATTCCCGGCCCTCGCCGGCATCGGGTCCTCGTCGGGCCCCCTTTCCGACCCTGAGACCGTTGCCGAGGGCGGAGTCACTTCCCCGCCTCTACCGCTCGACCTCTCGGCTTCTCTGGCGGGCTTGAGTTCCGTCGCACCGGACGACTGTCCGGAGCGCTGGCGCGGCCTGATCGGCGAGTATGGCTGGGATCACAACGTGCTGTTCATCCACGAGCGCGACGGCGTGCTGCGCGCGTTGATCGAGTGGTTCGACGACTATCCGCTCACCGAGATCACTTCCGACCAGTTCGCCTTCCCCGACTACGGGCTCTATCACGGCGAGCAGCTTCTGTTCCAGCGCGACGAGACCGCGTGCGCTCGCAGGGTGCTCGCCGCCAGCGTCAGGTTCGAGCGGCGCGAGACGGGAGGCAGAGACGGCACGACGTTCCAGATCGAGCCGCAACAGCCCATCGAGGCGCTGCGCGCGCAGGCGCTGCAATCGAGCCCTCCGGCGGAGGCCGGCGAATTCCGCGCACCCGATCTGGTCGACCTCGCCGCGCTCGACCCGACGATCAAGCTCGATATCCGCTACGCCTCGTCCAACAACTTTCTTGGAGCGGTGTTGTACGAAGAGCCGCGGGCGTTCATGCAGCGCCCCGCCGCGGAGGCTCTGGCGCGAGTTCACCGGAGTCTCAGGCCGCTCGGCTACGGCCTCCTGGTGCACGACGCCTACCGTCCGTGGTTCGTGACCAGGATGTTCTGGGACGCGACGCCCGGGAAGTGGAAGCACTTCGTCGCCGACCCCGCCAAGGGCTCGCGCCACAACCGCGGCTGCGCCGTCGACCTCACGCTGTACGAGATCGCCAGCGGCAACGTCGTCGAGATGGTCGGCGGCTACGACGAGTTCTCGGAGCGCTCCTACCCCGACTACATCGGCGGCACTTCACAAGAGCGCTGGCACCGCGACCTGCTGCGGCGAATGATGGAGAACGAAGGCTTCACCGTGTACGAGTTCGAATGGTGGCACTTCGACTACCAGGACTGGCGGAAGTACCCGATCCAGAACCTGCCGTTCTCCGCGCTGAGTCAGTAGCGCTGGTTGCATTGGCACTCAGGGGCGCGGTACCTCCCGCACGATTTGCTTTCGTACAGAGAGAACGAGCGCTTGACCGGGGACTGCCTGGGATCAGTCGAACCCCGGTTTCCCACACAACACCCGGAAGAGCGTGTTTCGTTAGTAGGTAAGGTCGAACTGGGGCGATCCGGTGATCGGCCACAGCACCAGGAGGTGGTGGACGAGGTCCGAAAGGGCCAGCGCAGCGCCGATCCGAACAAGTCTCGAGCGCACGACTGACCCGGAAGGCAGGAACGGACACACCGCCAGCATGGCGATCCCGATGTATCCGTGGTGGATTCTCACACCCAAGGTCACCCGCGCGAGAAAGGAGGTGTCAGAGGTCGACTCAAGGTGAAGGCCGAACCTCAGGATGACTGTCACTGCTTCGAGGGCGAGGGTCAGGCCGGCAATCCACAGAATGTCGCCCGATCCTCCGCAAGACCCGGTGCGCCCTGCAACCACCTGCCTCACCCTCGTGTCCCGGACGCGCCACGAGAAGCCTCCTCGGGTTTCGCGTCGTCGGATTCCTTGCGCTCGAACCGGAACTTGAGCTCGACCTCGGCGCCGTCGCGCAGGATCTTGAGGGGATGGTCCTCGCCGTAGGCGGCTCCGCGGATGGCGCGCCGCAGGTTGCTCCCGGCGCTGTCGCGCGACAGGTCCCGGCCGCGGACCGAAACGATGACGTCGCCCGCCCTGAGACCGATCTTCTCCGCCTGCGATCCTGGCAGAACACTGGTCACCCGGACCGCACCCTGGTTGGGAGCGCGACCGAGCTGGTCGAGCTCGCTGTCCTCCAGGACTTCGTGCTCGATGCCGAGAATCTTGCCTTGGCCGGTCTGCATCAGCGGCGGCTCGAACTCGGGGACGGAGTCGGCGTCGGCAAGGTCGCCGACAAGGGTCATCGAGAACTTCGCGATCGTCGCCATGCGCTCGAAATCGATCAGATCGACGTGGTCGCCGATCTTGTGGTACTCCTTGTGGTATCCGCTGAACAGCGCGACCGCCGGAACGCGGGTGCGGATGAAGCTGTAGTCGTCGGAGCCCGGCACCGAGCCAGCCTGCTTCTCGATCTTGAGCGAAGGTGCGACCTCGAGCGCCCGGTCGATCGAGGTGAACCATCCCTGGTCCCGCATCGACCCCATCCCCGAGATCTCGAGGGCTTTGTCGGGGTTGCGGCCGACCATGTCAAGGTTAACCATGGCCACCGGCTTGCCCAGCGGCGATGCGCAGTAATGGGCCGAGCCAAGAAGGCCCTGCTCCTCGGCACTGAACCAGATGAACGCGATGCTGCGGCGCGGCTTGATGCCGGTCTCGACAAACGCCTCGGCGATCTCGAGCAGCGCGACCGTCCCCGAGCCGTTGTCATCGGCTCCGTTCCAGACCTTGTCGGTGTCGGTCGCTCCGCCGGCGCGACCCGCGTCGAGGCTGCCGGCAGTGCCGACGTGGTCGTAGTGCGCTCCCAGGACGACATTCTCCGGACGCAGCTTCTCGTCGGTACCTTCGAGCACTGCCACGATGTTGGCGGTCTTCGCCCTGCCGCCCTTGCCGCCGCGCACCCGGAACTCGAAATACTGCAGGTATCCGCCGTCGTCGCCGCCCGGCTCGAGCTTCCAGGATTTCAGCCGCTCGATGATGTACCCGGCGGCGCGCTCGCAGCCCGCCTCTCCCGCGCAGCGCCCTTCGTAGGCGTCGGATGAGAGCACGATCAGGTGCTCCTTGAGCTGCTCGGCCCGGATCGTCGCCAGCGCCCGGTTCCATTCCGGTCCGCGCAACACGGGACTCTCCGAAGCACCAACGACGAACAACCATCCAAGCGCGGCGAATGTCACCATCCGGATTCCTTCGAAGCTCCTGACACAGCTGGTTTCTCGTCGTTCTGCACGGTCTCGCATAATCTTCGTGCTACGAGCCCGTTTCCGCTCCTACTGTCTGGCCCAGCGCGGACTCCGCCTCTGCGGAAGACGAGGAAAGACTTCGTGGCTCGGTTGGGACGATCACGAGGACGGGGATTCTACCGGGGGCGTGCCTGGCCGGCCCCGGGCGCGTTGGAGTTCCGACGATCAATGGGGTCGTGCCGCGACGAAGGCGCCTTGGTGTGCGGAGCCCCAGCAGCTTTGGCCAGTGCTGATCGCGCTCGACTCATCCCTTCCTCGCCCGAATCCTCGCGCATCCGTGCCCTTCTTTGCCCTCCGCAACTTTGCGCGAGAGCGGTTTTCTTGTGCTTCGCAACTCTCGACGAGGATGCTCTGTCTCTCTCAAATAGAAGATTCGCTTCTCAGCTCCAGATCAACCATCGTCCTCTGCGAACTTGTCCTTCAGTGGAGTGAACTCCAGCGGGATCTCCACGGTCCCGTCATTCGACAAGTCGACGATGCGGTTCTCGAATGGCTCGTAGCCTTCGAGTGAGCCGATGTGAAGCTCGTACTGGCCGGGCTTTGATGCGCCCAGCCAGGTGACGCCCATCGAGGGCTCCTCGACCCAATGGACGAGGCGGCCGTCCCCGCCGATCTCCCGAAGCTCAGTATCGTTGATCCACAGGTGGCTTGGCATTCGATCATGGTCGTACTTGAGACTCACCCCGGGAAGCGATTCCAGGATCAGTGTGATCTCGTTCTTCCCGACGACAAGGACAGTTGCTTCCTCGTGCTCGGCGAATCCCACGGCCTCCACCTGCACCTGAATCTCACCGACCGGAGCTTGAAAGCGCGCCACGCCGTCACGGACACGGTTTTCAGCGGAACCACCGAAGCGCTGCAATGCCCTGGATTGGGATGGTCCGGAGGATTGCAAGCTGCCGGTTGACTGCCAGAGCATCCTTTTCACGGACCCGGCCACCCGGCCCCGATCGTCCATGAATCGAATCACCACGTCCGCGGGCGCAGGCACTCGAAGCTCGATTCCGCTCTCGAATCCCCTCCTGACCTCGATCACATCCCGGAATCCGAACGGTTCGATGATCACTTCATAGGTTCCGGGATACATGTCTTGAATACTCCATGAGTAGATCCCGGATGGACTGGATGGTTCGCCCGAGAGCTTTGGATGAACTCCTCGACCGGGGACTCCTCCGACCTGACCCGTCGGCTCGAAGCCGATCCCCAACCACTCGTACTGCCACTCTGGTGGAACGAAGAGAGTTCCCGAGACCGTGGGCAGTGGTTGCACCTGCGGGATCGGGTCGAGGGCAATCGTCACGGTCGTGGTCTCGCCGGAGAAGATCTCCGCTTCCGACGCACCGAGAACCACCGATCCGAGCGTCGGTATCTCGTCGATCACCACGCTGATCTGGTAGCGGCCCGATTCGAGGTCCGAACATCGATAGGTGCCATCCGACTTGGGACGTGCTTCACGGACCAAGGGATCGGTCTCCTGAAGGGTGCTTTGCAAGTCACTCGCTTCAGGGTCAACTTTCAAGGACTCGTCCTCCCAGATCTTGATGACCGGGGCTCGGGATGGCTGAAAACCCTGAATGCCCTCAAGAGCATTGACGAGAAACCTCCGCCCGGCCTCCTGGAGAATCTCCTCGATCTCGCGGAGCTTCTCCCGGCTCGGAGCCGGTGGTGGAAGGTAGTTGAGAAGGATCACCTCGAGCCCCCCGGCCGGAGGAAGGGCCACCACGGTGGTGCCGCCTTCCGCGAAATCGAGGGTGATGAGCTTGGTGGCGTACCCCGACGCTGACACGGAAAACGATCCTTGCCAGATATCGAACACTCCATCCAGCGGCTCGAGCTCGAACGGCGAGGCCACATCGCACTTCACCACAAGCGCCTGCAACGGAAGCTCAAGAAGATCCGCCCAATTCGATGCAGCTCCATCCGGGGAGTACCTGACGATGACTCCCTGGAGATCGAGGCCCCGATCATCCACTACCTTCAGGATCGTCGCCCGTGGAATGCGGGCATGAAGCTCGAGAAACGCGTCCGATTCGAACTCAAATGGACCCTCATTGACGATTTGCGCGAGACGCTCGTCGGTTTGAAGCTGCGTGAATTCAATGGAGTGCCCGCTCGGCACCTCCATCGACCAGCATCCATCTCGGATTGCCACGGTGGTGTGCTTGGAACCCGCTTCATTCCCGGATCGGACGTACACTTCCAGAATCCCGTCCTTCCGCCTGTGAAGGATTCCATCGGAGTCCTTGAAAACCACGGAACCCTGAATTCTGATCGACTCCGGATCCCGCCTCGTCTCCAGCTCGATCACCACGAGCTGACGGATCACTTCAGGCGGTGCAATCGGATCGGGATCGAGGAATGGGTCTCGCGGAACATCGCCGCCGGCGTCTCTCTCAGGGAGAGGTTCCGCCGATCGACGACTGCCGCCAAAGACCCACCACGTGAAACCGAGTCCGGTTCCCAAGGCGACGATCAGGATCCACTTGCGCATGGTGGTCTCCTCGCGCCAGATCAAACCACTCTTGCGGTATTGCGCAAGGATATCGCTTCACGGCGGCCCAACTCCTCCGGACCTGGCTCCCGGTACCGATCGTGACGCAAACGGACTGGTCGCGGCTCGCCTTGGTCTCCGGGAGCTTCGTCGACCAGGAGCTCCGTCAGAGCCACGGGGACCTCCTGTTCACCGCCCCGATCGCCGGCTCGGACAGTTTCTTCTACGTCTTGTTCGAGCACCAGAGCTCGCCCGACCCGCTTCTTTCCTTCCAAATGCTCCGCTACAAGACTCGCACCTGGGAACGCTGGCTGCGACAGCACCCGGAGGCGAGAAAGCTGCCGGCGATTGTCCCGTTCGTCCTTTACAACGGAAAGGCCCGGTGGAAGGAGGCACGCTTCTTCACCGATCTGATCGACCTCGAGACCGCGCTCAAAGACGCGCTCCTCGAGTCTCTGCCTCGGTTTCAATTCCTCCTCGACGACCTGAGTCAGGAGGAGGACGACGCGCTGCGGTCAGGCTCGCTCGACGCCCTCGTCCGCATCACTCTCCTATCGCTCAAGAATGCCCGTCATCGCGTCGATTTCGCGAGCATCCTTCTCTCCTCCGCAGCGCTGTTGCGCGAGGTGGATCAGGCACCGACCGGACACGAAGCACTCAACGCGATCGCGAGCTACATTCTCGAAGTCAGCGAGGTGCTGAGGACCGAGACGCTGGGTCAAGTCCTCGCGCGCACCATCGGCAAAGAGGCAGGAGCACAAGTCATGACTACTGCGGGCGAGCAGATCCGAGAACAGGGCCGCCAGGAAGGCGTGTTGCTCGGACTGCAGCAGGCTCTTCTCAAGATGCTGCGGCTGAGGTTCGGCGACGTGTCGGAGAGAGTCGAACAGCGCATCCTCGCGGCGACACAAGCGGAAATCGACCAGTGGATCGGGCAGTCTCTGCACGGCGACGCTGGATGACCTCTTTCAACAGTAGGGGTCGGGCGAGCCAGATCAGGGCCCACGCCAGGCCAGGGCGTCAACCAAACAACCGGAGGATCACCGCATCCCCGGCCCACTTCTCAATCCGTGTTCTCGGCGGCCGAAGAAGTCCAAACGATCCTCATTCGATCGGACAGTGAACTCGGCGGGCGGGGACCTGGACGATCCGGTCCTCCTCGGCGATCCAGGCGCTGAGCTGGTTGCCGTACACGCAGCCCGAGTCGAGTCCGCGGACGGAACGGGTGACGACCAGGCCGCGCTGTGCCCAGTGTCCGAACACGGCGATCCGTGGACCAGCGTAGTGCTCGTCCCAGGGACGGAACGGCGGGTCGTTCTCCTGGAGTCGCGAGTGCGGCATCGCGCCCAGAGGATCGCAGGTGCGAACGCTGACCGCGAACCTGAGGTCCGGGTCGTCGAATGCGAATGAGCCGCCCGCCTCGAGAATCCGGGAAAGCCTGTGACGCAGCCCGAGGTCCGTGAGCGCGTAATCCTTCCATGAAGGCCTAAGACCCGCGTGCACCATGACGACGTCGGGCTCGACGTGGATGAACCCGCAGCCCTTGAGCCACGAAGTCAGCTCGTCGCGATCGTCGGCCTGGGCCAGGTCTTCCAGGGTGTCGCGGCCCTTGATCGCACGCGTCCCCAGGAAAACCTCGAACCAGTGCATCTCGTGGTTGCCAAGGACCATCACGGCGCCGAGCTGGCGGAGAAGGCGCAGCGTCTTCGCGTTCTGCGGGCCGCGGTTGATCGCGTCGCCCACGCAGTACAGCCGGTCAGCGGCCGGGTCCAGGCGCACCTTCTCGAGCAGACTCTGAAGCTCGTCGCAGCAACCCTGCACGTCCCCGACAAAGATCCGTCTCTTCGCCGCCGCCGTCATCGTCGTTTCCCGTCTGCCCCTTCCCGCCCACACACAGGACGTGGACTGACCGCGCTTCGGTCCTGCGCGTGCGATCTCGAACCGCCGTCGCGCACCATTCTGTGAACCTTTGCGACCGTCACTTCCCCGAAGGCTACCTCTTCGCCCTCTCCGGGAATGGCGGACGTTGTTGCCTCTGCCTCGGCTCGGGCGGCAGCTCTGCGAGCACCAGCTCGATCGCCTTCTCGAGCTGGCTGTCGCGTCCCGCGACCACGTCCGCGGGAAGGATCTCCACCTCGACGTCGGGCGGCACGCCGACGTTCTCGACGATGAATCCATCCTCCGTCCAGATGGCGAGGTTCGGCGAGGTGATGAAGCCGCCATCCATCAGGATCGGGAACCCGAGGATTCCGACCAGCCCGCCCCAGGTCGGCCTTCCTACAAGCGTCCCTAGCTCGAGCTTGTGGAACATCCACGGCAGCAGGTCCCCGCCCGAGCCCGCCGACTCGTTGATCAGCATCACCTTGGGACCCTGGATCGACATCAGCGGAGTCTTGAAGTCCTCGCCGAAGCGCGTCGCCCAGTGACAGAGCTCCGGCCTTCGCAGGATGTCGATGTAGTAGTCGGCGACCTGGCCGCCGCCGTTGTAGCGCTCGTCGACGATGATCGCCTCGCGGTCCGCCTGCGGGAAGAAGTAGCGCTTGAAGTAGGTGTGGCCCATGTCGGAAGTGTTGGGCACGTAGACGTACGCGACGCGGCCTTGAGTCGCCTCGGTGACGCGCTCGAGATTCCCCTCGACCCAGTCGCGGTTGCGAAGCGCCGTCTCGTCCGCGATCGGCACCACCTTGACGACTCGCGCGCCTGTTCCATCGGCGTTCGGCCCGACCTTGAGGCTCACCTGCCGGCCGACCGCATTCTCGAACCGGCCGTAGATCTCTTCGGGAGCCATGAGGTCCTTGCCGTCCACCTCGAGCAGGTACTCTCCCGCGCGCACGTCGACGCCGGGCTCGGTCAAGGGCGCGCGCAGCTCCGGATTCCAGTTGAGACCGCCGTACACCTTCTTGAACCGATAGCGGCCGGAGTCGACTTCGTAGTCGGCACCGACCAGACCGACCGGAACCGTCTTGGCCGTGTACAGCGAATCGCCGCCGAACAGGTAATGGTGGCCGACCGCCAGCTCGCTGCACATCCACTGGATGACGCGGTTCAGGTCCGAGCGCGCCGCGACGTGCGCGAGGAACGGCCGGTACCTGTCCTGCATCGCCGGCCAGTCGCAGCCGTGGTAGTTGGTCGCATAGAAATAGTCGCGGTTGATGCGCCAGGCCTCGCGGTAGATCTGCTCCCACTCGGAGCGCGGGTCGATCTTCACCGACATCTTCTCGATCGCGAGCTTGCCGCTCGAAGGCTGGATGCCCGGCCCGGCCGGCACGATCGCGAACGTCTCGCCCTGGACGACCAGCAGCTTCGAGCCGTCCGCCGACACCTGGAACCCGCTGAGGCCGTCGCCGAGCTTCTCTTCCTTGCGCTCCTTCATGTCGAAGCGGTAAAGGTTTGCGGACACGTTGCCGCCGAAGACACCCCCGAACAGCCCCTGCGCCTGGTCGGTGCGGAGGTAGTAGAGCTGTCCGTCGTTCCCCGGGCGAACCTCGGGGTAGAAACCCGCCGGAACCGGCATGGCAAGAATCCGCTGCGAAAGACCCTCGATGTCGATGACCACCTTGGTCTTTGCGGCGGCGTCCTCTTTCTTGCCCTCTGCAACGAGTTCGTCCGAAGACGCCTCCTCCCCTGCGACCTTGCTCTTCTCGGTTGCGCCACCCTCCCCGGCCTTCTTGTCTTCCTTCGCCTCGCTTTTCTTGTTCTCCTCCTCCTTCGCCGCGTCCTTCTTCTCCTCCTCTTTCTCCGTGCCTTCCTCGTCGCTCTCCGGCGCGAACGGCGACGGCTCGTCCTTCTTCAACACGACGACGTAAAGGGCCTGGCTCATTCGCATGTCGGCGTTCGACATGCTGAACCAGTCCCGCACCGGTCCCGCGTCGGTTGCCGCCGCCAGGTACAGGTACTTGCCGTTCTTGTCGAAGCATGGTTCGACCACGTCGGAAAGGCCGTCGGTGATCGCGAACGAGCGATCCTCCTCCACCGAATAGAGATGAAGCTGGTTCTGCTGCGCGTGCGTGCCTCGGATGTAGGCGATCCAGCGGGAGTCGGGCGACCAGTGGTGGTGCATCAGCTTGATCGGCCCGTACACAGGCTCAGTCGAGAGCTTGCGAGTCTCGCCGCTGTCGAGGTCAAGTACGTACAACGACCAGGAGTTGTCGGTGAAGCTGATCTTCCTGCTGTCGGGCGAGAACTGCAGCCGGTCGTAGAAGCCGGCCCCGCTCATCTGGAATTTCCGCACCTCACCCGCGCCGTCGTGCGCGGCCACGTGGATCTCGTATTCCCCGCTCTCGTCGCTGACGTAGGCGATCGACTTCCCGTCGGGCGACCAGACGGGAGAGCGCTCGTGCACTCCCGTCGTCTGGGTCAGGTTGCGCGGGTCACCCTTCTTGGCGGGAACCGTGATGATCTCGCCGCGGTACTCGAACGCCACGCGCGCCGCGCCCGGCGAGAGCGATGCTTCGCGGATGTACTGATTGCCGCTGATGAACCGCGGCCGCAGCTCGATGTGGTCGGCGGGCACGGTGAGGGTGAGGGGCGTCACCCGGCGGGTCTGGAGGTCGATCCGGTGCAGATACCCTTCCTGCTCGAACACGACGTTCGAGCGGCCCATCGCCGCCGACAGGACCGGAAACTCGCCGAAAAGCGTGACCGCCTCGACCTTCCTGGTCGCCGGGTCGAACGTGTAGAGATTGAATTCCCCGTCGCGGTCCGAGCGGAACCACACCGTCTCCCCCTGCCACATCGGGTCGACGTCGTTGCAGCGGCCTTGGGGCTGGGGGATCGGCTCGACCGCGTGGCTGTGCCGGTCGTAGAGGAAAATGCGCGAGTGCGTGCCGCCGCGGTAGTTCTTCCATTGGGAAAACGCCTCGCGCAGCGGCACGTAAGCGATCTTGTTCCCGTCCGCCGAGTAGCTGGCCCGGGTCACGGAGGGAATCGGAAGCTGCGTCGGATGGCCGCCGGTGACGGAAACCTCGAAAAGCTGTTGAACGCTGCCGTGGATCCCGTTTCGCCGGGAGGTGAAGACGACCGCCGAGCCGTCCGGCGTGAAGCACTGCACTTGATCCTCGACCGGGTGCCAGGTCAGACGCCGCGGCGCGCCGCCGCTGACGTCGACGACGTACACGTCGACGTTGCCGTCGTACTGGCCGCTGAACGCCACGGTCTTGCCGTCGGGCGAGAACGTCGGGTCGCTCTCGATGCCCTCGTGGGTCGTGAGCGGGTGCACCTCTGACCCGTCATGGAGACAGATCCACAGGTCCTCGGCGTACGCGAATACAAGGTGCGTGTCGCTGATCGCCGGCTGCGTCAGCATCCGGGTTCCACCGTCCTCGAGGCCGGTCATCGCGGCCATGCAGCCGCTCAAGAGGAACGACTGGGCCACCAGGTTCATCAGGTCTCTCATCGGTCTTCCTCTTCATGTTTCGCCGGCGATGCCGCAAGCAGCGGGTCGAGGATCGCGCACGGTACGCGAGTCATCCGGTAGATGCGCCTGCGCTTGCCTCCGCTCAGCTCCGGGTTCCAGAACTCCCACACGACGTCGCCGTCCCGGGTCACTTCGAAGGCGCGGCCGCGCTCCGATTCGCAGATCAGCGTGTTGCCGTTCTCCAGGCGCTGGCAGGAGCCGCGCCACGCGGAGAAGAATTCTCCGCGGCTCCTGCCCTCGTAGGACCAGACGATGCTCGAGTCCCTGGGGTCGACCTCCAGGACCCGCGAATACTTGCGAAACGGACCGTTGTCGAACAAAAGGACGTTGCCGCTCGCGAGCATCGTCGGCATGTGCGGCATCTCGAGAACTCCCGGACCGAAATGCCAGGTGGGCGCCATCGTCTCCTGGTCGAGGACGAGGATGAGATTGGTGTTGCGACAGCAGACCAGGAGATTGCCCGGGCGGAACCGCGAGTCCGCCGCGGACAGCGGCGTCGCGGGCAGCACCTCGAGGCTGTTCATGTGGTAGTAGTCGAACGGCTTCTCGGCGGGGACCGGGGGATCCGCGGGAAGGTCGAGGGCGCTCGCCGGGTGGAGGGCTCTCAGCACATCGAGGCTCTTGAAGGCAAGCCAGCGCGAGATCTCCTCGCCGCCCGAGGACAGACGCGCGATGCCGTCGAAGTACACGTGCCGTCCCTGCCAGTCGAACGGCCGGCCGCGGATCAGCACCAGGACGTCTCCGTTGGCCGCGCATCCAAGGTCATGGTGGACGGCGAGGCTCTTCTGCCAGATCACGTTCGAGAAGAAATCAAGGCGCACGAGCTTCCTGCCGTCCATGTCGATGACCAGGACTTCGCCCTTCTCGAGCAGCTCGAAGGTGCCGCAGCGCTGTCCTCCCTTCACCTCCCAGGCGTGGACCATGCGGCCGTCCATGTCCAGCACGCACGCCTTGGCGACGCCGTCGGTGAACAGCTGATACCCGGGACAGCAGCGAGTGGTGTCATGGACTGTCACACCCGAGCGCGCCAGATCCGCCTCCTCGTCCCAGTCGACGTAGCCGATCGCGCGCAGGGCGTCGAGATCGCCGGGCATGGGTTCCGGCTCGGCGGATTCGCGAGGCTTCTCCTGCAGGTTCCTACCGGACTCCTGCGACAAGGAGTTCCCGGCGGACAGAAGCCGGACCGGACCGCCCCCTCGGGAGGTGCCGTGGGTGATCGCGGCCGCGACCAGGATCGCGGACAGGCCGCGGCGGATTTTCATTTCTCGCCCTTGACGGCGACCGGGTCCGGAATGCGGACGAGGTCGAGCCCTCGCTGTCCCGCCTGGTCGTGCAGGGACTTGAGATCCTCGGAGAAGAACCGATTGAGATCGGCGAGGAACTCCGCGAGGCACTCTGAAGCCTGCAGGTAGTGCTCGAGGTTGTTCGGCGTCGGCGGCTCGAAGGGCCCCGCAAAGTAGCCTTCCACCGTGCGGATCCGGCTGAGGACGCGGTCGTCGTCGAAGATGATGCCCTTGGTGTCGGGCGGGACCCACAGACGCTTCTCCAGCTCGTCGATCTCCTTCTTCGCCTTCTCGCACGCCTCGACCAGCGGATCCTTGGGCTTTTCTTCCTTCCTGCCCGAGTCCCTGGCTGCGCCCTTCTTTCCTTCCTGCGCTTTCGCCTCGAGCTCCCCGACGCGCGCGATCACCGCGTCGAGATCGGTGCGCGCCCTGGAAAGGTCCTCGATCGCGATCGCCGCCGCCTCGCGCAGTCGCGCCGCCGCGATGACATGGTCGTACATCGACTGCCAGTGTTCCGGGCGATTCTGCGACCTGGGATCGGGAAGCACCGAGACCCTGGTGCCTGCTTCCTGGTCGCGGAATGAGATCTTGAGCAGGTACTCGCCCGGCGGGACCTGCGCGAAGCCCGGGTGCTCGTCTTCTTCCTCCTCGACCGGACGGCGCCGGCTGCGCGGCGGACGCTTGAAGTCATCGCGATCGAACGGCCAGACGAGTCGATTGAATCCGCGAAGGGCGGGAGCCGTGAAGTGCCGGATCTCCTCGCCCTTCATGTCCAGCACGGTCACGTCGACCTGTGGCGGCTTGTCTTTCTTCTTGTCCTCCTCCGGGTCTTTTTCTTGTTCCTTCTCTTGCGGAGGCTCAAGGGGTCCCCACTGCTCCTGCTCGCGCAGCTTCGTCTGCCGGTCCTTCTCCTTGCGCTCGCGCTCGATCTTGTCGTCGGGATGCGGCAGGTCTTCGAAGCCGAGAGAGTAGGTGACCAGCGCTCCGTAAGGCCGCGCCTCTCCACGGAACTCGCCGGCCCCGAGGCCGAATCCCGAGGGCTCGGGACGCTGCGAGTGCTGGTACGAAGGCGCCGGCTCGAACACCTGCAGCGGCTTCTTCAGCGCGGCGGCGTCCAGCTCCCGCAGCGGCCGGACGTCGTCGATGATGAACGCCGCGCGCCCGTGAGTGCCGAGCACCAGGTCATGGTCGCGCGGATGCACGACGAGGTCCATCACCGAGACGGTCGGCACTCCGTGCTTCCACTTGAGCCACGTGGCTCCGCCGTCGAGCGAGACCCACAGTCCGAACTCGGTCCCGAGAAACAGAAGATCCTCGTCGGCCGGGTCCTGCTCGATCACCAGCGCGTATCCCCAGAGATCCTTGGTCGAAAGACTCTTCCAGGTCGAGCCGTAGTCCTCCGTGCGGAACACGTACGGAGTCCAGTTGCTGCGTCGATGGTCGTCGAGGACGACGAAGCAGCCTCCACCTTTGAACTTCGACGGCTCGACGTGCGGGATCCAGGTGTTCGGCGGAACGTCGGGGAGATTGCCCTCGACGAAGGTCCAGCCTTCACCGCCGTCCTTGGTGACGCTCAGGCGCCCGTCGTCGGAAGAGACCCAGATCACTCCGTTCTCCACCGGACTGGGTGCGATCGCCAGGATCGTGCAATGGTTCTCGGCCGCCGTCACGTCGCTCGTGAGACCGCCGCTCTCCGCCTGGCGCAGCCACTCTGGATTGTTGGACGTGAGGTCCGGACTGACGATCGTCCAGGACGCGCCGCGGTCCTTCGAGCGATGGACGAACTGACTGCCGTAATAGATCGTATCGGGATCGAACGGGTCGAGGGCGAATCCGGAATTCCAGTTGAAGCGCAGAACCGTGTCCACCGGCGCCGTGGGTTTGATGTCGAGGCTCGACCCGGTCTCGACGTCGACTCGGCTCAGGTTGCCGCCCTGCCACATCGAGTAGACGATGCTCGAATTGCGCGGATCGGCCTGGGTGTCGTAGCCATCGCCGGTTCCGACCAGCTTCCAGTGGTGGCTGCGAATGCCCCCCGACTCCCAGACGTCGCTCGGCCCGCGCCAGGAGCTGTTGTCCTGCATCCCTCCCAGGACGTGGTAGGGCAGGTCCATGTCGACGGCGATGTGATAGAACTGCGCCACCGGCAACGTTCCCGAGAAGCGGAACGAACGACCGCGGTCGCGGCTCTCTCCGACGCCGCCGTCGTCCCCGCTGTAAATGTGGTCAGGATCGTTGGGGTCGATCCACATCGCATGGTAGTCGCCGTGCAGCATCTGTGCCCCGGCCAGCGATTGAAAGCTCTTGCCGCCGTCCTCCGATACCCGCACTCCGTAGTCGAGGCTGTAGATGCGCTGCGGCCACTTCGGGTCGACGCGCACGTCCGCGAAGTAGAACGGACGCGGAACGACGTTGGCCTCCTCATTGACGACCTGCCAGGTCTCGCCCCCGTCCTGGGAACGGATGAGTGCGCTCTTGCGTGCCTCGACCAGCGCGTACACGAACTCCGGATGGTGCCGGCAGAAGGCGATGCCGATGCGGCCGAGCTCTCCCTTGGGAAGGCCGTCTTCCTCCTGCAGTTTCTTCCAGCTCTTGCCGCCGTCATGAGTCACGTGCAGACCCGAGCCCGGACCGCCGGATCGGAAGAAGTACGGCCAGCGGCGGAACTGCCACATCGTCGCGAACAACTTCTCGGGGTTGGACGGATCCATCGCCAGATCGCCGCAGCCGGTTCGCGCATCGACGAACAGCACCTTGTCCCAGGTCTTGCCGCCATCGATGGTCTTGAACACGCCGCGGTCCTCGTTCTCGCCCCATTCCTGTCCGAGCGCCGCCACGTAGGCGACGTCGGGATCGGTCGGGTGGAGGAGAATGCGGTGGATGCGTTCGGTGGCGTCCAGGCCCAGATGATTCCAGGTCTTGCCGCCGTCGCGCGACCGGTACACGCCGTTGCCGACCGAGGCACTGTTGCGCGTGTTGCCCTCGCCCGTGCCGACCCACACGATGTCGGGAATGTTCTGGAAGATCGCCACGGCGCCGATCGCGGCCACCTTCTGATCCTCGAAGATCGGGCTCCAGGTGAGGCCCCCGTTCGTCGACTTCCAGACTCCGCCCGTGGCGGCGCCGGCGTACACGATGCTCGGGTCGGACTCGACCGCCTCCAGTGCGGCGATGCGGCCGCTCATCCCGGCCGGACCGATGGAGCGGGCCCGCATCCCGGCAAGCAGCGCCGGGTCGAGCTCTGTCGAGATCTGTGCGCAGGAAACCATCGACCCGAGAATCAACAACGCCTTCCATGCGTTCGAGGGCATCGAGCTTCCTCTTCTTCTTCCACGAAGGACACCGCCGCCGGGCGCAAGCATAGAGCCATACGCCGCGTTCGCAGGATCCGTTGGAGGAGAGACCGATCCGGGCACCTGTTCGCGGCGGGGCCCCGAACTGCCCCGACCCTGGGCCCGGGCCACCGCCCCGCTATCTTGAAGTCCATGAACAGCGCTGAGCTGCAGGTCATCACCGGACCGGACGAAGGACGCTCCGTCGAGCTCAGGGACAGACCGGTCACGATCGGCCGCTCGCCGGATTGCCCGCTCGTGCTTTCGGATTCCTCGGTATCGCGCCAGCACATCAAGCTGTTCGTCGCCGACGGAAAGCACTTCGTCGCGGACATGAATTCGAGCCATGGGACACGCGTCAATGGTGAACCCGTCACCCGCAAGGAGCTTCGCGACGGAGACGTCATCGAGATCGGTCGCACGCGCCTCGAGTTCCGGCTGCGCGACACAGATGTTTCCGAGGATTCCCCGGTGGCGTTCGCCGGCCTCGTCAGCGACAGCGACAGCGACAGCGAGGATCCATTCGCCGGTGACAACCCTGCGGCGATCCCGGAGATCCGGCTGCGCTCGCCGCCGTCGATTCCCGGTCCGCGGAATGACCTCAGCTCGTCACCCGGAGCGTCGGCGTTGGCTCTCCCGGTTCGTGGAGCGGGAAAGGTTTCGTTCTTTCGTCAGGACCTCGATCAACACGCACCGTGGAGGCGCTGGGCCTCACTGCTGATCGCGGTTCTGTGTGCGTTGGCTCTGGGCTACGTGGCAATGAAGATCGTCGTGTTTCTGGTGACCAGCGAGACCGGGGCTCGAGAGGTCAAGCGGGAGTTCACGCCCCCCTTGCGGGCTCCTCCTTCGAGGTGAATGCCAGCCCCGGCCGCAAGCCTGAGCCTGGCCGTTCCGAACGGGTCCGCCCCCGGGACAATGACCCATCCGTACCCCATGATTTACAGGCTCCCCGGCTTTTCGGACGAGACGTATCATGCCGCCGCGAGGCTGGCTCCCCGTCATTCGTGATCGTCGAACGGCACCCTTGGTGATCGTCGGATGATTCGAAGATTCAGCCTCGGCCGGGAAGGAGAGTGTTTCTTCTTCTTCGGTCTGACCGCTCGAGAAGGTGTTTGCAAGATTGCCGGTCGACGACGATTTGCAAGTCCTCTTGAACTGCCCGTTGGGTGCCTGGGAGTCGATTCCGCGTGAAGAAGCTGTTCGTCGGCAACCTTCCTTTCACAGTGAAGGAAGAAGAGATCCGTGGTCTGTTCGAGAAGTACGGAACTGTGCAGTCAGTCACACTGATCAATGATCGAGAGACCGGTCGTCCGCGCGGCTTTGGTTTCGTCGAGATGGATGATCAGGCAGCAGCTCAGGCAGTCAGCGCTCTCGATGGCTACAACTTCGGTGGCCGCGACCTGCGAGTGAATGAGGCGCGGGAACGAGAGGAGCGGCGCTTCGACGACCGGCCGCGGGGTCGAGGCGGTGAGTACCGTGATTCTCGAGGAGGAGGCGGCGGAGGCGGTGGAGGAGGAGGTGGTGGTGGTGGTGGTGGTGGCCGCTCCTTCGGAAGGGACTCTCGACGTCCTCAGTGGTGAGGACGGCCCTGGACGACTCATGAAGCTCGACCAGCAATGGCGCGAGCTTGTTCTCGCCTCGAGCTTCATGAGCCTTCCGGGTTGGATTGACCTCTGCCCTCGCGCCGAACCGGTTTCTTGAACCGGCTGCAGTGAGGCGACCGACGCGACCCAGTCGCTCTGAATCGACCGGGTCAGTGGGATTCGTTGCCTGGCTCCTGGTTCGCTTGCGCGCGATCACTTGGGTTCTACTTGAACACCACCAGGAGGTCATTCGTCGGGTTGATCTCCCCATTCCGACCGAGGGCGTAGCCACGGAAGGTGATCTCGACGGGACCGATCCCCGGA
>Ga0247727_10008260_pt1 | contig 19394 bp, 19 predicted proteins | sample WisWelCaveWW1625_FD_202498 | JGI IMG/M metagenome (GOLD analysis project Ga0247727, IMG submission 202498) | Biofilm microbial communities from Wishing Well Cave, Virginia, United States - WW16-25 | ecosystem: Environmental > Aquatic > Deep subsurface > Groundwater > Cave microbial mat | place... | reverse complement strand
CCAGTTGAAATCTCTAAAAACATTCTCGTGGTTGCCAATATCACTTCAACAAATAAATCAGAAAGAAATAAAATAGCAATCCCGTGGCCGATCCCTCTCTCGTTTATCAAATTCGCCAGCCATAAGATCAGACAAAAGCCCGCGACTACAGAGACTGTCATTGTTACCCTAAAAAGCAGTCCAGGATTAGGGACAACCATTGCTCCGGCGAAAATTCCAGGGCTTTCCATCCATAAAGCGTAGAAATAGGCTTGTACGGCGCACAATATTATCGATAAAATAAGTGTATTCCGAATTACCTTAAAGCGTCCCTTGCCATCCTCACTAAAAAAATCTCGCCTTAAAGGTTTTATCAAAACAGCCAAAAATTGTAACGTAACACAGGCTGATAAATACGGCATCACTCCCAAAGAAAACAAATTAAATCTATCGCTTATCCCACTAGAAAATTTGCCTACCAACTTATAAATACCGCCTCCAGCTTGTGCATGAATTTTCCCCAAAAATTCCATTAAAGCCGACACATCGAGACCTGGGATTGGAATAAACGATCCCAATTGATAAAGGACTACCATCAACAACGTAAAACCTGCTCGCCTTTTAATGTCCTGGCTTTGGGAAAGATCATGGAAAAAGTTTTTGGGGAATAATTCAAAATAGCCCGTGTCAGGCTGGAAGAAACTCTTTAATTTAGGGAAACGGCCGATGATCAAATAAAGCAAATAGACGACAAGGGTTATACCAACAAGTCCCATCAAAAATTGCATAATAATGCCTCTCTATTTACGGAATTCCTTAATAAAATCCAATGAGCCTGCCACCCTGATACACAACTAGCGAAGCGAGATAAGCGAGGATGGCCATATAGACGAATTGAAAAAGCGGCCATTGCCAAGAATTGGTTTCGCGGTAGACAACCGCGATGGTACTGACGCATTGAAGCGCAAAAATATAAAAAACCATCAAGCTCAAACACACCAAGGGCGTAAATAAAGGCCGGCCATCCGGCCAGGCGGCTGATTGAAAAGATTCCCTTAATGTTTCTTCTTTCGCATCTTCGCCAACGTTAAAAACAATGCTCATGGTAGAAACAAATACTTCGCGCGCGGCAAAAGAACCGATCAGGCCAATCCCGATGCGCCAATCATAACCTAAAGGTTTGATGACCGGCTCGATCAAACTGCCCATCTGTCCGGCAAAACTGTGTTTGACCGCCTCGCTGGTATCTTCCACAGAATGTTTTGGATAACTCATAAGGGCCCACAGGACAATCGACATCGCCAAAATAAAAGTTCCCGCTCGTTTCAAAAATAATTTGCTTCTTTCCCACATGTGAATCACGACCGCCTTCCAAGATGGCAGACGATACGGCGGCAATTCCATAATGAAAACGGGCTTCTGGGAACGAAGTAAAGTTTTTTTAAACAATGCCGCCATCGCGCACGCACCGATAATCCCTATCAAATACATGAGCAACATAATTCCGGCCTTCTGAAAACTTGTCGCCGCCGGCATCAAAACCGCGATCATGATCGCGTACACCGGTAAACGCGCGGAACAACTCATCAAGGGGGCCACCATCACGGTCACTAATCTATCCTTGGGACTTTCAATGGTCCTGGCTGACATAATGCCGGGAATAGCGCAGGCAAATGAACTCAGCAAAGGAATAAAAGATTTTCCATGCAAACCCACTTTGCTCATCACGCGGTCCATAATAAACGCGGCGCGCGCCATGTATCCGGTGTCTTGCAATAAACCAATAAACAAAAATAAAATTAAAATCTGCGGTAAAAATATCACCACTCCGCCGACCCCGGCAATGATGCCGTTAACGACCAAATCTCTTAAAACTCCCTCGGGGATGATCGCGGACGCCCACTCCCCGAGTTTGGAAAATCCAAAGTCAATCCAATCCATCGGATACGTGGCGATGGTAAAGATCATATAAAACATAAACGCCATGATTCCCAAAAAACAAATCCATCCCCAAAACTTATGGGTTAAAACCGCGTCCAGCTGATCGGTTAAATCTGGTCCTTTTTTATGTTTGTCCCGGATACAGTCTTTTAAAACAACTTTAATCCAATCGTATCGAGCTTCTATCGCAGCCGTTCGGGCGCGCAGGCCCTTAGCTTTAAACCGTTCTTGAATCACTTTAATCTGTGAAATCAATTCTTCTTTATAAAACCGTTTGGCTGAAATGGCCTTTTCTTCATTTTTTAATTTCTGACCTAAGGAAAGCAAAACCAATGCCTCGGCAAAGGCTTCCTGTTGATGCATTTTCTCATGATTCACCAAAAGCCTGACAAGATGTTCCACCTCTTCTTCCAAATCCGGCGCCATTCGCCAGCCACGCTGATATTGTGCCTTTACACCGTTCGCGAGCAAATCTGTTAACTCATCAATCCCTTTATTTTGATTGGCAATGGTTGGAATTATGGGGACACCTAAACGTTTGGATAATTTGGCCACGTCAATTTCCCGGCCTTGGCGTTCGACTTCATCCATCATATTCAAAGCGATGACCATCGGTAAACCTAAGTCCTGGATTTGGCTGACCAGATAAAGATTTCTCTCGAGGTTACCGGCATCAACAACACAAACAACCACATCCGGCCGCGGCGTGTCGGAAAGTTTTCCTAATAAAACATCCCGGGCAATCTGTTCATCGGGAGAGCGCACCGCGAGGCTGTAGGTGCCGGGTAAATCAATGACATTAACGACACGATCTTTGGCCAAGACAAGCGTGCCGCTTTTTTTCTCAACGGTGACACCTGGATAATTGCCGACTTTCTGACGGAGTTTAGTGAAGGCATTAAAAAGGGTGGTTTTGCCGGAATTGGGGTTTCCAGCAAGGACAATGGTTCTGATGGTTGGTTCTTGTTGTGTCGATGTGTTCACGGATGACATAACAAGGTTATGCACTCAAACGGACTTCGATCCGGTCCGCCTCTTCTTTGCGCAGAGAAAGAAGATATCCACGCACTTTTATTTCAATAGGGTCGCCTAATGGCGCGTAACGGACAACTTCGACGGCCTCCCCAGGGGTGACCCCCATTTCTTCGATCTGTTCACAGTCGTCGCTTTCCACGGCAAATTCGTGGATAACACCTTTTTGGCCAACGGACATTTGACTCAATAAAATAGTTTTGGGATTATTTTCGGGCATGATGTTCCGAAGATAAACAGACGTCCTGCCTGCCGGCAGGCCCGCCTGCCGGACGGGCAGGCAGGTCTTTGACGATGATATTTTCGGCGAGTTTTTTGCTGATGACGACCTTGGCGTCGCAGACCTTGCAGATCAAAGCGCCGCTGTCCGCGAGTTTTTGAACCACCGATGATTCGCAAAAGCCCATTTCACGAAGACGCTGGCAAACCCCTTCTTCTCCGTGCAAGCATTCAATCGCGACACTTTGCCCAACATCAGCATCTTTAAGGGTCTTACCGGCCGCTTCACAGGCGCATTGTTTTTTACCGAATATTTTTTTCCACCACATATTTTTCCCTATTCTTTCCCGCAGCCACCGCCGCAACAGCCGCCCTTTTTCTGTCCGCGAATCGAATTTCTAAATCGGACAGCCAGGTAAAGGATACTTGCGGTAATTAAAGCGATCAAAATGATTGTTTGCATAATAAAAAATCCACACCCGTTTACCGGTGTGGACTCTGGATTTAAAATCGCTGGTCGCTTACTCCGTTTTTAAAACTGCCTAATTCTACTACCGGCATCCGCCAAAGTAAAATGTTTTTTTCTCAGCCTCACTTTTTCATACTTACTTACCGTTTGGTTTCCCGCGACGGGCGAACGGTTCCTCCGAGAACAATAGCCGCGCTGATGATCAAAAGATTCTTTACAATATACTGTCCCTCGATAGTCAGAACGAACGGGAATTCCTGAAAACAAACATCCGGCAGGACAATCAACGGCAAAAAAGTCCCTCCAACCTGTAAAAATAAAAGGAATACAGCCGCGCGCAGCAAGCGATGAAACAAAAAGCATACTCCAATAGCAACTTCCCACCATCCTAGAATAGGGATAAAAAATTCCGGGGCAAACCAATAAACCGTGCGCGCGACCAGATCATTGACCGGACTGTGTCCGAATGATTTCAGCAATCCGAACCAAATAAAGATGGAACCCATGGAAATCCGCAGAAAAAGATGCCCATACCGGCTCATCCAACTGGTGATTCTCAAATCGACAAGATCAAAGATGTTAAGCAGCTTCATTATGCAAAAACCAGAATCTCATTACTCTTTACATTATATCTGTTTTCTTATTGTCAAGTTTAGCCTCAAGACGCAAAAGAGCTTCCTTCGTATCGCGGAGATCTTTGAGCAGATCTTGCTTTGTCCCAGGCAACTCCATTTCCTCCAGCTTTTCCTTTTTGGCTTCGCTCAGATTATTAATGACGACCGCCACAAAAAGATTCACAAACATGAATGTGCCGATAACGATGAAGCTCACAAAATAAATCCAAGAAAAAGGATGCACCGGCAACACCACCGACATAATATTTACCCAATTTTCAAGCGTCACAATACTAAACAAAGTCAAAAGGGAAGTTCCAAGATTTCCCCAATGGGCCGGATCCGTCCCATGAAAAAAATGATGCCCCGTTACACCATAAATATAAAATAACACCCCCAGCAGCATCACAATATGGATCATGCTGGGAAGTGAACGCAATAATGTGGAAATAATCAGCCGGAGTTCAGGGAGAATGCTGACAATCCTGGCAACCCGTAAAACCCGCACTAAACGGGCGATCATCGCGAACCGATCCCCCATCGGGAGCAGTGACAAAAGGATGATCGTGAAATCAAAAACATTCCACCCCTGCCGAAAATACCGACTGAACCTTGGGGCCTCAGCCGTGATCTTTAGGAATGCCTCGGCAATAAAAGCGGTAAATATAAAACGGTGAATCCATTCAAAAATAATTCCATATTCCCGGGTTAATCCAGCCGATGTCTCCAAGCCGATCACAATCGCATTGATGATAATCAAGGAGAGTATCAGGTAATCAAATAAAGGCATCCTGACGATCCCTCGGCAGAAATCAACCAACTGCTCTGTCATTTTTTTCGACATTGATAAATTCAAAATGAATTCTTTTTCATAAAAATTTCTAGACTTTGCGTTTCCGTCCACTAAAAATATGCCAAACGAGGATCAACGGCAACAGGCCTCCAGCCACACTGTGAATACCGCTCAACCCAGAACGCCAAAGTTCATCCCCGCAATAATAAAGCCCATAGCCGCTTAGGATCATCACGAGGCACAAACCAACCATAACTATTCCCGTGACTTGATTGCGCTTGCGCTCCCAGGCACGGCGCATATGCATCGGGATTAAGACGCCCAATATCACCAAAGACGCCATGGCCGCGGCGCCGTGGATTTTTAAAAGCCATGGGGCAAAATCGCTGTAACGAATTAACAACCAAATAGCCCCGGATAAAAATAAAACCCCAAAAACACTATAAAACCAATAATTTAATAGCGGGCTGAATCGGATTCGATTGGTTTTCATCTCATATTCCCATCAAAGCATCGCATCTGATTATTCGGATAAAGGATAATCGCTTTTGCCTGAAACTTCTGAATAACGTTTGCCGACTGTTCGCCTAAGGCGAACACCACTTTCGTCAAAGCATCGGCGACCATGCATGATTGAGCAAAGACAGAAACGCTCCATTTTTTCACTAATGGTGCTTGCGTTAAAGGATTAACGATATTCGAAACTTTTTTACCCAACACATGCTTTGAAGAAAAATATCCTGCCGAAGTGGCAACGGCTATTTTCGAAACTTTGGGTAAATCTATGAAACTTCCATCATAACGTGGACTTCGAATTGATATCTGCTGCGTTTTTTTACCAAAAATTTTTAAATCCCCGCCGGCATTAATCGTTCCATAAGGAACGCCTTTTGACTTTAACATTCGAACCGCCTCATCCACGGCAAACCCTTTGGCTATCCCCCCTAAATCAATCGCCAGTGGCTTTAGAAACCTGACCTGATTAGAACCTCTTAAAATAATATCTCGAAACGAACCACTGTTCGAACGTGACACAAAATCCCATCGAGGTAAATATTTCCATCGTACCAAATGATCCGCGATGGCGCAATCAAACACACCATTTGTTTCTTTGGAAATATGCAATGCTTTTTTCAATACCTGAACAGTTAAGGGGTGAATCGAAACCGCTCGTTTTTGGGCAAGGCGGTTGAGCCTTGAAACATCACTTTTCTCATCGTGAAAGCTCATCAAATTGTGAATAAGCTTGATCCGGTCAAAGGCCTTTTCAATGGCCCCTAATAACTTTTTCTGCCCCGCGCCTCCCACGGAAATTTCCACCAGAGTTCCCAAGAGTGGCCGCAGACGCCGAACTTCAAGATGATTTTCGTAAGATAAACTCATACATAACCAAAATTCTTTTTACCCCCTCAGTGACATGGCGGCAGGAAAGGGTCGCTCCACTGATATTCTTTATGTCCCTGTTAAGCTTTAAAGGGGACACATTTGTTTTACCTTCAAACTGCCGCCGCCAATTTTTTCGCCGGACTTCATGACCATACGCTTCCCGGTAATCCATAATTTCAATTTGGCGTATGGTGCCATCGGGATTGATGCCGACGGCATACGTGATGAACTCATGTTTGCCGATAACCTCATCAACGATAAAGTAACCGCCGGAACTGGTGCGCCAGACCTTTTGATTCTTGGTGTAAGCCGGCACACCAGACATTTTTTTAATCAACTTTTGTTGCTCAGTAGTCAATGTTATCGCGACAGGCGAAAATATTTCCCCTGGAAAAATTGACTGCTGGGCTTCTTCAACCGTCAAATACACTGCGGCAAACCCCGAGGTCCCAACCACCATAACGAGGCTGGGAATCGAAACCAGTTGAAAGGTTCTTCTAGAAACCCATGGCCATTGAGGTAAGAAAGCCATTATTGTCTCCCCGTTCTAAAGTTTCATCGCTCGTTTGGTTCCATTGATATTCGAACTTATACACAAAATTATCAATGGGACGATAATTAAAACCCAATGTCCAGCGGGTTTCTTCATTGTCACCCGATGCGGCGTCGGTGTCATCATTGATCAAGGCCCAGTCATACCGGCCGACCAAGATGAGTTTGGGATCTTCAAAGCCACGCCCCAAAAATGAATCGTTCAGAAAACTCGGCCAAAAATGATAATTTAATTGAGAGTAAGCGCCTTGAAATGAATTGGCCACGTCAACATTATCCGACTCTTCGAGTCCGAAATAGGCGTATTCATTGATCCATTCCAATGGTCCAAAAATAAATAATGAATCATATCCAACCCCTGAAATATCATTATTGATTGTGTCATAATCACCCCAATAACCGCTGACGCCGATTTCTTGACCAAGCCAGGGACTGAGGGCCAAACGACCAACGACCGACTTATCATCATTATTGTCCGTCTTTAAACCTGCGCGGCCACCACTCAACCCTGTGTCCGAGAAACCTGAATCCAAACCATTCACAACATAAAGTTCATACTTTAAATTTAAATCTTCATAATCCCCCAAGGTCGGATTAAAGCCGCCAAAAATTCCAGCCCCGGCCTCTGTCCAGGTCGTCGGGACAACATCCTTGGCCATGATCGGCCGATCGGTCAGTGTCTGAAGATCCGAATCATGATAAAGGTTATATCGTCCGAACGGGACTAAAAGTGCCCCGGCCCTTAGGTTGATGGCATCACTGATCATGTAATCCATATAAGCCTGTTCCACTTTCACTTCCCCATCGGCGCCGGGCGTATTAGGGCCGCCGTATTCGATTTCCAGTTCAGAATTAAACCGTAATCGCTCGCTGGGAAAAGCGCCAATATTGATAACCCACCGATGCTGGGTAAAACTCGATGTGGAATTTTCAAAATCACCATATTCCAGATCAGCATAACCGCCCACCGAAACATTTCCAAAGCCAAAGGGATTTTCAATCACCAGCCCGCCCTGGCCGACCGGGGCATTCCCGCGGCCGACATATTGGACATCCAAAGTTTTTTCTTCAATTGTTTGTTCTATCTTGGCGACTTGCTCATCATGTTTGGTGGACAACGCTTCGATTTTAGTTTCTAATTCCTTAATCCGCGTTTCATAATCCGTTTTCATTTCCTGCATCATGGCTTTGATATCTTCGATCGTCTCTGCCTGAGCTGATTGTGCCAAACAAGATAAAAAGAAAAATAACGCCATAACCAATTTCACCTTCTTCATAACACCTGCCTCCTTTTGCTACTTCTTACGTTTATCCTTTGTTTCGCAGGGCACAAAAAAAACCCCGCACCGTTTGGTGCAGGGCTCTGGATTCGAGCATCGATCGCTAGCCGCTAAAGCACTTTATAAATTTGATTCACATCTCATTTTGTCAACGTCCTTTTGCCTGTCAACAATGGGAATAAAATAACAGATGAAATATTTTTGTCAAGAATAATTTCCTTTCAGCAACCTAATCTTACCACCTCAACTCTCCCCCCAGCATCCATTCAAAGTCCAACTCCTGATGAACTCCGCCGAGATTTTGATAAACTGGATGCAACAATGAACCTAAAAGATTAAAACCGTCATGCGCGGTCACTTTAATCACCGGTCCCGCGAGAATTGCTTCACCACCACTATCCATGACTTTAACGCCGGCGTCTTTTTGTCTGCGTTCATTTTGATAAATCATATCGATCCCGGTTCTGGCTTTAAAACGGGCGGAATCGGGATTAATCAAATAATCCCCGAAAAGGGAGGCTGTAAAAATATCGCCGTACTCAAAATTCTGGGCGCCTTCCGTTGTGAAAACATACGTCATGTTCCCCGTCCATGATACCCGCTGGTTGTTTATTTTGAAAATACCCCCCGCCACATAGTCATAGGATCCTGACCCGGGTTGCAGTTCCGGCTCAAACCGCGTACCAACGCTATTTTCTTCCTTCGTTTCTCCTGTCGGAAACTTAACGCCTCCGACGAAACTCAATGATTGTTTATCGTCTTTCCAGAAACGATAATTGCCGATCAAATTCAGATCACCAAACCCTTTCGATTTTTGTTGCGAACCCAGAATACTATGATTGTCGATCTCCAAAGAGCGACGGATCACGTAAGGAATTTCCGCGAACACCTTAAAATCCTCCGTGACATATCGGCCCAAACTAAGATGATGATAATCCTCGGTAGTCTTATCATGAAAATGATGTCCCTGGTGATGCAATTGATGGGCGTCGCGGGCATCCATTTTATCCCAATTTTTTTGTTCGAAAAGATATTCAAAATACCATTTCTTATCATGGCTCTCGGTTCGCACAGTTGATTCGTCTTTCCCCAATCGTGGAATCGTACATGTGCCGCAGGCCGCGGCCTTACCGACAAACCCCAACATTAAAATCAACAATAAAATTAATAAATAAAATCTACCAAATGACATATAGACCTCCCATTAAAAATAAAAATCAATCTCGGATTAGATTAAAAGACGGTATGAAATTTAAGAAGATTTTGCTTTGGGGATATGTTCGATGGGCCTGATAACCAAAAGAGAATAATATTCCACGGTACGGTTATAATACCGGGAATAATCCAACCGCGACGTACCGCTTGGAACTTGATGCAGAAAATCATGGCTGGCGCCCCCGGAAGATGATTCTTCCTTATGAGCGCCAGCATTAACCATCATCGGCCTGTTCCCGCCGGATTCCTGTTCAGCAATCTTATGAGAACAAAGACAGATAGCGCGCTGGCCGCCACAAATTCTTTGCTCCTCCGCCGGTTTGATAAAAGCTCCCAGCGGAAGAATCCAGGTGCTGAAACAAAAAATTATGCCAAAGGTAAGAAATCGCAACATCTGTCTAAACGTTCACCAATTTTCAAGGATAAGATTTATTCGTCTTTTTATCGTGGCGATACTCACGACGATTTTCTTTACGGTCACGGACATTCTCGCGCTTGTCCCGACGGTCTTCCTTTCGATCATGGATATCTTCCTGCTGATCCAATTTATCCTCAATTTTATCCTTCAAACCGCCGTCGTGTTTAGCATCCCAACGGTCTTCGCGTTTATCGCGGATATCTTCCATATTATCCTTAACATCTTCTCTTCTGTCTTTGACATCCTCTCTATGGTCGCGTTTGTCTTTGAGCTTGTCCTTGCGTTCTTTCCATTTCTCGAAATTCTCTCTTTTCTTTTCCCGCATCTCCTGCCGACGCGCTTTTCTTTTCTCCCAGCGCTCCAGATTTTTCTTTTTCTTCTCATAAATTTTCTCGGTCTTCTCAAGCCCTTTGGCCGATTCGCTTTCGACTGCCGATGTCGCCACCACCTCATCTGCAGCTTTCGCTACACCTAAAAAGAAAACTGCCGAAATGATCACCGTTAACCCGACAACCCAATTTTTATTCATCTCCATCCTCCTGGTTATTTTTCCCCTAACACAACACGAATCTTAATCTCTAAGGATGATTGTCCGATCAATTCCCTTTTAATAATAACCCGCTGATCATCTCCCCAAGAAAAGGAGACAGGTTGATCATTCAAAAATACTTCCTTGATTTGATATCCACCATAATCCAATAAACTCTTATTCACATAACTGACAAAAATTTTCTTCCCGGCAAATTGACAGCTCACTTGGGCCTCGCCGCTTTTGGAAAATTCTTCTATAACAAGTTTGGGCGATAAAACCAGGGCCCCGCCTTCACCGCGCACGCCAAAGACCTGTGTTAATTGGGTCAAAACCAGCCAGCTCGCCGAACCGGTCAGGTAATGATACATGCCCCGGCCCTCGGAATCAAAATATTCCGGAACGCCTGGATAAATTTTACTTCTCTGGGTATCCGCCGCCATAGTATAAATCGAACGTAAAACCTGATAACCTTCCCGGACAAACCCGCGTTTGTAAAGGGCGTACGCGTACATCGCCGTCATATGGCTGAAGAACGCGCCGTTTTCTTTCGTACCATAAGCAAAACTAAAGGCGCGGCCTAAACCCAAATAATTGCGCAAACCAAAATCCGTGTTTAACCGAAATCCGCCTAAAGTCTTGTCCTGTAAATACCGCCGGACACTGGCAACAACTTCTTTAATCTCACCCTCATTGGCCAATCCGCTCATAATGGAAAATACCTGGCCGGTTAAGGTCATCCAAACTTTTCCGTCAACCTGCCCTTCCACCCGACGGCCTTGATTATCGTAATAACCATTAAACCAAGTATGGTCGTTGACCGCAACTTTTTCCTGCCGGTGGATATGATCAAAAATCCAATGCCCTTTCTTGCGTAAATCATGGACAATATCTTGGACGTTAACCTCCAGCTGTTCGCCGCTGATTTCCGGCTGAACAGACTTAAAATACGTTTCAAAGAGAAGGCTTCGTTTTTCAGAAGGATTATTGTAATCACATTTTCGCTCGGTCAGAGAATCCAAAAGGATCAAGATCTCCCTGGATAGACCGATCTGTTGGATATTTTTTTTCTGGGCAATAGTTTCTAAAAGATCCGCCAGGGCCAATAAATTCCCGCCATAAAAACTCATGAACGCGACACTTTCTCCACGGCCAAAGGCCATGTCCAGGCCATCGTTCCAATCAGCGCTTTCTAAACGAATGATATTGTGTTCGCCGACATTAAAAAACTGCACCAAATTTTGCACCAGCAAATGTTCTAAAATGGTGCCGGTATAAATTTCCCCATCACGACTTTTGAGATGATTGCCATACCCATGCGACCAGCCGAGATCCCGTTCAAAGGTTCGCGATAACTTTCGATCTCTGAAATAAAAAGTTTTCTCAAAGAGAACATCAAGGTCTCCGGTCTGATGGACATAGAGAAGCGTCGTTAAAAATGGCCAGGTGCCGTGGTCCATCCATACGCGGGTGATATTATTCCTGTCGGCGAAAAATTCGCCCGGCTTGGTGCCAATGATGGTGGCGTTAGAGCCGTCGATGCGCACACCAGCAAAATTATTGATAAGATTCTCCCTGACATTTTCCGGCTCGATTAAAACAAGCGACAGCAAATCCTGCCAGAGGTCGCGCCAGCCTTTACCACCTTTGCCGTAATCGTGGTCGGGCAAAAACGAATTGCCGAAAATCCGCCGCAAAATCGGCTGCAGGGTGACCCATTGCATCCAGGAATTAAAATTGGGATCGCCGGTTGTGAATTTAATCGAATGGGTTTTATCGAACCAGGTGGATTTATTTTTTTCAAACGCCTGCGCAAACTTCTCGGCCGAATGACATCGTTCAAATGTTGCCTGGGCCTCGGCGCGGCTTGGACCAATTCCCATCACTAAAAAATATTCCTGGTGATCTCCCGGGGCCAAAATCTTTTCCTGAAAACGCAACGCGCCAACAGCCTCTTTTCCCTGAATCGTCTCTGGCGATAAAATTTCGGGCGCGCGATTATTTAAAACCGCTTCCGGACAGACGGTCAGTGCGTTTTCACCATAAAAATTTTCTACTGTTGGAAATGTCCCCTTAGGATTCGCTCCACTATTTGATCCAAGAACATAATAAACGGTCTCATTAAGACGATGACCCTCTTCATTAAATGTCATGACCGGTTCAACCAAAACGCCGTTGGGCAACTGAGAGATTCGATGGAGCAAACTCGTCACATGTTCGTGATCATGTTTATTCGCTAGGGCGCGGCCGAAAATAGGAAGGGCGGCCGTGGGGATTATTTTAAGTTTCCTTCGCCCGGTATTCCTCACCGTTACCCGCATCAACTCAGCGTTATCGCCGGTAACCGGAACAAAATTTAGAGCCTCCAGTTCCAGCCCAACATTGGGGTGTCTACGCACTAACTTATGCCACAACTGTCCGACCTCAACGAAGGCGGAACCTCGCGGACTTTCTTGAGTTAGCGAAAACACTCCCTTCCCGTCAACATAGACAAAAAAATTGCGCAAGTCCTGACGCAGGTCTTTACGCGAAGCCGGTTTTGTTAAAAAACGGTCTTTATCAATCTTGATGTCACCGCTCAGAAAAGGCGTTATGGAAGATTTAATACTATCCGAATGGATCCCGCAGAGCGGCGCGTAAATCATCCGCATCGTGGCGACTTGTTCAGAGATAAAGCTGACGCCGTCGGGTAAATATTGATATAATGGGGCCTCGGCTAACGGCTTTTTATGGCGGTTCTTTAATCTCCGGGATAATTTCCTAAAAAGTATTTTTGATTTTTTAAACATTTATCTCACATCTGACATGAGGGAGAAACTCTTTCCTCGATTAAATTGCGGCAACTGCCTCAATTTCCACTAAAACATCCTTGGGCAGACGGGCAACTTCAATGGTGCTCCGGGCAGGGGCGGTTTTCTCATCAAAAAATTCTTTGTACACTGCATTCATCGCCGCAAAATCATTCATGTTCTTTAAGAAAACCGTGTTCTTGATAATTTTCTCTAGAGAAGAACCTGACGCCTCCAAAACCGCTTTTAAATTCTTTATCACCAGCTGGGCCTGCTCGGTTATTCCTCCCGCGCAAACCTCGTTGGTTTTGGGATCAATCGGGATTTGTCCCGAGGTATAAACAAGATTACCGATGGCCACGGCCTGATTGTACGGACCGACCGGCAATGGGGCATTCATTGTCTTAATTATTTTCTTACTCATGTATTTCCTCCATTATTTTTCACCCAATTCTTACCACCCAAAATGCGGGCGACCATCATGCTGGACACGTTATCACCAACGGCATTGACCATGGTGGCCGGCGGGTCCACTAAAGTTCCGATTATGGTGATAAGCGGCATAGCCTCCAAGGGAAAACCATACAGCGTGATGATCAGCATCTCCCCTAACATGCCTCCGGCGGGGATGCCGCTGATAACCGTACCGCAAAGGATGGCCACGGCAACGGCGGTTATTATAGTCCCGGCACCGGAAAAATCCATCTGAAAAATACCAAAGAGAAACGCGATCTTTAAAATCGCCGCCAGACACGAACCTTCCATGTGAATGGTCGCGCCAATGGGGATGATCACCTCGCGAATGTCCTCGGGAACGCCGGATTTTTTTGCCGCCTCCAAATTTGTCGGAATGGTCGCCACGCTGCTCCCCGTAGCGACTGCCGTTAACGCCGCTGGAATAATATTTAGCCAAAACATTCTGATCCCGTTAAACCCGGCGGCCAAATACGCGTAAAATGAAAACCCGGCAAAGAAATAAAAAATCGCCAATGGATAATAAAGGGCCATGGCGCGGCCATATGAACCCAGCAATCCCGGACCAAAGACTCCCACCAAATAGGCAAAATACGCGCCCAGGCCGACGGGCGCGTACCACATGATATAACCAATAACCTTGGTCATGACCACATTACCGGAAACCAAAAATTGACCAAAGACCTTTCCCTTTTCACCGGCGGCTGATGTCGCCAACCCGATGAGAAGGGAAAAAATAATCAACGCCAGCATATTTTTCTTCGATAAAAGTTCAGAGAAATCCGATACAGTAAAGGCCTTGACGATTTGTTGAGAAACATTTTGTTCCGCGGGTGTGGCCAAGACCGTTGACATCGTCCCTTTTAAATCCACCATCATCTTCGTATCAACCGGTGGATACATCTTCACACCGGCCACCATCAGCGTTGAGGCAATGATGCCGGTGGCGACAAAGATCAGCATCATCCACCCCATGATTCGTCCCAGGCGTTTCATGTCGCCCATCCCTGCCACCGCCGAAGACATGGAAAAAAATACCAGCGGCACCACCGCCGTAAAAAGCAAATTCAAAAAGATATCACCGAAAGGTTTTAGTACCGCAGCGTCGCCCTTTAGCCCAATCCCCACAAGGGATCCGATGAGAATGGAAACAATTAACAAAATTGAAAAGGAATAATTTTTAAGAAAGGAATTCTTCATTTTACGAATAAAAATATCCACGGAAGTGTCTAACTTTGACACTTCCACGATTGTGTTCGAGTTTAATTCTCTCTACTTACACTTACGGCTTTTTACACTTCGGGCAGATAACAAAGTAACTCGCCAATAAACACAAACCCGATAGTCCGACCAAGATATAAATGACTCTCGTGGCCGTGCCCTGCCCAAGAATATTTTCAACGGCATTAGTGCCGCTGACTCCAATCAAACCCCAGTTGAGACACCCGATGATAGCAATCGCTCCCATAATCTTACAAATAACACAGGCCTGTTTAAGCATCGGTTCTCCCTCCTTTGCCCACAACTAAAAACAACACACGGTCCCACCATAAAGATGGGCTACAGCGCGTGTCATTCCAGATTGTTTCAGTGCTCAATCACCCACGGTTCTTTTTGGGCGGCGGATTTCCACTCCTTCATTTCAGGAAGTTGAAGCATTAAATTAAAATATTGCTTCGCAACACCTGAAAATTTAACGCCATAGGTATTAAACCGCCAGACAATCGGGGCATAAAAGGCGTCGGCAATCGTGAAATCCCCAAATAAAAACTCACCGTTTTTACCAAACTGCCGCTGGCAGTTTTCCCAGATGGTGATAATGCGGTTGGCATCTTTCTTGGCATCAGCCGGGATATTAAACGCGGCCTTGACAGCACGAACATCCATCGGACAATTTTTACGTAAGGCCGTAAACCCTGAATGCATTTCAGCACAAACCGAACGCGCCGCCGCGCGCGCCTTTTTTTCCTTTGGCCAAAGATTTTTCTTCGGAAAAGTTTCAGCCAGGAATTCGCAAATCGACAAAGAATCCCAGACCACAACATTTTCCGAAACTAACGCCGGCACCTTGCCGGCGGGAGAATACTTTAAGATTTTCTGTCGATAATCGCCTTCATATAGCGGGACGAGGACTTCCTTAAAAGGAATCTTAAAATATTTCATTGCCAGCCACGGCCGCAATGACCAGGACGAATAATTCTTATTGCCGATGACCAAAGTAAAATTTACCGCCATTTTACTTTCTTTTCGCTTGTTCATATCGCCAATGCCAGGGCTCGTAGGTGATCCCGCTGCCGGCGTCTTTTGGGTATGAAAGCACGAAATCAAACCGCCCGGCATTTTTCAACAGCCATTGATATTCTTCAATATCTTCAAATTCCTGAGGATTGTCTTCGCCATTAATCCCTTCGGCATTGATAAAATCGATCGCCTGATGCGCCGGGGAACCATGTTCACTGTAACCCGGCAAGGCGACGAATTTAACCGTCTCGCGGATGGAGTAGTCGTGATTCTTCAAATAAAAAATAAAAAGATAGAGCTGATACGCGCTTGAACGGTAACACGACTCAATAAGAAGTCGTTTACCTATATCCTGTTCCATCGTCAGCATCATGGAAAGATATTGTTCATACACATTCAGCGGAACAAACTGAGGCGGCAATATTTCTTCTCCTGTTTTACCGTCTTTAGTCACGGTGATCTTCTGCCATTTAACGACATACAATTCTTCTTTGCCGGTGGCGATCCCGCGATAGGGGATTTTAACGCCGAGTTTCTTGCCGTCTAACTTTTGGAAACTTTTCAAAAACTTGCGCTCTTTTTTATTGAGCGGCGCGTAAAGCTCCGAAAATGTTAAAGTCGAAAGATTCTGCTGTTCATCCCGTTCTTTGATCAAGGGAGCAAGCTTCTCAATGAGACCCTTAACCCGAACGATGTCTTCCGTGGGTAATCGGTCAACGTTCAGTTCCGAAAAAACCGACGCGGGACAAGCAAACAAAACATTAGCGAACATAACAAAAAAAAGACAACCCCGCAGGGCTGTCCGAAATTTTATCTGATAACTTACAAACATGGTTGTATTCTACTCTACGACCAAAACGCGGGCAAGGTAAAATCTTAAAAGTTAATTTAAATTTATTGAACTGTCACTGAGCCAGCGGCGGGATAAGGGATCGCCCTGTTGCCACCTTGGTCCCACACCCATACTTTATAGATGTATTGCCCAGCAGGAACAATGGCCCCGGAGGCATTCTTTCCATTCCACGGAATGACATTCACCAATTGATTAAAATACGTACTGGCATGAAGCGTGCGGACGAGCGTTCCTTTGGTATTATAAACTTTTATCGTCACATATGCTGGCTCGGAAAGCCGAAAGGCAAAAGCAGCCGACTGGCCCCGCGCCGGCTGAAATGGATCAGGCGAGTCCTGCAAATTAATTAAAACAGGTGCGGTCGTATCCACAGTGAGAGATCGTGACTTTGAGACGAAATCACCCCCCGTATCGGTAGCTTGTAAAACACATGTATAAAATCCGTCAGGGACGCATCCGCCCTGAACATCCTTTACACAGCGCAACCGGTGGGGGAGTTGCTACATCCGCAACTGTTTTTCCGAATCAATAATATCGCGGTTAATCAGACCGATGGTCTGTTGAATCCGTTCTTTCAAAGAATCGGAAACTGGGGCTTCATTGATTTCCCTTAAAATTTGAATACTCATCCGGAAATAGCGCACCATTTCCCCTTCATCCGTATCCGTGTGCGCGAGAGCTTCCTGAAAACCATCTTTATTCATCCAGGCCTCCATGGCCGCGGACAAATGGAAATAACATCGTTTGCTGACGTCTTTGATGCCGGCACTTTTTTCGAGCTGATGGATATCATTGATGATCTTGTCGGTCAGGCGTTCCAAATTTTTCGCCGACCGGTTTAAATACGGGGGTTGCTGCCCTTTACGAGGTTCATAAACAACAGCCGTGGTTAAAACCGCCAACTCCTTAACGGAAAGATTTTCCAAAACACCCTGTTCATAAAGTTCGGAAAGGATCAACTCATAACCGTAAACCTTCCCGGCGAAAATACCTTTGCCCGTGAGGCGATTTTTACGGATACATCCGAATTCCTTGAGGATATTGACCTTGGTGCGCATCAAATCCGTGGCTCGCTTGTGTAAATTCTTTCCCACCTGAAAATAATGAAACGACCGCGGATAAATGTCATATAGCCGTTCGCGGTAATTTTGATAAAGATTTAAAATCGTGGCATACGACGTGTTGAATTGGGAAGCGACTTTTTCAGGCGCACCGTAAACAATGCCTTTTAATTCCTGGGCGGAAATATAACGTGGATTGACCCGGCAAAAGACATATCCTTGCGTATCAATCGACCGCCGTCCGGCGCGGCCGGCCATCTGAAAAAAATCCCGGGTGCGCAAGGCGGCAAACCCGCGGCCGTAAAATTTGCGCATTTCATCAAAGACCACCGTTCTCGCCGGCATGTTGATCCCCAAGGCAAAGGTCTCGGTCGTAAAAATGACTTTCAAAAGACGGCTGGTGAAAAGCCGTTCCACCGCTTCCTTTAATGTCGGCAGCATCCCGGCATGATGATACCCAATCCCGCGCTCGATCAAAGGCCGTAACTTTTGCGCGCTGGGTTCATTCGTCAAATCAAAACGCCGGCAGAGTTCTTTAAAATGCGCCGTGATGTCCGCGCGCTCTTGATCATTCAAAAAATTCAGAGCCTGAATTTCGTCGGCCAAATATTCGGTGCGCTTGCGGCTGAACGCAAAATAAATGCACGGCAGCAAATCATTCTCAGAAAGATATTTGATGAGCGGCATGGGCTTATTGGGTTTGACCGAAATATGCTGCGGCCATTTACCATAATGTCCGTGAATGGAGTCCACTCTCCGGAACCCTTTTTTGATCAGGTGAGAAAATTCCTCATAAACTTCCCCCTGACATTGATAAAAAAAATGCAGCGGCACCGGACGGTTATGTTCCCGAACGACCTTAACCGAACGCCCGTGAATATTCTCCAGCCATTGAGCCAATTCGTCTATGTTGGGAATCGTCGCTGAAAGCCCTAAGAATTTCATGTGCGCTGGCAAAAATATCAGCGATTCTTCCCAAACACTACCGCGCTCATAATCATCGAGATAATGGATCTCATCGAAAATGATCCACGCGTAATCCTGCAAGACTTCTGAATCCTCAAGAATTTTATTGCGGAAGATTTCAGTCGTCATAATCAAAACCGCTGCCTGGGCATTGAGCGTGACATCGCCGGTTAGAATTCCAACGTGACCTTCAGTCTCCTCCTGGAACTCGCGGAATTTCTGATTGGACAAAGCCTTGATGGGCGCGGTGTAAATAACTTTTTCCCCTTTGCGGATGGCTTCCCGGATAATATGCTCGGCGATCAAGGTCTTGCCGGCACCCGTCGGCGCCGAGACCAAGACCGAGTGACCTTGGTTGATATATTCAATCGCCTGTTTTTGAAAGGGATCGTATTGCATATTTCATATAGAGTACACGTTTAAAGGCAACTTGACAATTCCCTTTTTTTCCTTCAATGGGCGATTTGGGTACATCGTATCCATGGTAAAGGCTTTGGTCAAGTAATGATTCCAATCTGATGGGAGGTAAATTTAACACTCCTTCATCGACATCAGGGAACCTTTCGCGCAATATTTCAACCGG
>Ga0247727_10008259_pt1 | contig 19395 bp, 15 predicted proteins | sample WisWelCaveWW1625_FD_202498 | JGI IMG/M metagenome (GOLD analysis project Ga0247727, IMG submission 202498) | Biofilm microbial communities from Wishing Well Cave, Virginia, United States - WW16-25 | ecosystem: Environmental > Aquatic > Deep subsurface > Groundwater > Cave microbial mat | place... | reverse complement strand
AAAACGATTTCTAACGGGGCGCGTGTGGACGCGCATCAACCGGCGTTGGTAGCGCCGGACCAGACCTACCCTCGGCGTGTTGCACGCGCCCCGTCTCCCGCCTTCGCGGGTGACACAATCGCGCCAATCCGTGTCGGCAAGACACGGAGCGATCACTCATGCTTTTCTGTCACTCGGGTTGAAAAAACATGGCCTGATTCCGGCCTCGCGGAACGCGAGAGCCGGAACCCAGGGGCAGCCGGCGCGGCAGGGCGAGCGCGAACGCGCGAGGTCCGGGCCCATGAACGCAAACGTCAATGACGATGATCGGAGAGTAAGAGCGACAGAGTCAGGCAAGGCACGCTTGGCAGCTTAGCCGAGACGCGCCCCTCAAGCCTTGAAGGGGTCGCGCATCAGGATCACGTCTTCGCGTTCGGGGCTGGTGGACACGAGAGCAGCCGGGCAGCCGATCAATTCCTCGATGCGGCGGATGTATTTGATGGCGTTGGCGGGCAGATCGCGCGAGGAGCGCACGCCGCGCGTGGTTTCCTTCCAGCCATCGAGTGATTCGTAGATCGGCTCGACCGCCGCCTGGTCCTTTACGCTTGCGGGCAGGTAGTCGATCTGCTTGCCGCCCAACTTGTAGCCGGTGCAGATCTTGATGGCGTCAAAGCCGTCCAGCACATCGAGCTTGGTCAGCGCGATGCCATCGGCGCCGGAAAGCGCTACCGATTGGCGCACGAGCACGGCGTCGAACCAGCCGCAGCGGCGCGGCCGGCCAGTATTTGTGCCGAACTCGTGGCCGACTTCGCCGAGCTTCTTGCCGATGGCGTCCTTGAGTTCGGTGGGAAAAGGCCCTGCGCCAACGCGCGTTGTGTAGGCTTTCACGAGGCCCAGCACATAGGAAATCGCGCGCGGGCCAACGCCCGAGCCGGCGGCGGCCTGGCCCGCCACGACATTGGAGGAGGTGACGAACGGATACGTGCCGTGATCGACATCGAGCAGCACGCCTTGAGCGCCTTCGAACAAAACACGCTTGGATTGCTGGAATGCCGTATCGAGCACGCGCCATGCCGGCTGTGCGTAGGGCAGCACTTTGGGCGCGATCGCGGCAAGCTCCGCCTTCAGCGCAGCGACATCGATCTCCGGCAGATCGAGCCCGCGGCGCAACGCATTGTGGTGGGCGGTAAGGCGTTCGATCTTCCAGGCGATGGCATCGGCGTCCGCAAGGTCGGCGACGCGAAGCGCGCGGCGGCCGACCTTATCTTCGTAAGCGGGTCCGATGCCGCGCTTGGTGGTGCCGATGGAGGCCGCGCCCGCTTGGGCTTCACGCGCGGCGTCGAGGTCGCGGTGGAACGGCAGAATGAGGCAAGCCTGATCCGAGAGTACGAGCATGGCAGGCGATATGCGCACGCCCTGCGCCTCGATCTTCTCGATCTCGCCAGCCAGCGCCCAGGGATCGACAACCACGCCATTGCCGATCACCGACAACTTGCCCTGAACGACCCCGGAGGGCAGCAGTGCGAGCTTGTAGGTGGTGTTGCCGACAACGAGCGTATGGCCCGCATTGTGGCCGCCCTGAAAGCGGACAACGACGTCGGCCCGGTGACACAACCAGTCGACGATCTTGCCTTTGCCTTCGTCGCCCCATTGGGCGCCCACAACGACTACGCCGGACATCTTGCCCGCTCCTTATGCCGGGCTTGCGTGTCCGCTTCGCCGGCTTGCGTCAAGTCACGCCTGAGGCGGCGAATCGCCAGCAGGCGTGGCCGGCGCGCGCCGCCAAGTTTCGGGATCGAACGACGCCGGGGGCCAATCTGGCGCAATCGCGGACCCTTTCACTGGATTTTGCTTCGTCGCCGAGCGGTGCAGCAATTGGGCTTTGCCCAGCGCTTCGCCAGCCCGGTAGAGCGCGTCAAGCAGTTCGGGATCCTTGATGTCGAGCTTGCGGAGGTTGTCCACGTCCGTGACCTTCATCTGCTGGCCGAGCAGGCTTTCGATGTGCTCCGGTCGGCGAAACTGGGGTTCGTCGATTTCGAGGCGCGCATCGTAGCGCTGAAACGTGAGCAAGGGCGCGCCAGAGAGAAGGGGCGTTGCCGTTTGCGCCTGGATTTCGCTGTTGACGTACCAGGGAAAACGCGGCTGCGAGATCATCTGCAAGAGCGTAATCTGCTGCTGGCAAATATCGTGATTGTAGCCTTCCAGCGCGGCTTGCACCTTGCTCGAATAGGCAAGTCGGCGGAAGTCGGCGACGGACTTGGCGCTCGACCTGCGCTTGCGGTTTCGCTTGGCGAAGCGCTTGCGCACATAGCCGGTGCCGACCGACCAGATGAGGAGGTTGCTTTCCCCGAGCGGCCAGTTGAAACCGAATGCCGGCTCGGTGACGGTGAGCAAGAGTTGCATTGCCGGGTTGTTATTGGGGCTGACGCCACCGTCGAAAAAGTGCGCGTGGCCCGTAACCTTGCCGCGTTTGTTGCGCTCCAAGCCGATGCGCACATCGTTGAAATACGTTGGCGCAGCTGCCGAGCCCTGCACAAGATCGCGCAGGTAGAAATCGGCGTTGGCGACCTGGGCCTCGCCGGGGGTGTCGAAATAGCACCAGTCCGGGTTGTTCACGAGAATCCAGGCCGACCCCGTATCGATGCGCTTGGCGTGGATGGCGAGCCCGGTTTTCAAGTCTTCAGAGCGCAGCGTCCGCTCGCCGAGATATTCGTTGAGCGCCTGGGTCAAGGCCGTGTTCTCGAATGCGGGCATGAGGATTCGCAAAGGACCAGGCACACGTGGGCGCGCGAAGATCGCCGGCAGCAGCCGGAAGTACAGATCGACAACATCGCGCACACGCCATTCGAGGGCGAGCGTGGTGGCGATGATCGCGCCTGTGGACGTGCCGCCGATCAAATCGAAATAGTGAGCAAGCCGGAACTTGACGGGATCGCCCGAGCGTTCGCCAAGATGCTTTTCCAGTTCGGCCAGCACGCCCAAGGTCAACAGACCGCGCGAGCCGCCGCCATCGAGTGTGAGAATTCGCTTTGGCCCTGGCCGCCGAAAACGATCGCGCAAATGAGCGCCCATCTCTGATCCCCCTTCTGGAGCCGAGCCATCCTAGAGCCGGTTCCCCGTCGCGGGCAATCTCATACCTAGCTCAGAACCGTAGCACCTTCGCGTAACGCACCTGCGGCAGCGCCTTAATTTTCGCGACGATGTCGACCGGCACAACCTGATCGACGCCGACCAGCGCAATGGCGTCAGCGCCTTCGGCCTCACGGCCCAAGTGGAAGGTGGCGATGTTGATCATGGCGTCGCCCAGAAGCGTGCCGAGCGCGCCGATGAAGCCGGGCTTATCCGAGTTGTTGATGAAAAGCATTACCGGATGAAACGGCGCCTCGAGCTGCATCTGCTTTACCTCGGCGATCTTCGGAGCGCCGGCGACGACCGTTCCCGCGAGCGTGCGCCATCTTCCGCCGGTCTTCACCTTGATGCGGATAAGGCTGTCATAGATGGGGGAACCCTCGCGCGTGGATTCCGTCAGCGGCACGCCGCGCTCCTTCAACAGCGCCGGCGCAGACACAATGTTCACGTCCTGAAGCAGGGGGCGCAGCAATCCCGCAAGCGCAGTTGCGGTTAACGGTTTCATGTTGAGCTTGGCGACGTCGCCCTCGTACTCGATCGCGACTTCCTCCAAGCCTTCATCGGCGATCTGTCCAGCGAATGCGCCAAGCTTTTCGGCAAGCGCTGCAAATGGCTTTAGGCGCGGCGCTTCTTCGGCTGTGATCGAGGGCATGTTGAGCGCGTTGGTCACAGCCCCTGTGATGAGATAGTCGCTCATCTGCTCGGCAACTTGCAGGGCTACGTTTTCCTGCGCCTCGTTGGTCGAGGCGCCCAAGTGGGGCGTGGCGATGAAGTTCGGCGCGCCGAAGAGGATGTTCTCCTTGGCGGGCTCCACTGTGAACACGTCGAAGGCGGCCGCGGCGACATGACCTTGCTCCAGCGCCTCGCGCAACGCCGCCTCATCAACGAGGCCGCCGCGCGCCGCATTCACAATCATCACGCCCTTCCTCGTTTTTGCGAGGTTTCCGCGCGAGAGGATATTCCTCGTTTTCTCCGTCATCGGCACGTGCAGAGAGATGATGTCGGCGCGGGTCAAGAGCTGGTCGAGTTCGACCTTTTCCACGCCTATGTCGATCGCGCGCTCGGGCGAAAGGAAGGGGTCGTAGGCGATCACCTTCATCTTAAGGCCAAGGGCGCGGTCGGCGACGATGCCGCCTATATTGCCGCAGCCGATGAGGCCAAGCGTCTTGGCGTAGAGCTCAACGCCCATGAAGCGGTTCTTTTCCCACTTGCCGGCCTGGGTCGAGGTATTCGCATCCGCGATCTGGCGCGCGGCGGCGAACATCAGCGCGATGGCGTGTTCAGCGGTGGTGATGGAATTGCCGAACGGCGTGTTCATCACGACGATGCCTTTGGCGGTCGCGGCGGGGATGTCGATATTATCGACGCCAATGCCGGCGCGGCCGATGATCTTGAGGTTCTTCGCTGCGGAAATGACTTCGGCCGTGGCCTTGGTGTTCGAGCGCACGGCGAGCCCGTCATACTCGCCGATGATGTAGAGCAACTCGTCGTTCTTGAGGCCGGGCTTGAAATCGACAGCGACGCCGCGCTGCTCGAAAACGGCGATGGCGGCAGGCGAGAGTTCGTCAGAGATGAGGACTTTGGGCATGTGATGACATCTTTCGCGGATTCGAACTTCATAAGATTCGGTTCTGGGCGTTCTTTCCCCTGAGCCCCGGATCGCGTCCGGGATGAAGGTGTGGGTTCAAGCTGCCTTTGCGAGCTCGGCAAGACACACTTCGAACGCCCAATCGAGCCAGGGCGTCAGCGCCCAGAGGTCGGACGCCTCGATCGTGGCGCCGCACCAGAGGCGCAAGCCAGGCGGGGCGGCGCGGTAGGAACCGGCATCGAGCGCAACGCCTTCCTTCTCGAGGAGCGCCGCGAGTTTCTTTGCGAAATCAGCTTGAACTTCTTCGCTGAACGCCACGACGCGTCGATCGACGACTTTCAAGCACACGCTGGTGTTGGACCGCGTGGCGGGATCGGCGGCGAGGTTTGTGACCCAGGGCGTGCGCTCCATCCAGTCGAATAGGATCTTTGCATTGGCGTTGGCGCGCGCGTGCAGCGCGGCCAGTCCGCCAATGGCCTCGGCCCATCTCAGCGCATCGAGATAATCCTCGACCGCAAGCAGGGAGGGTGTGTTGATGGTCGAGCCCTCGAAAATCTCTGGATCGATTTTTCCCTTCTTGGTCAGCCGGAAGATCTTCGGTAGCGGCCACGCCGGCGTGTGCGATTCAAGGCGCGCGATGGCGCGCGGCGAGAGCACGATCATGCCGTGCGCGGCTTCTCCGCCGAGCACTTTTTGCCATGAAAATGTTGTCACATCGCACTTGGCCCAATCCACAGACTGGGCGAACACGGCGCTAGTGGCGTCGTTGATCGTGATGCCTTCGCGATCGGGCGCGATCCAATCGAAGTGTGGGATCTTCACTCCCGATGTCGTGCCGTTCTGGGTGAAGATGATGTCAGCGCCGCTGCGTGCGTGTGTCAGATCAGGCAGAGCGCCATAGGGCGCGTTGTGGATTTTCGCGTCCAGCCTGAGCTGCTTGAGCGCGTCGGTGACCCACTCCTCGCCGAAGCTTTCCCACGCGAACACATCGACCGGGTGCGCGCCAAGCATGGTCCACATCGCCATTTCCATGGCGCCGGTGTCGGAGGCCGGCACGATGGCGATCCTGTGCGTGTTGGGTACGCCGAGCATCACGCGTGTTCGGTCGATTGCTTCCTTGAGTTTGGCCTTGCCAGGCTTGGCGCGATGCGAGCGGCCGAGGGCCGCGCCTTTGAGCGCTTCAGGGGTCCAGCCGGGGCGTTTTTTGGTGGGACCCGAGGAAAATCGGGGATCGGCCGGGCGCAAAGCCGGCTTGGCGGGAATTGTCATCAACTTGTCTCCCATCCTTACAGATGGGCGTCCGCCGTTGGGAGCGGATGGCCCGCTGACGAGTTGGAGGTGTTCGCTGGGAAATGCAATGTGGCGTTTCAGCAATCATCGCTTAAGCGAGGGAGCTACAAACGGCGCAGCGCGCTAAGCAGCGCTTCCATTTCCGCCGGTAGCGCGCTCTCGAAGCGGAGTTCGGCGCTGGTCACGGGATGGCGAAAACCCAGCACAGCTGCGTGCAGCGCCTGGCGCGGGAACGCGCGAGCGGCGGCGTCGGCTTCCGCAGCGTGCGCGCCAGCCGCCTTCAGGCCGCGCTGTTTGCCGTAGAGCGGATCGCCGATGAGCGGGCAGCCAAGATGGGCGAGGTGGGCGCGGATCTGGTGCGTGCGTCCGGTATGCAATCGGCATTCGATCAATGCAGCTGCGGGCCGGCCGGCGCTCGCACCCTCGAGCTGACCATAGGCTTCGACGATCCAATAATCGGTGATCGCGGTTTTTCCCGCACTCGTTTCGGCATTGCGCGCGACCACATATTTGCGCCGATCTTCGCTTGAGCGCACGAGCCGGTTTTCGATTCGTCCGCTTCGATCCTTTGGCGCCCCGCGCGTGATGGCGTAGTACACGCGCTCCAGATCATGTTTGGCGAACAGCTTGGCGAGACCTTGGTGGGCGACGTCATGCTTGGCGACCACGACAAGCCCTGTTGTCTCCTTGTCGATGCGATGAACGATGCCCGGGCGCGCAATACCGCCGACGCCAGAGAGGCTGGCCCCGCAATGGGCCAGGAGCGCGTTGACGAGCGTGCCTTTCATCGAACCAGGGGCGGGATGCATGGCCATGCCAGCGGCTTTGTCGATGACTATGAGATGTTCGTCCTCGAACACGATGTTGAGCGGCAACGCTTCCGGCAGCGGCGTGGCAGGTTCCGGCGGCGGGAGCGTCAACTCATAACGAGCGCCTGGTCGCGGTTTTTCCTTGGCGTGGGTGACGCACGCGGCGTCGCGCGTGAGCTTGCCCGCGCCAATCAGCCCCTGGATGCGCGCGCGGGAGAGATCCGGCCAGAGCTTGGCCAACCAAGCGTCCACGCGCTCGCCTGCGCCTTCGGCCGCAACGGCAACCCGCGTTTCGCCAACCTCCGCGTCGTCGATTTCGGCTTGCTCGTCGGCCATGATGGGGGTTTCCACTAGGTTGGGCGGCGCCAAAAGGCCATAGTGCTGGGGGTCTTCGAGGAAATCCATGCGGCGCATCTTGATCGGCATAGCGGTAGCAGCGCTTGCCGTTGCGGCATATGTCGCTGCGTTTTTGTCGGTGAACCATGAAGCGGTGGCACAAGCGCGCGACGTGCGGCGAACGCCGTTCGCAAATCTACCGCTCGCTGGCGAGACGCTTGAGATTTTCGACTGGAATCTTGGCTATGGAGGCTTAGGCGCGGGAAGCGATTTCTTCGCCGATGGGGGAGCCCACACGTTCCCGCCATCACGGCGCGCGGTGCGGGCCAATGCTGCCGGTATCGAGCGCATGCTATCGCAGCAGCAAGGCGCTGATGTCGTGTTGCTACAGGAACTCGCCCATGGCGGGCCGGTAAATTACTGGGTCGATCTCAAGGCGCGCGTTGACCGTGCGCTGGGCGGACGCGAGCGCATTTTCTTTGCTGACTTTCAAACCCGCCTGATGCCATGGCCGCTGTGTATGGAACATGGGCAGGGGATATATGCGCGCCGCCGGATCGAGGGCGTCGATGCCGTCGCCCTTCCAGCGGAAGACGCCGGCATCTTCGGCGTTCGCCGCCGCTATGCTTCGGTTGTGGCGCGCTTGCCCATGGAAGGCGGGGGCGGATGGACCATCGCCAGCGTTCACCTTGCTGCATTCGACGAACAAGCGCTTGTGCGCACGCGCCAATTGCATGACCTGTTGGCGTGGGCGGAGCGCGAGTATCAGAGCGGACGTCATGTCGTTCTGGGTGGAGACTGGAACTTTCAAATCGCTGAGACTGACTTTCCACACACAACCGAAGAACGCTTCCTGTTCTGGTTGTTCCCGTTTCCACAGGACGCCCTGCCGCAAGGTTGGCGCATCGCCGCCGACAGTGCGATCCCCAGCGTCCGCACCAATCACAAGCCTTACGTTGCAGGCGAAAATTACGTTACCACCATTGACGGCTTCATAGTTTCGCCGAACGTGTCCATCGAGAGCGTGAACGGCTTCGACTTGGGCTTCGAACACAGTGATCACCAGCCCGTACGCGTGCGTGTGCGGGCGCTTCGCGAGGGGACGCCATGAGCAAGAGAGGCTGGACGCGCCGAGGTGCGCTAGGGGGTGCGGCGGGAGTCGCCGCTTGCGCCGCCAACATAGAGACGCCGCCCTATGAGGGCGCGGCGGCTTTCAACCATGGCGTCGCCTCGGGCGATCCCTTGCACAACCGCGTCGTCATTTGGACGCGCGTGACCGCCGAACACGCCGGCTCCGTGCCTGTGCGGTGGATCGTGGCGCGCAATCGCGAACTCACTGACGTCGTCAAGACAGGCGTGATCGAAACCAGCGAAGCGCGCGACTACACGGTGAAAGCCGACGTAACGGGCTTGCGAGCAGGCGCGCCGTATTTTTATGGCTTCCGCGCTGGTCAGGCGCAAAGCGCGGTCGGCAAGACGCGCACGCTGCCGCGCGGACGTCTGGATGAAGTGAAGTTGGCGGTAGCGTCCTGCGCCTCCTATCCGCACGGCTTTTTCAACGCCTATGAAGCGCTGGCGCGGCGAGACGATATCGAGGTCGTCATTCACCTCGGCGATTACATCTATGAATACGGGCTCTCCGGCTATGGCGGCGAGCGCGGCGTGGCGCTCGGGCGCGTGCCGGCGCCGGAGGTAGAATGCACCAGGCTTCAGGATTACCGCGCCCGCCATGCGCAGTACAAAGCCGAGGCCGAGTTGCAAGCGGCCCATGCCGCCGCACCCTGGATCGTCGTCTGGGACGATCACGAGACAGCGAATGACACATGGTCCACCGGCGCGGAGAACCACCAAGCCAACGAAGGGGAATGGGCCACACGCAAGCAAGCCGCGCTCCAGGCCTATTACGAATGGATGCCGATCCGCGAGCCAGAGCCAGGCCGTGCGTTCGAGGCGATCAACCGCTCGTTCCAATTCGGAGATCTCGCCACACTCGTCATGCTTGAAACGCGCTTGCTGGCGCGCACGCAGCCGTTGAACTACGAGCGCGACTTGCCGATTGAGCGGCAACGCTGGGACTTCGCCAATCCGTCGGCGCCCGTGGCGCTGCGACAGCACGAAGCCGATCGTCCCGGACAACGTCTGTTGCCGGCGATCTACGAGGAAATCGAGGGCGAAATGCGCCCTGTGCTCGACTGGCGCCGCGCCGGGCCGCTAGCCGCCCAGGCGCAGAACCTGCCTGCTGGCTTCTACCTCGCGCCCGATACAAACGCATTGAACGCCCGGCTCAGCGCACCCGATCGCGTCATGCTTGGCGGCGCGCAGGAGCAATGGCTGCGCGACGAGCTTAGCGCATCGGTGGGCGCGGGCGCGCCATGGCAGATCATCGGCAACCAAGTGCTGATGGCGCCGTTCTTCATTCCGGACTTGTCAGGCGCTCCACCGCAACTCGCCGCCGCATTGGAGCGTTTGCGCCCTGGGATCACTCAGCTGATGCGGCTCACGCGGTTCGCATTTCCTGCAACGACGGATGTGTGGGACGGCTACCCGGCTGCGCGCGCGCGCGTCTACGAGGCGTTCCGCAACGCCGGCGGCAACACGCTGGTGGTCACTGGCGATTCCCATACCGCGTGGGCCAACGAACTTGCCGACGAGCAGGGCCCTGTCGGCGTGGAATTCGGCGCGACCTCAATCACATCGCCCGGCTACGAGGAATTCTTTGCAAGCGCGGGCATCGATTTCGGCGCCGGCGTGCTGGCGCGAAATCCGCACGTGAAATGGACCGACGGGCGTCATCACGGCTTCCTGGTGTTGACGCTAACCAGGGAGCAAGCGCTGGCCGAGTTTTTCGCTGTCTCCACTATCGCGGAAAAACAATACGAAACCACGCGCATCGCGTCCTTCACAGTCGCGCCGACGGAAGGAGCGGGCGTTGGAGCGATTACGCCTAGCGGCGGTACTGAATGAAGCCGCGATAGCTCGCGACTTGATCATAGAGCTTGCGGGCGGTGGCGTTGGATTCGTGCGTCAGCCAATAAACGCGTCCGCAGCCCAGCATGTCCGCGCGCGCGTACACCGCGTCTATCAGCGCGCGTCCGACGCCATAGCCGCGCGCTTGCGGCGCCACGAACAGGTCCTCGAGGTAGCAGAAATCGCCGATGCTCCACGTTCCGCTATGGATCACGCAATGGACCATGCCAACGAGTGCGCCGTTCGCACCTTCCGCAACCAGGGCGAACATCGGTTCCGCTGGATCGTTCAGCCGCGCCCACGTCGTCTCGGTGATTTCGGGATCGAGCGTGGCCTTGTAGAAATCGAGATAACCCGCCCACAATGGCGCCCATTGCTCGCGGTCAGTGAGCGTCAGGTCTCTGATGCTACATGCCACAACGCTACTCCGTCATCCCCGAGCCGCGGAGCGGCATCCGGGACCCAGGGGCAAACGCAGCACGCTTCGATCCCCTGGATCCCGGGTCTCGCTCCGCTCGCCCGGGATGAGGCTTGAAGGCAGATCTCACGCCTTGCCCATCGCCCGATCGAGATTGTCGCCGACCGCGTCGAGGAAGCCTTGGGTGGTGAGCCATTTCTGCTCGTCACCCACCAGCAGCGCCAAATCCTTCGTCATCTGCCCGGCCTCTACGGTGTCAACCGTGACCTTCTCCAAGAGCAGCGCGTAGTCGATCAGGTTCTGATTGTCGTCGAGCTTGCCGCGATGGGCCAGGCCGCGCGTCCAGGCGAAGATCGAGGCGACGGAGTTGGTAGACGTCGGCTCACCCTTCTGGTGCTGGCGATAGTGGCGCGTTACCGTGCCGTGCGCGGCTTCCGCTTCCATCGTTTTGCCGTCGGGAGTGAGCAGCACCGAGGTCATCAGCCCAAGCGAGCCAAAGCCTTGCGCCACGGTGTCGGATTGCACATCACCGTCGTAATTCTTGCACGCCCAGATGAAGGCGCCGGACCATTTCAGCGCCGAGGCTACCATGTCGTCGATCAGGCGATGCTCGTAGGTCATCTTCTTGGCCGCGAACTTGTCCTTGAACTCGGCGTCGAACACCTCCTGGAAAATGTCCTTGAAGCGTCCGTCATACGATTTGAGGATGGTGTTCTTGGTCGAAAGATAAACCGGCCAACCCTTCATCAGACCGTACATGAAAGAGGAGCGGGCGAATTCCTTGATGCTTTCATCTAAATTGTACATCGCCATGGCCACGCCTGAGCCCGGCGCGTCGAACACGTCGTGCTCGATCGTCTTGCCATCTTCGCCGACGAACTTGATCGAGAGCTTCCCCTTTCCCGGGAACTTGAAGTCGGTTGCGCGATACTGATCGCCGAAGGCGTGGCGGCCGACAACGATGGGCTTGGTCCAGCCCGGGACAAGGCGCGGCACGTTCCTGCAGATGATCGGCTCGCGGAAGATGACGCCGCCAAGGATATTGCGGATCGTGCCGTTGGGGCTCTTCCACATCTTCTTGAGCTTGAATTCCTGAACACGCGCCTCATCGGGCGTGATGGTGGCGCATTTCACGCCGACGCCGTATTGCTTGATGGCGTTGGCCGCGTCGACCGTGACCCGATCGTCGGTGGCGTCGCGTTGCTCGATGCCGAGGTCGTAGTATTTGAGGTCGATGTCGAGATAGGGGTGGACGAGCCGCTCTTTGATCAGGGCCCAGATGATCCGGGTCATCTCGTCGCCGTCGAGTTCAACGACCGGATTGTCCACCTTGATCTTGGCCATCGTGCACCTCTGTTGGGAATCGCGCCGGGTGGTAGCAGCTTGGCGCCTGCAGGCAAGCTTGCGCGGCTTCGCGCAATCGGAAATGACAGGGGCACAATGACGCGCGCGCCCAACATGCCTGCCCCGATCGAGGAGCCATGGCCGGTGATCTGTCTGGTGCGCCCGCAAATGGGGGAAAATATCGGCGCGGTCGCCCGCGTGATGCTCAATTTCGGGCTGGCGGGTTTGCGCTTGGTGGCCCCGCGCGATCGCTGGCCCAACCCAAAGGCCGTCGCCGTGGCCGTAGGCGCCGACAAGGTGCTGGAGCAAGCCCGGGTCGAGTGGCGCCTTGAGGATGCGTTGGCCGACGCAAGCTTGGTGTTGGCCGCCACCGCGCGCCCGCGCGGGATGGAAAAACCTGTGTGGGGAGCGCGCGAGGCGGCAGAGAAACTGCGCGCCGTGATCGCCGCAGGTGAACGCCCGGTTGTGATGTTCGGGCCGGAGGCGGCGGGGCTGGAATCCGACGAGGTCGCGCGCGCCGAAGCGATCTTGACCTTACCAGTCAATCCCGGGTTCGCCTCGCTCAATCTGGCCAACGCTGTTGCGGTGTTCGCGTTCGCTTACGCCGAGGCTCGCCAGCACACGAGCACGCCGGCATGGTTTCAAGACAGCGACAGCCCGGCCGCTACCCACGAGGTTTTGGAAAACCTGCTCCAGCATCTGGAGGCGGAGCTGGAACACGGGCGCTTCTTCCATCCGCCGGACAAAGCGCCGCTAATGAAGCGCAATTTGCGCGCTTTGTTCCTGCGCGCTCGGCTGACGGATCAGGAAGCGCGCACGCTGCGCGGGGTGATCAAGGCGCTGGTGATTGGCCGGGGCGGGCGCAAGAAGGATGAGCTGCCTTCATAGGGGTTGCGCCCTTCGTCCCTCCCCGCGTTCGGCTCAACCTTTGAAATACGCCACGAACTTGTTGCCTTCCGGATCGCGCGCATAGGCGCCGTAGAAGGGTGGGTCGTACTCGCCGCGCACGCCCGGTGCGCCTTCGTCGGTTCCGCCATTGGCGAGCGCTGCGGCATGACACGCTTCGACCGCGGCGCGCGAGGGCGCCTTGAACGCCAGCATCGAGCCGTTGCCGAGCGTTGCCGGCTCGCCGTTTGCGGGCGTGGCGATGTAGATTTCGAGGCCTTCCTTCTTGCCGCCGGGGCCGTAGCCGGCCCAGCCGCCTTCGCAGAACGTGCGCGCATAGCCTAAGGGCGCGAACGCTGCGTCGTAGAATTTGCAGGAACGATCGATGTTGTTGGAACCGATGGTGACGTAGCCGATCATGAGCTTCTCCCTCGCGTGGAAGTACCTAGCAAAGCGGGATTGGGTGTCAAGAACGAAAAGAGAACTGATCTACCTTTGCGATGCCCGCTAGCAAGAGCGGAAACAAATGCTCTGGATCATTGGTCTGGTAATGCTGTGGTTTCGCCCAAGCTGGTGCGATGACGGATGATGGGTGTGAGCTCAACGCTTCAAAACGCGGCGCCCACGCCCCTCACCCAAGTCGGCGCAACGTCAGGCGCAGCGCCTGCGTTTCCTCTCCCACAAAGGGAGAGGGACGGGATTGCTAACGTGATGCTCGCTCCTCGGCATAAAGCGTCTGCGCTTCGCGCGCGACGTAGGCGCGCACCGCTTCGGCGTCGGCCGCGCTCACCCATTCGGTGAAGTCGGGCATGCCATTGGCGAGGCGCGCGCCGTGAACCGTGGCGCGCCACACGATTGCATCGTGCAGCGAGGGCGCGCGGCGCAAGTCGGGGAGCACGCCCCCAGAGATTGCGCCCAATCCATGGCAAGCCATACAGAACTGCATGTACGCGGCCGAACCGCGCGCAACGGTGCTTGCGTCGGCGCGAATGGTGGGCGGGCGCTCCATCTCCAGCCGCACCAGTTCGCGCGCCGGCAGAGTTGCGCTCCCCTCCAAGCGAAATACATTCACGCGCCCATTGATCGGCTCGGTGGGCGGTTCGGCGACGCCAAAGCCTGTAGGCAGAAAGAATAGCGTGCCGTAACTGGCGAGCGAGGCGATGTATTGTTCGCCGTCAACCCCGTAGCTGATCGGCCCGCCCATGGTTGCCGCCTGATTGTCGAACTCCCAGAGCTGGGCGCCCGTGGCTGCATCGTAAGCGCGGAAGCGCCCATCCAGCATGCCTTGGAAGACCAGCCCGCCAGCAGTTGCAAGCGTGCCTCCGTTCCACGGCGCATCGAGCCGCACCCGCCAGGCCTCACGCTGATGCACCGGATCCCACGCGAGCAGGAAGCCTTGCATGGAATTGCGAATCGCCGCCCGCGTTGCGCGGTCGCTCGGCAGCGGGAAGTGGACAGTGCCGGTGTTCCAGCGCCCTGGGCGATAAACGAAAGCGGGGTCTGAGGTGTAATCCTGCGCCATTTCCTGGACAGGGATGTAGACGAGCCCGGTTTGGCGCGACATCGACATCGGATGCCAATTGTGTGCGCCAAGCGGCGAGGGCAGCACAACTGCGGTCGAGGCCGCATATCGCGCCCCCTCGTTTTCGATCGGGCGCCCCGTCGCCATGTCGACGCCGCTCGCCCAAGTTTGCGTGGCGATCGAACTTGCGGAGATGAGCCCGCAATCGTCGCGGTCGATCACGTAGAAGAAGCCGTTCTTGGGCGCATGCAGCAAGACACGGCGATCCTGGCCGTCAATGGAAAGCGTGGTCAGAATGATCGGCTGCGTGGCGGTGTAATCCCAGGTTTCACCCGGCGTCTCCTGGTAGTGGCATTTGTAGTCGCCCGTGCGCGGATCGAGAGCCACGACGGATGAGATAAACAGGTTGTCGTTGTTGCGCCCCTCGACAGAGGGAGAACGGATTTCACGATTCCACGGTGAGCCGTTTCCGACCCCGATCCACAACGTGTCTGTTTCGCTGTCGAACACGATTGCGTCCCATGCCGTGCCGCCGCCTCCGCTTTGGAGCCAAGCGCCGGCGCTTGGGTTCCAAGTCGCGAGCGCCTCGTCACGCACCGCGTCAGAAGCGGCGCCGTCAGCGCCTGCAGGATTTGGCGTTGTGTAGAAACGCCAGCGCAAATCGCCGCTGTTGGCGTCATAGGCGCTGACATAGCCGCGAACGCCGTACTCGGCGCCGCCATTGCCGATATAAATGAGCCCATGGGCCGCGCGCGGCGCGCCTGTGATCGTGTAGGGCCGCGATTGGTCAACAGTGACGACTTCCCAGATTCTCGCTCCGTTGCGCGCATTGAGCGCAATGAGGCGTCCGTCGAGCGTGCCGACATAGACCCTGCCATTCCAGACCGCGACGCCCCGATTGACGACGTCACAACAGGCAGACGTTCCCCGTTCACGCGGCACTTCTGGGTCGTACACCCAGAGTTCGCGCCCCGTGGCCGCGTCGAGCGCATAGATGATGCTCCAGGCGGACGTCACGTACATCACGCCATCGACGACGATGGGCGTGGCCTCCGCGCCGCGCGGGGCGGCCATCTCGTAAGTCCACGCCAGGCCGAGCTGGCTCACGTTCTCCGTATTGATCGCGTCGAGCGGCGAGAACCGATCTTCCGAGTAAGTCCGCCCGTGGCTCATCCAGTTCCCGGGTTCGCCGTTCGCGCGCTCTATCCGCGCTTGGTTGACTTCGGCCGGGCCGCCGCAAGCACTCAGAGCTGCTGCAACGCAAAAGCCGATCAGCGCGCGCGCTAAAGTCATGACGCCCTCCCGTTCGATGCGAGCGAACACCAGAACGCGCCCGCACTCAAGCAGCTTTCAGCGCCCGGCGCGCGCCGGGCGGTATTCATGATTCCGGATCCGCTGTGGCGCCGCTTGGCGGGACTCTAGGACTTCCGCCCGGCTAGCGCATCAAGTTGCTTTTGCATCGCCGCCATTTGCTCGCGCAGTGAATCGACCTCAACGTCGCGGGCCTCTCCTTCGGCTGCACTCTTCGGCGCGGCGGGCGTTCCTGGCGCTGGCGGCATTCCCGGCACGCCGCCGGCGAACGGGGTCCACACCTTCATGGCTTGCTGAAACATCGCCATGTTGCGCTGAGCTTGTTCTTCGAAGGCGGCCATCGGCGTGGTGGCGCCGAACGTGCGCGAGAAATTCTCACGCATCTGGTCTTGAGCCTTGGCGAAGCTTTCCATGCTCATTTCGAGATAGGGCGGCAAGAAGCCCTGCATCTGGTCGCCGTAGAATCTGATGAGCCTTCGCAGGAATTGCACAGGCAGCAGGTTCTGGCCGCGGCTTTCCTGTTCGAAGATGATCTGGGCCAGCACCGAGCGCGTGATGTCATCGCCGGTCTTGGCGTCTTGCACGACGAAATCGACGCCTTCGCGCACCATTTCGGAGAGGTGGTCGAGCGTGACGTATTTCGAGGCCGCGGTGTTGTAGAGGCGCCGATTGGCGTACTTCTTGATGATTGCCGGCTCGGGTTGATCGCCCTCGGCCTCTCCCGCCCCAGCCTTGCCGTTTGCGTCCGCCACCGTAAGGACCCTCATCTTGCGCCCGCGAAGAGGCGAGAGGGGCGCAGATTCGTCCCTCCTTCGCCGCAATGCAAGACGATGCACGCGATTTGGGCAGTGGCGGCGGCCTCGCCGCTTGGAATTCGCGCGCTCCATGTGCGATAGGAGCGCTAACTCTCCGTTTCCGGCCAAGGCCTTCGCCCCCAGGAGCCCACCCCAATGACCGACATCGTGATCGCCTCAGCCGCACGCACCCCAATCGGCTCGTTCTCCGGGGCCTTTGCTGCAACGCCCGCTCACGAACTAGGCAGGACCGCAATAACGGCCGCGCTGCAGCGCGCAAAAATCGAGGCCAAGGAGGTTTCAGAGGTCGTACTCGGCCAAGTGCTTCAGGCCAACCAGGGTATGAACCCGGCGCGCCAAGCCTCGCGAGCGGCAGGCGTTCCCGATGAAGCGCCGGCGTGGAGCCTGAACCAGGTGTGTGGCTCGGGGTTGCGCGCTGTCGTGGTGGGGTATCAGCAGATCAAGGCGGGCGATGCGAAGATCGTAGTCGCGGGCGGACAGGAGAACATGAGCCTCGCCCCGCACGTGGCGCACTTGCGCAACGGGCAGAAAATGGGCGCGCTCGAATTCAAGGACACGATGATCAATGACGGCCTCACCGACGTGTTCAACCAATATCACATGGGCATCACAGCCGAGAACGTCGCCGAGAAGTGGCAGATCACGCGCGAGCAGCAAGACAAGTTCGCAACGCTCTCCCAGCAGAAGGCGAGCGCGGCGCAGAAGGCGGGCAGGTTCAAGGACGAGATCGCGGCAGTCACCGTGAAAGGCCGCAAGGGCGATACGATCGTCGAGACGGACGAATACATCAAACACGACGCCACTTATGAAGGCGCGGCGGGCTTGCGGCCCGCGTTCAAGAAGGATGGCACCGTGACGGCCGCCAACGCCTCGGGCATCAATGACGGCGCCGCCGCTTTGGTGTTGATGAGCGCGGAGGAGGCTGATCGCCGCGGCATCACACCGCTCGCGCGCATCGCTTCGTGGGCCTCGCGCGGCGTCGATCCTGCGTTCATGGGCGCGGGGCCGATCCCGGCCTCGAAGGCAGCGCTTGAGAGAGCAGGATGGAAGGTAGCCGATCTCGATCTGGTCGAAGCGAACGAAGCCTTCGCAGCCCAAGCCTGCGCTGTGAACAAGGACATGGGGTGGGACGAGGCGATCGTGAACGTCAATGGCGGCGCCATTGCGCTTGGCCACCCGATCGGCGCTTCGGGCGCGCGCGTGCTGACGACGCTGCTGTACGAACTGCAACGGCGCGGCAAAAGCAAAGGCCTCGCCACGCTGTGCATCGGCGGCGGCATGGGGATCGCGGTGTGCGTGGAGCGGTAATGCTTCATCCCTTGTCCCCTTGAGGGGAGAAGGGACGGCTACGCCTCACGCCTCGCGCCAATAATGCTTCCGCTCCGCTCCATCGAAAGCGGCCGGTCTTCATGCAGCATTTCTTGAAACAGCCTCCGTGAACCGCAGGGACATAGGTCCTTGCGGCCGAGCTTTTCGATCAGCTCGACATCGCCGCGCACGACGCGGTCGCCGCGCTTCACCCTGGTTTCCGACGAGAAGCCCTTCCGGCGCTTCGAGGAGCGCTCAAAAGCAAGGCTGATCGAAGGGGTCTCGGTTCTTTGGCATTTTCGCCTCCTTCGGTGGCCGGCGCTTATTGCAAGCTTGGACGGATCGCGCAATGTGATTCCAGAGATTTCGCATCAGACGAAATGGGAGGCGTTCATGGCGCGCGTGGCGTTCGTAACCGGCGGAACTCGGGGCATCGGCAAGGCGATCGCGGCGCGGCTGAAGGCCGACGGCATGAAGGTCGCGGCCGGCTATTCCGGCAACGAGGACGCCGCTCAAGCGACCGCGAAAGAACTCGGGATCATGGTCGTCAAAGGCAATGTCGGCTCGTTCGAGGATTGCGTCCGTGCGGCCAAGGCCGTCGAAACTGAACTTGGCCCGATCGATGTGCTCGTGAACAATGCCGGCATCACGCGCGACGGCTTCTTCCACAAAATGAGCCACGAACAATGGTCGGAAGTGATCCGCGTAAACATGGATTCTTGTTTCAACATGACGCGGCAAGTCATCGAAGGCATGCGCTCGCGCGGCTGGGGCCGCATCATCAACATCAGTTCCATCAATGGTCAAAAGGGCCAGGTGGGGCAGGTGAACTATTCGGCCGCCAAGGCTGGGATGATCGGCTTCACCAAGGCTCTGGCGCAGGAGAGCGCCAATAAGGGCATCACCGTGAACTGCGTGGCGCCGGGCTACATCGATACCGACATGGTGGCCGCCGTGCCGGAAGAGGCGCTGAAGAAAATCATCGCCGGTATTCCTGTTGGGCGCCTCGGCAAGGCCGAGGAAATCGCGAGCGCGGTGTCGTTTTTGGCGTCGGAGGGATCGGGCTTCATGACCGGCTCGACGCTCACGATGAACGGCGCGCAGTACATCACCTGACCTGCTGAACTAGTTTTGGTTGGTTGGCTTCGGCACCAACCAGAACGTCGCCGCGACCGCAACGGCAAGCATGCCGACGCGCAGCGCGTTGCCGAGCCAACCGCCGATCGCGTTGTCGCCAAGCGCGAAGACGAGCCACAGCGCGTTCATCCCCGCGTGAAGAAACAAGGCTGGCCACAGGTTGAAGCCCCAGCGCGCGAAGAGCCATCCGAAGACAAGTCCGCCAAGACCGGTGATGGCTACGATTCCGCCGATTTCGGCCCAACTTTCGCCGTTAGCGAAGTGCGCGAGCCCGAAGAGGAGCGCCGGCAGCAGCGCGGCTGGCAAGAACCGCCAGCCCGCGAGGCGCATCAGGGCGCCAATTGCGATACCGCGAAATCCAATCTCTTCAACGATGGGCGAGCCCACCGCCAGCCATGCTACGTCGGCGGGGCCGAATTCTGTCGAGACCGGCGCCGCCCAAACGCACACCCCAATTGCGGGCACGAGCCACAGCGCTGTCCAGATCAACGGCCGCGAAACCGGAGCACCCAGCCCCGCGGTTCCTGCAAGTGTTGTGGGCGCTATCCGAGCGGCGA